>Ga0334889_1002009_pt1 | contig 24424 bp, 25 predicted proteins | sample GraSluR1_MG_2_FD_207222 | JGI IMG/M metagenome (GOLD analysis project Ga0334889, IMG submission 207222) | Sludge microbial communities from methane-producing bioreactor in Wageningen University, Netherlands - Granular Sludge_8_08-R1 | ecosystem: Engineered > Bioreactor > Anaerobic > Unclassified... | reverse complement strand
ACGCTTCATATAGGGACGCCTCCTCAATTTGGTTTTGTGCCTTTCTTTGCGGGATCAGCACATTACCATTGTATTGATGGGCGTCTCTTTTTTCAAAGGTCATTTTCAATGATTACAGGAATGCTCCTAATGCCCTATTATTTACAAAGAAGCTATGCCTATGCAGGATATATGGTGGTTTATTCAATTCTTGAAGATCATAAGGCATTTGTCCCGCCGGTATCTTCCGGGCAACCCCTTAAACCAACAAAGACCAGGCGCTTTTGGTTAAATTTCCGTTAACCCGGCCGATCAAGCACAACCTGGAACATAGCTAAATGAATTAAAAAAACCGCCCCTTAAATGGCGGCACTTCACATCTAATTAATCAGGATCTTTTACTAAACATTCCATTCCAGTACTTTACTTAGGAATCCTGCCAGTTCCGCCGTTTTGGGCCGGGTGAAAAGCATCTCGCTGTCACCGCACTCCGCCAACCTGCCGTTTACAATAAACATCAGCTTGTCGCAGGCCTTTTTGGCGAAACCCATTTCGTGGGTAACGAGAATTATGTTCAATCCATCGTTTCTGAGTTCGTTTAATAAATCAAGGACTTCACCGGTGAGTTCCGGGTCCAGGGCGCTTGTTGGTTCGTCCAGCAAGAGCAGTTTGGGCTTGACTGCGACAGCCCTGGCGATGGCTACCCTTTGCTGCTGTCCGCCGGAAAGCTCATGGGGAAATTTGTGCCCCGCCCCGGCTAAACCGAACCTGTTAAGCAAATTATCCGCGGCTTCTTCCGCGCTGGTTTTGGTGTACCCGTGGACATTTACCAGCGGCAAAATAATATTTTGCCGGGCGGTAAGGTGATTAAACAATCCCTTGGACTGAAACACAAAGCCTATTTGCCGGCGGTACTGGATCAGGCGTTTTTCATCAAAGCTGACTTTAGACCCATCAATGGCGACCCCACCGGAGGTCGGCGCGATGAGACCCCCGAGGATTCTTAGAAGGGTAGACTTTCCTCCCCCGGACGGCCCGATGACGGCCAGGGCATTGAAATCCTCACTGTAAGTAATGCAGTCCAGTGCCCGGTGCCCGTCCGAAAAGGTTTTGGAAACACCTGCAAGTTCAATTCTCATAACTGTATCTTCTTTCCAGGTACCTTGTGTAAATAGAGATGGGAAAAGTCAGCGAAAGATACAGAAGGCCCAGGAAAATGTAACTTTCAAACAGAGCAAAATTTGAGGCGCTGATTTCCCTGATGGTCTGGGTCAGCTCAATTACTGAGATCAGGGACAACAGCGAAGAGTCCTTTATAATAGACGCAAATTGTCCGGCAAGGGAAGGGAGGGTGCGTTTAATGATCTGCGGCAGGACTATCAGGCGCATCGTCTGTCCGCTTTTCAGGCCGACCGCCTTCGCCGCCTCCAGTTGGGTGGGATCAATTGAATCGATGCCCCCGCGTATAATCTCGGAAATATACGCTCCTTCGAAAATGGAAAGAATCAAAACCCCGGCTAAAAACCTGTTTTCCACTCCCCAGGCAGTGCCAATGATGTAGAAGAACAGGTAAACCTGCATGATCAACGGCGTCCCCCTGAAAAACTGCACATATACTTTTGAAAAATAAGAAAGGGCTAAAACCCGCGAATTATTGGCAAGAGCGGATAAGAACCCCAAAAGCAGGCTTACCGCCAGGCTTGCCAGACTCAGCGCCACAGTTGCGGTAAAGCCCTGTACCAGCCTGAACCGGAATGACCACAGGAAGCTGAAATCAAATTCCATTCCCAGGCGTTTGATGGAAAAAACAAAAAACAATATGAAAAGAAGCAACGCAATAATAATATTAAAAACTTTGGGGAAAAAAGACGCTATACCGTCGTCGCCCCGGACAAAAAGCCTGCGTATGGGCATTTTTTACCTCTTATACAAGCATGTCTACCTCTTATTTGGCCAAATCGGAAAAGAACCACTCAAAACCGTTCCTGTCGAAAGCTTCCTTTTCTTCTTTCAGATACTTCTCCGTAATGGCATCAAAGCCGTCTTTCCCATAAAAATCATCGATAAATGCGTTTACTTGATCCAGGAGTTCCTGATTGCCTTTCTTTACCCCCACCCCCCAGTATTCCACACCCTGGAACGGCAGGAAAACCGCCTTTGTGGTAGCCGGGTTTTTCTTGTTGTTCCTGTAAATCGTTAGCTGGTCATAAATGAACCCATCTGCTTTACCCTGGGCAACCTCGGTAACACAGGCACTCTCGTCCGGGAACGGCACGATTTTGGCTTTCGCCAGGTTCTTTTCCGCATAAATCTGCCCGGTTGAGCCGGTTTTAACCGCAACTACCTTCCCCGCCCGATCCAGATCCTCTGCTTTGCCAACGTCCGATCTGTTGTTGACAAGCAGCGCCAGCAGGGATTTTGCGTATGGTCTGGAAAAGTCCACCTTTTGAAGCCTTTCTTCCGTTATCGTCATGGAGGAAATCACCATATCCACCTTGCCGGTCTGCAGCGCCGGGATCAACCCGTCCCAATTGATATTTTCGATTTTGACAGGTTTTCCGGCATAATCGCCGAAGGTTTTTGCAAAATCAACACTTACACCGGCGGGATTGCCGTACTCGTCCTTTGTTTCAAAGGGAGGATAAGCCAGCTCCATACCGACGACAATTTCGTTTGATTTTTCCTGCGCGCACCCGGACATGATTATAACAGTAAAAATAAGAATTGTAATTAAGTAAACCGATTTTTTCATCTGTTTTTCCCCCATCTTTATTATGCCGAAATCTTTAGCGTCGGATTTATTAAATGGCCTGGATATCTCTTATCTTACAGATGAACAGCCCACTCTTCAACCGCTTTTTTTCCATAATTCCGCCCCCTGGATTGGGCTTCTTTGTTTCTAGCAATAGGACTCTATCGCATTTACCGGACATATCTTGGAGCAGCTGCCGCAAACATCGCATTTATCCACATCGATCGCATACCCCTCTCCCGCAATTTGGTAAATCGCTTTAAAATTGATTGATTGACACAATTCTTCACATCTGCCGCACTTATTGCACTTATTCATATTAATCTTTAAACCTTTAAACCGGTCCGGGAAATTCCCAAAATTAAAGTGTTCCCTTATAATCTTGTGATCCCGGTTGATGCAATCATAGTCATAGTTGTAATAATCACCCTTGAATCTATAAAGGCAGAATGTAACCGTGTCCGGATACTTGACGGTATCCTTGACCCCCAATTGAAAAATTGGTTTCCTGCTTGCTTTTTCTTTCAGTTCTTCAAATGATATTTCCTTTACATCACCCGTTGCTTTAATGGTATATCCGGGTTCAAAGTTAGGCAGTCCGTCTTCTCCAATCTCCACATGGGGGGACGCCGAAAGGCCGCAGATGGAGACCTTTCCCGTTTCTTTCAGTTGTTTGTAAAATGGTTTTATCGTCATAGTCCGAAAATACAATCCTTCTTCGTCCCAGGCAAACAAATGGGCGATCCTGGTTTCCGGGTAATCGCCGTCAATTGTCGCGAATGTTAAACAACCAATCTCATCAAACCTCCGGTAAATTTCTTCGATTGTCATCGGCTTTTCTCCTTTACTCCCAAAGTTATTGTATCTTTTTACATTTATATTATAGTTAGACATCTAACCATTGTCAAGTTGGTGTTTTGCCGTTTTTTATCCCGGATTAAAAATCAAAAGCCGGACCAAGGAAATTCCGTTGCAAACCACAAAAAATAAAGATATAACCCGGCGGAAAGTAGCTTTTGCAGCTGTAATCAGTTAAAATATAGCAAGCGCCAAAATTTTGGGCGCGCTTTAATATCTTGAAGTAGCAATAAAAGAAATAGCAATAAAAAGGAGAAGGATTTAATGGTGCAAAAGGCAATAATCCGGGAAGAACAACTTTGGACCCGTGATTTTGTTGTTATTACTTTGATCAACCTGTTTACTTTCATAGGGTTTCAAATGTTGATGCCTACTCTTCCCGTATACGCCAAGCATTTAGGCGGCACTGACACTGCCGTTGGTTTGGTGGTAGGAATTTTTACTTTTTCCGCGGTAATCATTCGCCCATTTACCGGGTATTTTCTGGATGCATACGGCCGCAAGGGTATATTTTTTATAGGTTTGTTCATTTTTACCGCCAGTGTTCTGGCCTACATATGGGCGCCATCCCTGTTAATCCTGCTTGCTTTCCGTTTTATCCATGGCTTTGGTTGGGGACTTACCAGCACCGCATCCAGTACGGTGGCTACCGACCTTATTCCCAAATCCAGGTTAGGGGAAGGCATGGGATATTACGGCCTGGCCAGCACGTTATCCATGGCCCTGGCGCCGGCTTTAGGCCTTTATATTATCAACCGCTACAATTTTCTTGAACTGTTTTTGCTGTCGGCAGGTATGCTTGCGGTTGCAATTGTGCTGGCTTTCACCATAAATTACCACAAGCCGGCCGCCTCCGGGACCGGGTTCAACTTAATCGAAAAATCGGCTGTGCGGCCAACCATAGTTATGTTTTTCATTACCATGACCTATGGCGCCGTCGTAGCGTTTATTGCCTTGTATGCCGCCCAGAGGGGTATCGGGAATATCGGCTCCTTCTTTACCATTTACGCCCTGACGCTTACCCTGGCCCGGCCAATTTGCGGCCGACTTGCCGACAAGATTGGGTTTGACTATATAATCATTCCTGGCGTTATCCTTATTGCCGCGGCCATGTTTTTGCTTTATTTTGCGAACAGCATGCAGTGGTTTTGGCTGGTTGCCATACTTTACGGGGCGGGCTTTGGGGCAACACAACCGGCCCTGCAGGCTTTAGCCGTTATATCTGTACCTCCCCAGCGGCGCGGTTTGGCCAATGGTACATTTTTCACGGGTTTTGATCTGGGTATCGGGCTCAGCTCGATTATGTGGGGAGCTATAGCAAGTGTAACCGGTTATAATGTTATGTACGTCCTGGCCTCGATACCGGGTATGGCCGCCCTGGTCAGCTATTTATTGCTGGGCCGAAAAGCAAGCGGCAGGTCCGCATAAATGTTTAATTTGTTTTGCATTGCCGCCCGGACGGTCAAATTCCTTTGCAAAGGTTTTCAATAGTCCCCAGGCAACACCAGGGTTCCCGGGTGCAACGGTGATAGAACAAAAATAAAAACCCCCTGCGTGTGAAATTTACCGCCGGGGTTTTTTCTACAAGTTCAAGAGTGTTGGGAATACGGGTTGCCAGGAAGGGTGTTCGGGGGCCGGGATCGCGGACAACATTTTGGGATTGGCGGGGGAACGGGGTACAGACACCTGTCAGACCCGGAGGGGTGGGGATGCCGGGGAGACAGGGTAGTTGACATCTTTTTAGCCGGGTCAGGGGTATGCCGGGAAGGCGGACCGCTGACATTTTTATCAGAGGGCTGTCAGGGGAACTGTCGGGTGAACAAAGGTGTCAAAGGAGACAGGGTTGCTGATCAGTATTTTCCTCAATTGTCGGGCGGGTATAAGGGGTGGTTGCCGGCGGCATATATTAGTCCGGTTTACTTGCCGCCCTCTGCGCCGCTGAAAGTGCTGGCCAAATGCTCCAGTTCCCGCCTGACCTTTTCTTTGCCTGCCCGGTCGACAGTGAAATCGCAGTTAATCCTGCCGTCCACGATTTCTATCACCCGGTCCGCGCCGGCGGCAATATCACGATCGTGGGTGACCATTACCAGGTTCGTTTTGTTTTCCCTCACTATTTCCTTCAATAGCTCCATCACCATGCCGCTGGTCTTGCTGTCCAGGTTTCCGGTCGGCTCGTCGGCGAATATTATTTTCGGCTGGTTGATCAGGGACCGGGCAATGGCCACCCTTTGCTGCTGACCCCCGGACATCTGGTGCGGGTAGCTGCCGCCGTACTGCTCAATCCCTATCCGCTCCATCAGGTACCTGGCCCGGTCGGCAACCTCCCTGGGCGGTTTGCCTTTACCGATCCAGTGGGGAATCAGGATATTTTCCAGGGCCGTAAATTCGGGCAGCAAATAATGAAACTGAAATATAAAGCCGATTTTATCGTTGCGATAGTGGGCCAGCTCGTTCTTGTCCAAACCGGAAATGTCCTGACCGTCCAAAACGATCTTTCCGCTGGTGGGCGCTTCCAGCAGGCCGATAATGTTCAACAAGGTACTCTTGCCCGAACCTGACGGCCCAATAAAGGCGGTAAACTGGCCGCTCCTTATGGACAGATCGATATCGAACAATACCTGGACAACCACTTCATCTCCATAGAATTTGTTGATCCTTTCCAGCACGGCAATGTTATCCATTTCTGATAACCTCCATCGGGTTTAGTCCGGCTGCCCGGCGGGCGGGCACAAGAGAGGCAACGGAGGCCGAAGCGGCGGCCAGAACCGCGGGCAAGAGGACGTTGACCAGCGTTATTTTCAACTCATAGGTGGGACCGCCGCTGCTTTTTGTCCCGAACATGAACAGCTGGGTCATACCAAGCCCCAGCAAAATGCCCACTAGCGCCCCGGCCAGGCCGATGGAAAAACCCTGAATGATAAAAATGCGGGCGGCGCTTTGGTCATTGGCTCCCATTGCCTTCAAAATGCCCAGCTGGCGGGATTTTTGAATGGCGATAATAGCCAGGACGCTGGCGATGCCCAGGGTAATGCTGAGCAAGACAAAAAACTGGATCATGACGGAAGAGGTGTCCTGCGCCCGCAGGCCGCTCAGCAATTCGCTGTTCCTTTCCTGCCAGGACTCCACCTTGACCTGGCTGAAACTTCCCCTCAGCCCTTTAGCCAGGCCGTCCGCCGCAAACACGTCATGCACCTGGATTTCAATAGCCGAGATGCCGGTGATGTCCAAAAAGGTACGCGCCCGGTCCAGGGACATCACCACCATATTGTTGGCCGCCGACGATCCCAGGTCAAATATGCCCTGGATCGTAAAATAATCGCCCGTTCCCTTTTGGTTTCTGAGATAAAAAGTATCGCCCGCCTGCAAGCCGGATTTTTCAGAGGAAGCCACACCGATGAGGACGTTGTTTCCGCCCGGCCGAAGGTCCCCGTTAATAATATTCTTTTTAAACTTGTAGATCACATCGGCCTCGGGCAGCGTTATTCCTTTGACTATAACCGGGAAAGACGACCTCCCTTTTTCTATGTAGCAATTGCCGTTAACAATCGGGGCGGCCACAGTTATTTCATTCATGCCGCCCAGATAATCGCCGTAGCGCTGCCACGACAATATTTCGCTCTCCTCGGTTTTCAGCGGCTTTGGATAGTCGTCAATGGCGCCCCCGCCTATACCCTGGGGCCGCGGGGCGGACAAAGGCGGCGCTATGGTAATGTGCGGGGAAGAACCGATAGTGCGCTGTATAAGATTTCTCTGCAGCCCGTCCATCAGGGATATTAAAAAAACCTGCACGGCCACACCGATGGCGATACCGAGGATAATCAGCACCGTCTGCGACCTGCCGTGCATAAGGAACCTCCAGGCGATCATGAATTCGTAAGTATTAAACTTCATCGGGCGGGACCTCCCGGCCAAGGCGCACCTTGGAGCCGCCTGGTTTTTTTGCCGGGGACAGCACCACAGTTCCTTCCGGCAGGTTTTCAGCAATAACCCAGCGCTCGCCAACACTTATGTATGTTAAAGGTTTTTTTACAGCCTTACTGTCCTGCAGGACCCATAAAAACGCTTCCTTTTCCGTAAAATCTACAAATTGCTTGGGCAGCGCCAAAACGTTGCTGTTAGTCTCCGTCAAAAGCTCGACGCTGGCCGCCATACCGTGCCTGATAAAGGGTTGCGTGTTTTTTATCTCCAGCCGCAAAAGGCAGGCGCCTTTTTGTTCGTCAATCCGGGGCGAGATATAAAGCAGCTCCGCTTCAAGACTTTCCCGGGGATAGGCGTCAAGGGCCACTAAAGCAGGCTGCCCCGGCTTCAAATAAGAAAGCTCTTTTTGGTCCACATCCGCTTCAACAACCCAGTTTTGCTGCCGCAGAACGGTTAAGAGCGCTTCTCCGGCAAACACCTGCTGGCCGGGGGAAAAATTCACCTTGCTGACTGTCCCCGTAACCGGCGATACTATCTTCTTATCTTCCACCGTCTTTTGCGTTATCTTCAACTGGGCTTCATGGTAGGATATCTGGGCCTCTATTTCAGCCGCTCCGCTTCCCCCCGCCAGGGAGTCCCTGGTAAGAACGGTCTGGTTATATTGGGAAAGAAGCAACTGATAATTGTTGCCAGCCCTTTCCAGCTCCACTGCCGGCACGGCGCCCTGCCCGTAAAGCGTTTTCAAGCGATCCAGTTCTTTTTCCGCTTCTTCCAGCTTCACCCTGTCCTGGCGCATTTGTTCTTCTTGCTTGGGCAAGGTCTCTTCTGCGATATTTCTTTGCTTGCTCCGTATAAGGTTTAGATCGCTCAGAGCCAGTTGCACATTCTGCCTGTCCTGATAGTCATCCATCTGGATTAGCAGCTGGCCTTCCTGCACCAGTTCCCCTTCGCTGCAGTTAACAGTGGATATTTTACCGGCAGTGGCAGCTGTAATCTCATATGGCTGGGGATAGCTGACCCTGCCGCTGGCCAGCACGGTCTGGTTGATATCAAGCGGCTTCAGCCTGTAATAGTCCACCGTGTTTTTCTTCAGGTAAACTGACCGGGCTCCGTACAAAACCGCAACCAGCACCAAAAAACCCGCCAGTATTTTTACCCGCCCGATCTTCTTCTTTCCTGCCATATGCGAACCCCCTTCCAACTTCGCCAGCTTTCAATCAACCTGAAGCAGAGTTTATAAGCGCTTTTGTACGGATCCCGGGCCAGGGATTATTTTCAGCCCTATGCCACAGAAAAGAAGTCCCTTGCTTTTATAAGCGCCCTGATGCCGGCCCGAAGTCCGGGTTTGGTTGGTTTTAAGAAACAAATACCCTATGTACCTGTAAAAGGCACCTTAATCTTCCTTTTCCAGCTCAGCCAGGTGAAGCGACAGCAGGTCTATGGTCCTTTTCAGGCGGGGACGAATCTCCTTCCTCATGTCCCTGCAGGCCATCCGTCCGGCGTCAGTCAGTTCATAGATCCTTTTGGGATGGCCGCCCGAATCATCGATACACTCAGACACCAGGCCCAAATGCGCCATCCGCCGCAGCAAAGGGTAAACAGAACCCGGGGAAGGCTTCCAGTTCCCCCCGGTCACCTCATAAATCCGTTCCAGGATCTTCTTTCCGTACATTTTTTCCTCTGCCAGCTGGCTGAGGACATAATAAGGCAGGATTCCCTTTAATAGCAGCCCCCTGCTTAATTTCGAAACATCTATAAGCTTTTCATATATTTTTTCTCTGTCCTTTTCCATGCCTGCCCGGGGTGCTGGCGCCCAAATGGCGCGGCGCCCCCGGTAGACTCATCTCCTTTCCCCTAATTTAACACAGGGTCACCGTATACTTTTGCAATACTTTGCTTGCAACATGTCCCGCTGCTAAGCGCAAAAAATGCAGCTGCCTGTGTTGATTCCGCAAACAAAGTAATCGCTAACGATATATATCGTTAGCGATACATTATCATCTAACTTATCCTGCAGTCAATATTATGTTCTTTATGTTCAGGAAAATATTAACGGGCGCCCCTGCACGGAAGTATACCTTTTATCATCAGATCCGCCATGGACATAACCTCGGCTTCAAAACTGTCGTAGGTTTGAACGCTCTTTTTATAATCACCGCTTATCATTTCAGAAGCCATCTGTATTGCCAAATTCAGGTGTCTGTAAAGCATAGTTCTCCAGGTATAATACTGCCAGCAGGGACTGGCGGTGGACATAAGAGCAGACAACTCGTCGGCATTTTTGAATAGCCGCTTATTAATCATTTCAGCCTCTGCAGTGTCGTTAGCCATGGCAGCTCTCACAAGGGCGACGGCGAGATTTAAATGCTCGGTGAGCAGGTTCCTGAAGGATAAGGCAAACTGCCAGCCAAAGAAACAGTATAAAAAACTGGAAAAATCCGCGGGATTCCTTAAAAGCCTTTGCAACACCGCTTCCTCGTCCGGATTTTTAAAAATAGTGGCAACAAAAGCCGCCCTGGTCCATTCACTATGTTGCATCCATAACATTCGAACACGATTTATGATATCCCAACACGACCGGTTCAAACAGTCCATACCGCTCCCCCAATGTTTTTGCTTTATCATATGATATAGAATAAAAGGGTGTTAACGGGAAAGCGGTTTAATGGAAACTCCTGGCAGTTAAAAAAGGGGGTTGGGAAGTGGTGAATCCCCGTGAAGATAAGCGGTAAATTCGCCGGTTGTCATCAGTTGAATACCGATGTTTTGCATATCAAAAAGGTTGGCCTGATGTACTTCCGGGCTCGTTGCCCCTGTCCCGTCCGTCAGCACGATTACCTCGTAATCAAGTGAGTTGGCATCCCACACGGTTCCCCGGATGCAGTTCGGGGTTTGAACCCCTGTCACTACAATTTGGTTGACGTTTAGTCTGCGCAGCAGAATATCCAGTTCCGTCTGAAAAAAAGCGCTCCAACGCTGTTTCACGATGGTATACTCCCCTTTTACCGGTTTTAATTCGTTAATGATTTCTGCTCCCCTGGTTCCCTCTATGAATGCTCCGCCTTTTTCAATGAAAGCCTTATATCTGGTGGCTTCCACATCAATGCCATCCGCCCGGTAGTGACGGATGACGTGTACAACGGGTAAACCGCGGCTTCTGCCGGCATCCAGGGCTTTTTTAATCTGCTGCGCCACCGGCAAAGCCCCTTTGACCTCAAAGGGCGCACCCGGCAGGCAAAAGTCATTCTGCATATCAATAATGAGCAGAGCCATTTTCCCCATTAAAAATACCCCCAGTAATATAACAGTATTTTGTTTAATTTTAACATAAAAATCAACTTTATTTAATCAATGCTATTATTAAACACGCAAATACGATTACGGCGGGGAAAGGGGAAGGCTGCCGTTAATTAATTAACGGCAGCCTTCCCATGTAAATATCTGGTTTGACGAACGCTCCATTTCCCCTGGCATCCCAACACGATAAGCCGGGTGGCGGGTAATTTTCACAGGCTCCTTCCGCCGACCTCCCTTCATGGCTGAACACGTCTAGTGCCCGGGCGCTTCCCGCGGCGGTACAGTCGGAGCACCCTTTTCCCCGGGCCGGTTCCGCCCAGGTGTTGTTCGTCATTTCTGGCCGGCTTCCGGGTGGGTACCCGGTACAGGCAAGGGCAAGGGGATGATCTTGTTGCTTTCCGGTGTCGACCGCAAGCTAAAGTATTGGCAAATTATGTACGGCTGCACTTTGCCAGGAATTCCTTGCCGGAGATACCCATCCTGGTCATTCCATAGACATCCAGCACCTTATCCAGCTCTTCTTCGGACATCAGTCCCCTTTCCAGGACAATGTCACGGACCTTGCGTCCTTGTTGCATCGCTCTTTTAGCAATAGAGCTGGACATCTCGTATCCCAGGTGCGGACTCAGGGCAGTCACGATGCAGACGCTGCTTTCCACCATCTCCTGGCAGCGTTCCCGGTTGGCTGTAATCCCACGGATACAACGGCCGGCAAAAACATACTGCACATTGGTCAGGATGTTGATGGACTGCAACAGATTAAAAGCCATCACCGGTTCCATAACGTTAAGCTCAAACTGGCCGGCTCCCGATGCCAGGGTTACCACCAAATCATTGCCAGTAACCTGGAAGGCTACCTGGTTGACTACTTCCGGAATAACCGGATTTACCTTACCGGGCATGATGGATGAGCCCGGCTGCATCTGGGGAAGGTTTATCTCCTTCAGCCCGCAGTAAGGTCCCGATGCCAGAAGACGCAAGTCGTTGGCAATCTTGGACAGCACCGTGGCCAGATTTTTCATGGAAGAGGAAAGCTCGACAAAGGCATCGGTATTTTGGGTAGCGTCTACCAGGTTGTCTGCCAGACGCAGGTCCATTCCGGTGATTTTCTGCAGCTTCTCAATTATCCTTTCAACATAGTCAAGATCGGCATTGAGAGAGGTGCCGATGGCAGTGGCCCCCATGTTAATAGTTAGTAGTCCCTCACAGGCCAGCTTCAATCGCTGTATGGAACGGGCCACCACATCGGCGTAGGCCCCGAACTCCTGACCCATCCGCACAGGCACGGCATCCTGCAGATGAGAGCGCCCTATTTTAAGGATATCATCAAACTCAAGGGATTTATGCCTCAGTTCTTTTTCCACTTCCCCCGTCGCCTGCAGCAAGCCCCTGGCCTTGTTCAGCAGGGCTATGCGCAGGGCCGTGGGGAAAGCATCATTGGTGGACTGGGACATATTTACATGGTTGTTGGCAGAAACAACGCTATAGTCGCCCAGCTGCCCGCCGAGTATTTCGATCGCCCTGTTGGCAATGACTTCGTTGGCATTCATGTTGATCGAGGTCCCGGCGCCGCCCTGAATAGGATCCACCACAAACTGGCCGTTAAACTTCCCGTCCATCACTTCCTGGGAAGCGCCGGCGATGGCCCGCCCACGCCGTTCATCCAAAAGGCCGGCCTCCATATTGGCCAGGGCAGATGCCTTCTTCACGATTCCCATAGCCCTGATCAACTCCCGGTCCAATTGACTTCCGGTTATCGGGAAATTTTCCAACGCCCTGGCAGTTTGAATACCATAGTAGGCGCCGGCGGGGACTTCCATTTCCCCAATAAAATCATGTTCTATCCTGTACCCGTTCATCCGTTCCGTCTTTTGATTTTTCATTGAAAACCTCTCCTTCATGCTTAAGGGTATGCGGCAAAATAATAGGACATAATAATTAATTATTATAACGGACATTGGCTAAATATCAATACTCAACACAGCATTTTTGTCACATGAGTGAAATTTTTCCTGGCAAAACTCCATCATTTGTATGCAACCAGGACAAGTCTCACGGCAGGGTTACCAGTTATCCGACCCGACATACCCTGTACAGATCCCGGCGTACAGGATTATGCACCTTTCCCCTGAATCTGGGTCAGCTGCGGGTACGGCGGCGCTCATACCGGCGCTTTTAACTTGTCCCCCGCACCTTTTATCCCCTGTTCCCTTTGCCCCACTCACCTTTATCCCGCAACGCCCGTGGGACAACTGACCTGTCCCCCTGTCCCTCTTTAAGAATAAGCAAATATTAATAGTATCTTAATAGTTTGGAAAATATTTTGTATTAGCATTGAAGCCAGGATATTTGTAAAATAGTATTGAGGTGATGTGCATGTTGGAAATCATAGAGCTTTCCGTGACCCTGGAAGGAAAAAACGGGCCGGTTGAAATCCTGCGGGATATCAATTTAAAGCTGGAAGACCACCTTCTATACGTTTTCACCGGGCCCAACGGCGGCGGCAAGTCCACTCTGGCCAAAGCAATCATGGGTATTTACCCGGTTTCCGCCGGTAAAATCCTGTTAAACGGACAGGATATCACGTCACTGGACATAACTGAGCGGGCCCGCCTGGGAATCGGCTACTCCTTTCAGCAGCCGCCCCGCTTCAAAGGCTTAACGGTCGGCAAAATGATGGAGATCGCCTGCGGCAAAAAAAGGACCTGCACAGACTGCAATTACCTTTTCAACGTAGGGCTTTGTCCCCAGGACTATATCAACCGAGAAATCGACAGCAGCCTGTCCGGGGGGGAACTAAAAAGGATCGAGATTGCCACGCTGCTGGCCAGGAACCTGAAGGTTGCTATCTACGACGAGCCGGAGGCTGGAATCGACCTGTGGAGCTTCAGCAGGCTGATTGAGACTTTCAACAACCTGCACCAGGATTATGATACAACAATTATTCTGATATCCCACCAGGAAAGGATTATCCAGCTGGCGGACGAGATCATCCTGGTCGCCGACGGCAACGTCAAGCAGAAGGGCAAAAAAGAAGAAATCTGGCCGCTGATCATGCAGGATTATACATGTACATGCCGTGCGGACTGCAACGAAAGGGTGATGTAAAGATGCTTAGTGATATAGATAAACACATGCTGGATATCATCGCGGACATGCACGGCACGCCGCCGGGAGCTTATAATATCCGTAGAAACGGCGTAGGGGTCGACCGCAGCATTACGGCCAATGTTGAAATCAGGACAAAGGGTGACAAACCCGGCATTGATGTGGTTGTCAAACCAGGCGCCAGGGAAGAAACCATACACATCCCGGTGATCCTTACCGCCGGCGGGATGCACGACCGCGTATATAATACTTTTGACATTGGCGCGGGCGCGGACGTCACGGTCATTGCCGGCTGCGGCATCCACAACCCGGGTGACAAAGATTCCCAGCACGATGGCGTGCACAACTTTATCATCCGCCGGGGCGCCAGGATGCGGTATGTGGAAAAACACTACGGCGAGGGCAAAGGCAGCGGGAAAAATATTCTTAACCCGAAGACGATAGTTGTCGTGGAAGAAGACGGTTACGCGGAAATGGAACTGGTGCAGATCAGCGGCGTGGACAGCACCCTGCGGGAGACGGAAGCGCGAGTCCTCGACCACGGGCATCTGTATGTAACCGAGCGGATGCTTACCGATGGGGAGCAATTTGCCGAATCAAGAATAATCGTAGAGCTGGCGGGCCAGGACGCTTCCACGCAGATTATCTCACGCTCGGTGGCCCGGGACAATTCCCGGCAGATTTATTACCCGCGCGTGATCGGGCTGAACCGCTGCCGGGGTCATGTGGAGTGCGACGCCATTATCATGCATGGGGCCAAAGTGCGCTCCATTCCGGAAATATCCGCCCAGCATGCCGAAGCGGAGCTGGTGCACGAAGCTGCCATTGGTAAAATCGCCGGTGAACAGATGATCAAACTGATGACCCTGGGGCTGTCGGAAAAAGAAGCCGAAGATACCATTTTAGAGGGCTTTTTGCGGTAGTATACCAACAGGGTTGAGTTGAATATCCGGGGTAGTTCTGATAATATATTCTTGTACACTTGCAGAAAGGAACGGGTAGTGAGGAATGAGGAACAGCTAGTTCTGGAACAAACAAATTTTTATAAGAATTGCCGGGGGCAGTTCTGTTCCGGGATTGGATTATCCTCGCCTTTTTACGAGATCCATAATTTAGCATTATTTAGCCTTATTTTGCCTTTTTCCTTTTAATCAGGTTTTTATACCTTTTTAGCTGGTTTTGACGAGGATAATCCTCCCGAGTATTTATATGTGCGGGGGGATTTTTTTGCTGATACTGAAGGCGCGCAATATTAAAAAATCTTATGGTGACAGGGTTATCGTCCAGTTCGACGATTTGAAAATCTATTATGGCGACAGAATCGGCATAGTCGGGGCTAACGGCGCCGGTAAGACGACACTGCTGGACCTTCTTGCCGGACGTCTGAGTCCTGACGAGGGGCGCCTGGAACTGCGGGCCGGCCTCTCCTATATTTGCCAGGAGGACGGTCCGGGTACCTACCCGGACCCGAAGCTGGCCCGGGAGTTTAAGGTCAGCGGTGTTCCCGGCAGCGTGGCCAGCGGAGGCGAAAAGACACGGCTGAAGATCGCCACTGCCTTTGAAGAAAACGCCGGCATCCTATTTGCCGACGAGCCCACCGCCAACCTGGATCTGGACGGGATAAAGGTATTGGAAGAAAAGCTGGCGGTTTTCAAGGGCGCCATGCTGCTGGTTTCCCACGACCGGGAGTTTTTAGACCGCCTGTGCTCCAGGATTATCGAAATCCGGGACGGCGGACTGCAGGTATTCCAGGGCAACTACTCAGACTACCTGCGGCAGCGGCAGGCCGCAAGCCAGCGCCAGCTCTTAGCATACCGCCAGTACGTAGGGGAGAAGAAAAGGCTTTATGATACGCTGGCCGAACGGCGCGCCAATGTTCAGAAGGTCAGGAAAACCCCCGGAAGAATGGGTAATGCTGAAGCGCGCCTGCACAGGAGGAGGGCGACGGCGATCCAGGAGAAGCTGAACAAGACGGTCAAGGCCATCGAAACCAGGCTGGAGAAACTTCAGGTTAAGGAAAAGCCCCGGGCGCTGCCGCGGATAAAAATTAATATAAACCAGGCCGGCGATCCGGTGGCCAGGATCGTGGCGGCAGGGGAGGACATAGACCTGTATTTCGACCGCAGGCCCATCTTTAAAAAGGCCTGTTTCGCCATCCCCCGGGGCAGAAAGACGGCCCTGACGGGCGCTAATGGCAGCGGCAAAACCACCCTGGCCAATATGATTGTCAGCGGCGCGGCGGGAATCAGGCTGGCCCCCGGCACGATCACCGGTTACTTTTGCCAGAACCTGGCAGACAACCTTGATTACCGGGACAACGTTTTACAAAGTGTGATGAAGGACAGCGTCCAGCCGGAGTCGCTGGTCAGGACTATCCTGGCCCGCTTCCTTTTTAAAGGCGACGACGTTTATAAAGAGGTGGCGCGGCTCAGCGGCGGCGAGAAAGTAAAATTATCTCTGGCTAAAATATTGACGGGGGGCGCCAATCTTATCATCCTGGACGAGCCGACCAACTACCTGGATATTATTTCAATGGAAGCTCTGGAGTCAGTGCTGCGTGAATACGCGGGAACGATGCTGATAATCTCCCACGACAGGAAGTTTTTAAACAACGTGTCCGACCGGGTGCTGCTGATTGAAAAATACAAGATCAAAACTTACGAGGGACTTTTAGAGAACTATTACAGTGAAAATGCCAGCCCCAGGGCCGGAGAAAAAGAAATGGAGGACATGGTCCTCCGGCTCAAACTATCCGAATTGGCTGGTAAAATAGCGGGCTGCCGGGATGAACAGGAAAGAAGCCGCCTGGACGAGGAGTACCGGCAGATACTGAATAGAATAATAGGCCGCTAGGATGCGCCAGGCAGTCGTCAAAAATTTTTGCTTACCGTGCACGGCGTGGTACGCCCTGGCGTAAGCAGTGAACAGCACGGCAAGATAGGCGTGTTGGTTAGCCTATTCTGCAACCTTATAACCCCAACATCCACAACGGACTGGTTTGAACGCTTCAATCTTGCCTGACGTCCCCTCGCTTCCAGGTCTCGGTATTGCCATCCTGAACGTTATGGTTGAGAGAGGGAAGAAAGGGCAAGTTGTTGGAAAATTGCTTTGACGCCGATACCGTTGTTCATGCGGGCACTGAAATGCTGTAAATGTCCGAATCCGGGCGCGCCGTTTGCCTCAATGACTACCGGGCCATTTGCTGAAATGGCAATGTCCCAGCCTATATATCTGATCTCAGGAATTTCCTGGGCAGCCTTCATGACAAGCGTAAGAGCATCGTGGAAAAAAGGGATCTCATAGCCGGTAAAAATTACCCCTGAATCAGGATGAGCCGGATAATATTTACGATCGGGCCCCAGGGCGCCGGTCGTGATCCGGCCAGTCTCCCAGTCGATCAAGGCCTGCAGTGCGCCTTCGAAATTTTAGTCAGACCATCTTCTGTTTGATACATTATAATTTCAGAGCCCATATTCACATATTTTTTAAGTCTATCGTTATAACGACACCCAAGGCGTTTTAGTAGTTCCTGTGATAAATTAGCAGCCCATTCGCCGATGCCAATAAAGCTTTTTGCGCCGGATAAAAGAGCGCAAATTGCCACAGCCAGGACGGTCATCTGAGAGTGACGAACACCACGCGGTTTTCGGGGATCCTTGATTTTGGCCAGGTACTCTGTTAGACCACTTTTGGGACCAAGCGTGACTGTATTCAAATCAACCAATGCTTTTTCTCTCCCTGAATATGACGGGCAACTCATCCGGCAGCTGATTGAAAAAGTCACTATCCACGAGGACAAATTCACTATAGCATTCAAGTTCGGAGTGATGGTGGCTGTGAATGAATAAGATCAAAAGATAGCTCCTCTTACAAAAAAATACAGGTTAAAAGCGGTACAATTTTTGTAGACCCCGATGCATATTTTTTACGCAATTTGGGATCCGTTAATAATACCATCGTTCATGAATGTGTCCATTGGGATAAACACAGAAAAGTCTTTGAATTGGAACGTCTATACAACGAAAACGCTACTCAAAAAAAATGCAAAGTTATGGGTGGCATTAGGGATAACAAAGTCAGGTCAGCTACTGACTGGATGGAATGACAGGCAAATGCTCTCGCTCCAAGGATTCAAATGCCTATAGGGCCGTTCAAGGTAAGAGCTAAGGAATACACAGCGAGGTTTATGCGTGAAACCAATGCTCGCCACACCATTGAAGTCATGGAGCAGGTCATTACGGCGTTGGAGACTGATTTCGGAGTATCCAGACAGGCTGCAAAGATTCGACTCGGAACTATACCGATCTCGGTCTTGAAATTGACCGCGATCCGAAAACCATAAGCCGAACTATAAAGGGTGAAACGACTCCAAAAGTGGAAACGGCAGCACTTATTTGCTTTGGACTCCAGCTTCCTCCTGTAATTAGCGAGAAACTTATGGCCGCATGCCGAGACTCGGCATCGTAAACTTTCCGCAAAAGCCATAGCGCCATTTTAAGCGCCTGGCGCCGGCTTGACAAACCAGCGCGGCTGAGAAAATCCAACAGCATATATATCAACCTCCGAACAGTAAGTAATCTTAGAAATTTTACTATAATCAATATACTCCGTTAAGTGCTCTTCAATGTATGCCAATGCATTATTCATACTCCTTAAAGAATCCATCAAACAACCTCCTTTCCATATCAATATTATCAAATGGTGCATTTACTCATCCGACAATCTGTGCACAGTTTTGTCGATAATACCAGCTTATTTTTATGCCAACATCCAACCTGCTCTCACAACTTCGGCTTTTTCAAAAAATATCTATTCTGCTCTGTCAGCAAGCACCGACATCTAAGCCGTTCTGTCACATCCCAAATTACTTACTTCGATTTGTTTCCACGAACCTGTAAAATCATGATTTTTAAGACTAAAGTTTCAAGCCAACAAATATCCAAATCCCTTTATTTACAGGCTTTTCAGCTTCTCTAATCTTTTGTGCGTGACATCAATACTACCGTCTCAACGATTATGCAATTTTGGAACATATCCCCACAAACTATTATAATATAAATATTATCAATTTTAATTTTATAGCATTTTAGAAGGATCAAACTTTTTTATTAAATAAATATAATGTGATGTGCAAAATTCTGTTTCATAGTTAACTTATATATTGAAAAATTGAGATTTATTTATCGTTTTGATTTATTTCGATTTATGTTTTTACCCTTTACTTTAGATAAAATTGCATCTGCACAAAGCTGTGTTAGCGGTTCTCCAATTGCAGCTTTATAATTAAATCCCAGTAACTGTACCGCCTTTAATGTATCTACACTAATAAGCCCTTTTATTTGTTCGTATGTTTCTAATGGCGTATCAGGAGCCATAACTTTTAATATCTCCAAAACGCGTCCTACTGTACTATTCAGATGCTTAATATCTTCATCGCTTATTTCAATCTTATCTAATTCTGATTTATAAGCTTGTGCAATACGAACAGCTTCTTCACGCTCTGAAATTAACTCATTAATAATTTCATCATATGTAGATCGCACCCTTTCTATATTTTTCTCTTCTCTAATTGCTTTAATCTTGGAGTTTACTGTTGATACAGTTCCTTTAACTACCAACGATGTAAGAGAAGTTCCCATTTCAATCATAGTAGATGTATAATTCATATCCATATTTCATGCATCCTCTTTTAAAAAAATTATATCTTTCATTTTTCTGTTATAGTTATAAACATACTCTTATTCTTTATCACCTTCACCTAATAACTTGCTTTCCATATCTTCTAAGGCCTTTATGTAATCTTTCTCTACCCTAGAAACATCACCTAAGTGTAGCTCCTTATATTTCTTATACTCTTCCTTTGCCTTAAGTTCAGCAGTTTTAGCACTAATCTTTCCAGCATGGGTTAGAATTTCATGCTTGGATAATTTCAAAAATCCATCCAAAGTTTCAATCCAATCTGACATATACATTGGTATTCTTCTACGGGCCTGCATTTCAGCAAATTCAAGATAAGCAGAAACTATGCTGTTTAATGCATCTAACTCCTCTTCAATGCAATAGTTTTTTGCTACTAATGCATCTGCTTGTCTAGGTTGTTCTCCTTTAAAACTAAGCATTCCCATATAAGGCTTGTCTGCATCTGCTGAGTAATAAATCTTTTCTGCCGCAGTATGCCCATGAGCTGCCCAATGCATTTTATTCTGTACTGTTTTAAAAAACAAAGTAGATACTTCTGTTCTGGGGTCATAGTCAACACTTGTGGCATAAATATCTAGTACTTTCCTCCAGAATACTTTTTCTGATGAACGAATATCTCGAATACGCTCCAGTAACTCATCAAAATAAATTCCACCGCCATTATTTTTTAGAAGTTCATCATTCATAGCGAATCCTTTTTTCATATATTCCTTTAAAACATTGCTTGCCCAAATTCTAAACTGAGTACCTCGTAAAGATTTTACGCGATAGCCTACAGAAATAATTACATCTAAATTATAGTAGTCTACTTGATATGTTTTACCATCAGCTGCAGTTGTTGCAAAATTTGCAACAACTGCATTGCGTGTCAATTCTCCTTCATTAAATATGTTTTTTATGTGACGAGAGATTGTAGACTTATCACGCTGAAATAATTCTGCCATTTGGTCAATAGATAACCAAACGGTATCACCTTCAAAAGTAGTTTCTATTTTAGTCAAACCATCGTCTGTTTGATACATTATAATTTCAGAACCCATATTCATTCCCCTTATACACTTTTTCTTTATTATACATGTTTCATCAAAACATTTCCATTATGTTGCTTTTTTGTTATGCTTACTTTCTTCAGCTTTTCTCGCTATCTCATCAATGGGAATCTGTCCTTTATCGTCACCAAACTCTACATTTATGTTGATATGCGTATCTGCTTTTTTGTGGGACAATGATACAACCGTCTCAACGTGTGTTAAGAGGATAGGATAGCTATCAAATTCATTGTCCCAAGCCCTGTTTATATCAAGGGTCATTTGGGGGAACATATCCAAGCTTGACCATTGTTTGTGGAAACATATCTACTGCGTTTTTGGGGCTATCGGTAGACAGGAACATATCCAGTCTCTCTCTAGAACGTATACCTTACTTTAAAAAGGCAGAATAGCACTTAACCTATGCTATCCTACCTATAATTAAACATTTACAGTTACAAGTGATTTATTGTTTTTAGCCGTTAAATATTTTATAACTATTAAATAACGATAAAAATTGATCGAAACTAATATTGTTTAAATCATATATTCTCGCATGTTTTAAAGCTTTATTAAATTGATTTTTTGTAAACAGTTTTCCATACTCTTTGTTAACCCATTTCATTACAAAAGTTTTATATTTTTCTCTCTCTTTAAATGCCATTTTTGCTGGCTTTCTTTTTAATACAATTAATGTGCTATCCACTTTAGGTTTTGGATGGAAATAATGCCTAGGAATTTTTGCTAATATAGAAATATCTACCTCTGCCATTAACAGCAATGCTAGTGATTTGTTTGTATTTAATAACCTTTTAGCAAAACCATATTCCACTATTAAATAACTTACTGTGGCCGCACTTTCAAAAACAATTTTTCGAATTATATTTGTGCTTATGTTGTAAGGTATACTGCCAAATATTTTATATGGATTGTGGCTAGGAAATGTAAATTTCAGTATATCGTCATTTACTATTTGATAGTTAGGGTAATTTAAGAGCTTATTACGAGTTACCTCACATAATTTAGAATCAATTTCTAGCGCCGTTACAAAATTACATCTTTTTATCAATTCAACAGTAAAATGACCTTTGCCTGCACCTATTTCAAAAATGTTATCTTTTTCATCTAAACTAATGCAATTCATTATTTTTTCTATGTGATATTTTGAAGTAATAAAATTTTGACTATCTTTTATATTTACTTTGTTCATTATAACCTCTCCTTAAATTCTTTCATCGCTTTTCGAATTCCTGTCATTGGTGCAGGATTAAAATCCATTTCTTCATAAAGCCACTTTTCTAAAATCTTATAGTTCAGTCCGTTTATCGAATCTGCTTTAAGCTCTTATCACTAATTTCATAAATTACATCAGTCACATTTTCGAGTAAGCGTTTGTCATGGGTGATAAACACTATAGTTCCGGCATACTCCTTCATTAGTATTTCCAAAGCCTCTAAGCTTGGTATGTCAAGGAAGTTGCTGGGTTCATCCATTAGTAGGATGTTATATCTACCCATAAGCATTTTAGCTAGCAACAATTTTATAATTTCTCCACCGCTTAAAACAGATAAGCTTTTTCCAATATCGTTCTGTTTGAACCCCATAGATGCTAGCACTGAACGAATTTCTGATATATTGTAATCACAATCCTCCTGCATAAACTCCATGACATTCTGATTACTGTTGTACTTGTAACCATTCTGTGCAAAGTAACCTATTTTCGCCTTAGGTGAAATAGAAATTCCATCTTCATGGTTTAAGATCATTTGGATTAAAGTTGTTTTTCCGGTTCCATTACCACCAGTTAATGCCACTTTTGCTCCTAGAGGAATTTGAAAAGATGCATTTTCAAACAGTGCCTTATCCCCAAATATTTTAGTAATTTCCGTACCGACAATAGGATATGGATTGTGGAGCTCCAATGCTTTACTTTGTCTGAAACGAATCCTGCGAATGTCTTCTGGAGCTTCTACATTTCCTAAGGCCGCAATCCTATGTTCTAGGGATTTAGCGGCATTATGCATCTTTTTTTCCTTACTACCCATTGATTTTTGATGAGCTAAACGCCCTCCGCCTTCAGTACTTTTTTTCTTTGAAGCACCTTTTGCCTTCTGTTCTATTTTACGGGCCTGTTTTCGCTTTTCCTCCGCAGCCTTTTCCAATCGCGCGCGTTCCGAAATGAATTGCTCGTATTCTGTAGCCTGGCCCTTGCGTTCTTCCTCTTTCTGGCAAAGATAATCAGAATAATTTCCCCAATACTCAGTGATTTTGCCATCTTTCAGTTCCCATATTTTATCTACTACCTCATCAAGAAAATAACGGTCATGGCTAATAACTAATAGTGCACCTGTAAAATATTTTAGCTGTCCAATTAGAAAGTCAATTCCTTCACGATCTAAATGGCTCGTAGGTTCATCCGCTAAAATACCATGAACTTGTGCCGATAAAGCCTGTGCTATTTTAAGCCTTGTTTCCTCACCACCGCTCATGGTCTGTATATCTAATTGCTCAATACCGAGCTTGCCTACAAGTGCAAAATCTTTCTCCTTCTGCAAAGTTACTTCATCCAACTGGGGAATATAGGCAAGTTCACCCAGTCGATTCATTTTACATCCTGGGGAAGTTAATTCTCCTAAAAGTACCTTGAGTAACGTGCTTTTTCCTGCACCATTTGCTCCTACTAAACCAATACGGTCATAATCATATACTTCTAAATCATCTATATTTAAAACATCGCGTCCTTTGAATTCCACACGAATGTCTTTTGCATTTAATATCAATTCCATTTTATTTCCTCCTGTCTATAATCGCATGCTTTCATTTGCTTGTACGCAGGGAAAACCCTGCGATTTAGCAGGAAGAATTACATGAAAATATAATACATAAAAATGTCCCTCCTATGAATTTTGTTTTTAAATCTAGGTAATAAAAAATGCAGGCCAAAATCCACAATGTGGCTTTTGGTCTGCATACATACAATTTGGAAACATTCATATTAACGACATAGTTAAATAAAGGTATAGTTAAATAACCTATATCCTAACCGTAACTAATGAATGCTCAATATCGTATAAATAAGCACAACAAAAAAGCCTATCATCGGGGATAGATTCTGCTTTTTTTATTGCCCGCTTATCTTAAACGCATTGAGGCTGTCATAGTTTCGGTTCCTCCTAAATTCTTATTTGTATCATCGTATATTTTAACACAAAAAGATGATATGTTCAATACAAGAATACAATTATAAACAAAACTGTGGAATGCGTCTCATACTCCAATTTCAATGCCTGATTTAAAGCATACTACAAAGTGGTCATCATACACCGTAACATTTTGGATGATCTTCCTTACAAGGGTATCATCATATAGTAAAGTCCGATATTTGTTGGTACGGATAAATTCTATCAGTTCGTTGATCCGCTCATTCTCACCACTTAAGGATGCATCTTCCACAAGAAGGGTCTGACGCTTTTCACGTAACTCTTCAATCTCATCTGCAAGGGATTCAAAATCTTTTCCCTTATTAGCAAGGCTGATTAGTTCCTTCTGCTTTTCTTCAAGCATGGTGTTAATCTCTGAAATCTTATATTCCGTGGTATCACCGATTATCGCATGTATATTCTCTTCCAGTATTCTTATCATGTTGTCCCCACCGGCAAGCAATCTGTTAATGGCAGTCATTACTGCATCATATAATTCAGCTTCTTTTACCGTTCGGTTCTTACACACCTCAGGGCCTTGCTCAATTCTTGTAACGCATCGCCAAACAAATTCTTTTCTACCG
>Ga0334889_1002007_pt1 | contig 24434 bp, 21 predicted proteins | sample GraSluR1_MG_2_FD_207222 | JGI IMG/M metagenome (GOLD analysis project Ga0334889, IMG submission 207222) | Sludge microbial communities from methane-producing bioreactor in Wageningen University, Netherlands - Granular Sludge_8_08-R1 | ecosystem: Engineered > Bioreactor > Anaerobic > Unclassified... | reverse complement strand
ACATCGCTCAAAACCCAGCAGCAGATCGCTATCTGGCCGCCCGAATGGATCCCCAACCCCGTGAAGTGGTCGAACTACATCGAGGTGTTCGGCGCCGCCCCGGTGATGCTGTGGATCCGCAACTCGCTGGTCATCGTTGCGGCAAATGTGTTTGGCTCGGTGGTGACCTGCTCGCTGGTGGCCTACGGCTTCGCCCGCATGCGCTTCCCTGGGCGGGATGCGCTGTTCATCCTCCTGCTCAGCACGCTGATGATGCCGTACATCGTGCGCCTGATTCCGCTCTACGTCTTCTACAGCCAGATCGGCTGGCTCAACACCTTCTTACCCGTCACCGTGCCGCAACTTCTGGCGCGCAACCCGTTCTTCATCTTCCTGCTGCGCCAGTTTTTCAAGGGCATCCCCTTCGAGCTGTCGGATGCAGCGCGCATCGACGGCTGCGGCGAGTTCGGCATCTGGTGGCGCATCATTCTGCCGCTGTCCAAACCGGCGCTGGCCGCGGTCGCCATCTTCGCCTTCCGCGACGCCTGGGACAACTTCTTGGCCCCGCTGATCTATATGGCGGGGGCGCCCCACCTGCGCCCGCTCGCCGTCGGCCTCTACACCTTGCGCGGCGGCGGCGGCCAATTGCCCGACACCAACTACCTCATGGCGTTATCCACCCTCATGGTCATCCCCATGCTGATCATGTTCGCCATGGGCCAGCGCTACTTCATTCGCGGCGTCACCCTCTCCGGCATCAAAGGATAAGTCAAGCATGAACCCCGATCCCAACCGGCCCAATATTGTCGTCATCACCGCAGACCAGTGGCGCGGGGACTGCCTGGGCAGTCTCGGCAGCCGTCACCCCGTGATGACGCCGCACGTCGACCAACTCGCCGCCGAGGGCGCCTGCTTCACGCAAGCCTACGCAGACTGCCCCGTCTGCATGCCCCAGCGCGTCACCATGCTCACCGGCCGCGCCGCGTCGCGCTTCGGCATGCCCCATAACTTCAACGCACGCACGCCCATCGACCCGCAGACGAGCCTGCCCGCACGCCTCACCCGCGAGGCCGGCTACCAGACCAAAGCCATCGGCAAAATGCACTTCGCACCGGGCCGCGCGCGCATGGGCTTCGAGCACATTACGCTGCACCCCAACGATTATGTCAATTGGCTGGAGGGGACGCCCTACGCCGGCATGTATCGCGGCCACGGCCTCGGCGGCAACGAGGTCTATCCCGCCGTGGCGCCCATGCCGCAGCGCTTCACCCATACATCGTGGATCGTGGAGCAATCTATCCGCTTCCTGGTCGAGCGCGATCCGGAGAACCCTTTTTTTCTGTGGATGGTCTTCGAGTCGCCCCACAGCCCGTTCGACCCGCCCGCGCCCTTCGACCGCATGTACGATAACTTCACCATTCCCGCGCCCATCCGCGGCGACTGGGTGGACGGGCCGGATGACCCGGCGTACTTCCGGGCCAAGCGTCTGGTCGGCAAGTGGGGCCAGCTCAGCGACGAGGTTATCGCCGAGAGCCGGCGGCGCTACTACGGCCTCATCTCGCACATCGACTACGAGTTAGGCCGCTTCCTGGGCGAGCTGCGCGCCAGGGGCCTCGACGACAACACGGCCATCATCTTCAACGCCGACCACGGCGAGCATCTGGGCGACCACGGCCTCTTCGGCAAGACCACCTTCCTCACCGGTTCCGGCGACGTGCCCTTCATCGTGCGCCCCCCCGCCCAAATGCCAATGGCCGCGCCGACGCTGGATTTCGACGGCCCCATCCTTACTGCCGACCTCTACCCCACCGTGCTGGACCTTGCAGGGCTGACCCCAGAGGACGAACTCGACGGCATCTCCCTGCTGCCGGCCATCCGTTCCGGCGAACTGCCGGCGCGCGTCATCTGCGGCGAATGCGGCGAAGGCAACGACGCCACCGCATTCGCCACAGATGGACGGTTCAAGTACATCTACTACACACGCGGCGGCGGCGAGCACCTGTTCGACGTGCAGGCTGACCGCGAGAACCTGCACAACCTGGCATCCGACCCCGCCCATGCCGAGCGCAAGGAGGCGCTCAAAGCGCATCTGCTCGCCTACCTACAACGTTTCGAGCGTCCACTGGTCGTGGATGGCGAGTTCATCGTCGCCGATCCTACGCTGGACGAGCAAGCGCTCCATGCGCGCAACCCCTGGGCCTGGCGCGGCCCCATGCGCTATGGACAGGGCTACGGAGGCGGATGGTAGCCGGTGAGAATCAGCGACCTGGAGGCCTTTAGCGTAGGCATCCCTTTCTGCGCGCCCATCTTCAGCGCCTACGGCGTCAGCTATCCGGCGCGCCTGCGCACCTTTATCCGGCTGCACACGGACGAGGGCGTCACCGGCGTAGGCGAGGCGGGCGTCGCCGCCACGCACCATGTGGCCTACGGCGAACAACTGCGCCTGTTCCAAGAGGTCGTCAAGCCGCTTGTCGTGGGCCAAGACCCCTGCGACTACCTGGCCCTGATGCAGCGGCTGCGCTACATGCCCGAGGCCATCGCCGTCGAACTGGCTTGCTGGGACATCATCGGCAAGGCGGCTGGGCTGCCGCTCTACCGGCTGCTGGGCGGGCGCGGTCCCTGCGAACGCGTCCCCGTCGCCGGCTACTTCTTCTTTCGCGCCGCCGGACAGGCCGGCGAGCCGGAAGTCAACCTGGACAACTGCGTCGAGCATGCCCGGCGTCTGGTCAAGACCTACGGCTTCGACACGCTCAAAATGAAGATCGGCGTGTACGAACCGGAGTTGGAGGCCGAAGCCGTCGCCCAGGTGCGCGCCGCGCTCGGGCCGCGGCTCAAGCTGCGCGTCGACCCCAACGGCTGCTGGTCGCTCCCCACGGCCAAGCGCATGTTGCAGCGACTGGCGCCGCTGAACCTGGAGTATGTCGAAGAGCCGATCAAGTTCGTGCCGGCGCGCGTGCCCTACACGACCCAAGCCGGCGTCCCCAGCCTGGACACCCTCGGCCTAGCCCATCTACGCCAGACGGCACAGACGCCCATCGCCGCCGATGGTTGCTATCGCATCGACCTGCTCTGGCAGATCGCACGCGACCAGGCCGCCGACATCGTTCTGGGCGACATCCAGGGGTCGATGGGCGTGCGCGGCCTGCACGACTTCTTCACCGTAGCCGAAGCGCTCGGCCTGGCCGCGGGCCTGCACAGCGGCACCGAATTGGGCGTGCAGCAGGCGGCCAAACTGCACATCGCCGCCGCGCACCCGGAACTGGCCGTCGCCGGCGATGCCATCTACCACGAGTATGTCGACGACGTGCTGCGCGGCGGCAAACTCGTCTATGAGCGAGGAACTATGCGCGTGCCGCAGGATCCCGGTCTGGGCGTCGAACTCGACGAAGAGAAACTCGCCGCCTACGAACTGACCGAGGAGCGTCACCGCGCCTTTGATTGTTACTGGCAGGACCTGCGACGCGCCTACGGCATCCCCCCTGCCGGTCACGACCTGCTCGTACGCCATTTCTAGCGCACACCAGGCAACCACCGGCTAAGGCCGTCATCGGCTAGAAACGACGAATCATGCGCGAAAGCCAGACAATTGTCATCGCCAGAAACGAAGAGTGGCGCGGGGCCTTTGCCACCGAGCCCTGCGAAGCTGCCTGGGCGTCGGAAGCCGTCTTCTTCATCCGCACGCTGTCCGCGAGCGGCGCCGGCGCGGCGCAAAGCGCCCACGTCCAAATATCGCCGGACGGCATGAACTGGTGCGATGAGGGCGAGGTGATTCGCCTGCCGGGTGAGCCGGGCGTCTCCTTCTGCCGCGTCACGCATTTCGGCGGCTGGCTGCGGCTAGCCGGAGAACTCTCGCCGGGGGTAAGCGTCCGGGTAATCGCCTACCTCGCCCTCAAAGAGTAGCACCGCGATCAGAGGAAATGCCCTATGCCCGCCGACCTGCGCGCCGTGCTGCATCACGCCAATCCCGACCTCAGCCGCTTCGACCCGCTCGAGCGCATTCTCTTCTTCGACGACTTCGACCGCGGCCTGCAGGGGTGGACGGCCTTGATCGGCAATTATGAACACTCGCTCGACTCGGTTCTGCCCGAATACCGCGATCTGCGCCCGCCCATGCTCAGCAACCTTACCGCCTGGGATACGGGCACAGCCGGCTCCTTCTCCGGAACCTACACGCTCAAGCTCGCCACGCGCCCGCGCGCCGGCGGCATGGCCGTAGCGGTCAAGCGCACTACCTACCGGCACGCCGGCCCGATCCGCCTGGAAGCCTATTTCACCTTCAAGCCGGAAGCCGGCGAACTGCGCCTCTCCGAGACGGACGTGCGCGCGGCGGGCGTGCTCTTCGACCTGCAACACGGCGACCGTCAGCCCGGCGACAAGCTGCGCGTCATGCCCCACATCCGCTACCTCAACGCGCTCGACGGCCAAGCAGCAGGCCGTTGGCAGTTCAAGCAAAAGCGTTCGCCTCTCCACGCCATCGGCGACGAAGGCAAGACGCGCTCGCACTTCCACCTCTCCGCCGAAGGCTGGGAAGACCTGCCCGGCGGCGAGCAGTTGTTGTGCTACAACGAGATCGCCACCAAGCAGAACTGGCACTACCTGCGCCTCGACTTCGACCTGGCGAGCATGTCGTTTCTGGGCCTGCGCTGCAACGACCGCTCCTTCGACGTCTCCGCCGCCCGCCCGATGACCATGCCCGCCATGGCGAACCTGTGGTGCATGTTGAACATCCTCTTCTGGGTGGAGACCGACTGCGACAAGCGCGCCTTTCTCTATCTCGATTCAGTCTTACTCTCGGCCGCACTGCCGGACGAACTGCCAGATGAGCCGTCCGCCTAGCCGGTCGTCGCCATTCCGCACACTTTCCAGAAAGGGTTGAACCATGAACGAGAGACAGACAGACATCCTGGTCATAGGCGGAGGCACAGGCGGCGTCGCCGCTGCGCTCGGCGCCTTGCGCCTCGGCAAGAAGGTCATCCTCACCGAGGAGACCGACTGGATCGGCGGTCAGCTTACCGCGCAAGCCGTGCCGCCCGACGAGCACCCCTGGATCGAGACGACGGGCTGCACGGCCAGCTACCGCCGCTTCCGCCAGGGCGTGCGCCGCTACTACTGGAACAACTACCCCATGACCGAAGCGGCCCGCGCCAACATGCTCCTCAACCCCGGCGAAGGCAACGTCAGCCGCCTCTGTCATGAGCCGCGCGTCGCCCTCGCCGTGATCCAGGATATGCTCGCCCCCTACCTGTCCAACGGGCAACTCGACATTCTGTTGTGGCGCAAGCCGGTAGCCGCGGAGACAGATGGCGACCGCATCACTTCGGTCACGGTGCGCGACCTACACACCGGCGACGAGACCGTCCTCCGCGCGCCCTACATCCTCGACGCCACTGAACTGGGCGACCTGCTCGAACTGGCCTCGGTGGAGCACGTCATCGGCGCCGAAAGTCAGGAGCAGACGGGCGAGCTTCACGCCGTCGAAGGCGATCCCCAACCGGGCGATCAGCAAGCCATCACCTGGTGCTTCGCCATCGACTACTTGCCCGGCCAAGACCACACTATCGACAAGCCGGCGGATTACGACTTCTGGCACAGCTACCAAGCCGACTTCTGGCCCGGCCCGCAGCTCGGCTGGCGCGACGTAGACCCCATCAGCCTAGAGACGCGCGAACGCGGCATCTTCTTCGGGCCGCAGCGCGGCCTGCTCGTCGGCGACTTCTGGCACTACCGGCGCATCGTCTATCGCAAGCACTTCGAGGAAGGCTTCTACGCCAGCGACATCTGCCTCGTCAACTGGCCGCAGATCGACTACTGGCTGGGTCCGCTCGTCGGCGTAAGCGACGAAGACGTGCAACGCCACCTGGCCGAATGCAAGCAACTCAGTTTCTCGCTGCTCTACTGGATGCAGACCGAAGCCCCGCGCCACGACAGCGGCTACGGCTACCCCGGCCTGCGCCTGCGCCACGACGTAACGGGGACGGACGATGGCCTGGCAAAGTACGTCTACGTGCGCGAGGCGCGCCGCATCCAGGCCGAGTTCACCGTGCTGGAGCAGCACGTCGGCGTCGAACAGCGCGGCAAGCTGGTCGGGGCCGAGAGGTTCGACGACAGCGTGGGCACGGGCAGCTATCGCATCGACCTGCACCCCAGCACCGCCCCGCGCAATTATGTCGACATCAGCAGCTACCCCTTCCAGATTCCGCTCGGCGCGCTGCTGCCCGTGCGCGTCGAAAACCTGCTGCCCGCGTGCAAGAATCTGGGCGTGACGCACATCACCAACGGCTGCTACCGCCTGCACCCCGTCGAGTGGAACATCGGCGAGGCGGCGGGCGCGCTGGCGGCCTACTGCCTGGAAAAGAACCTCGCCCCGCGGCAGGTGCGAACCGAGCAGCAACACATGGCCGATTTCCAGGATATGCTGGTGCGCGTGTTAGGCTTTGTATTGGAGTGGCCTGAATACGCCCTCATCACCCCGCGCTGACGGGGGCTGCACATCGCAAAGTGAAGGATGAAGTCCGATGACCCTGCCCGAAATCGCGCCGGTGCGGCAGCTGCTGTCCGGCGAGCATGTAGCCGATGTCAATGCCGCTGTCCGCCAGGGCTTGCGAGACCTGCCGCTGTCTGCGAGCGTCCGCCCCGGCATGCAGGTTGCGGTCGGGCTGGGCAGCCGCGGCATTGGCTGCATTCGCAGCGTGGTCGCGGCCGTGCTGGACGAGGTGCGCGCCTGTGGCGGACGTCCGTTTCTTGTTCCCGCCATGGGCAGCCACGGCGGCGGCACAGCCGAAGGCCAGGCCGCAGTCCTGGAAGGCTACGGTCTGGGCGAAGCGAAGCTCGGCGCGCCCATCCGCAGCAGTATGGACGTGGTGCAGCTCGGCCTGGCGGAAACGGGCATGCCGGTCTACTTCGACGCCAACGCGGCGCAGGCGGACGCCATCCTCCTCGTCAATCGCGTCAAGCCGCACACCGCGTTTCGTGGCCGCTGGGAAAGCGGGCTGTTCAAGATGTTAGCGGTCGGCTTCGGCAAGGAGCGCGGCGCGGCCGCCTTGCACAGTTGGGGCATCGCAGACGCCATCCCCGCCGCGGCCCGCGTGATCGTCCGCCAACTGCCGGTCGCGGCCGGGGTCGCCATCGTCGAGAACGGCTTACACCAGCCGGCGCACATCGCCGTCGTGCCCGCCGCCGATATCGAGCGGGCCGAACCGGACCTGCTGCAGATGGCCTGGCGACACCTGCCCCGCATCCCCTTCGATCCGCTCGATCTGGTCGTGCTGGGCGAAATCGGCAAGGACATCAGCGGCACGGGCATGGACCTCAACGTGGTCGGCATGTGGCGGCGTACAGGCGGCCCGGTCCAGCCCCAATACCGCGTGATTGCCGGCCTCGACCTGACCGAAGCCAGCCACGGCAACGCCATCGGCGCCGGCTATTGCGACCTCATCAGCCGGCGGCTGCGCGACAAGATCGACCTGGACGCCACCTACACCAACAGCCTGACCGCCGGCAACTACAACGGCGCCAAACTGCCCATCACCCTGCCCACGGATCGCGCCGTACTGGAAGCGGGGCTGCCCCCGCGCGACCCGCAGCGGGCGCGCGTCGTCATCGTGCGCAACACGCTCGACCTGCACACGTTGTGGGTATCGGCGGCTCTGCTGCCCGACGTAGAGGCCTCGCCTGCGCTCACTCAGATCGGCCCGCCTAGGCCGATCCGCTTTTCAGATGACGGCAGCTTACAGATCGACTGGTCGCCGGCATAAACGGGGAGCAGGAGCCGGCTGCGCAGCGCGAAAGGAACGCAGAGTCCCGATAAACCACGAACTGCACGAACGGGGCGGGCCATCGCCGCACTCGTGCAGTTCGCAAAGGACCAGCTATGTATGTTCTGTCTTGGCTCTATTCCGGCGCGGGCAGCGTTCGCAGCCAGGCATGCAGCGCAGTAATGCCCTCTGAGCTGATCCTGTCATAGCCAAACAGGTGATCTCGTCCGGCCTCGCCGCCGGTGCGCAGCAAGGTAACGAGGTCCGCCTCTTCCATCGCCAATCCTGTTAGAGTCTTGCCCTTGTCCGTCACGCCTTCGCCCTCAGGGCCGTGACACTCGGAGCACAGCCTGGCGTATACCTGCGCGCCCAACTCGAGATCCGCTTCGCGCTCCGGCGAAGGCGTGGCGCGCAACTCGGCCACCCGGGTTGGATTGATCATGGTCGTCGGTTGGGCCATCTGCAACGGCGGCATGGTTGGTACCACACGCGCCCCTCGTCCTTGCGGGGCGGGTGTTTCAGCGTCCCCTGTGCCGCTAGGCTGTGCCGATCCGCCGCACGCCGCTGCAAGCAGCGCAGCCAGGAGCATGGCAAGCACAAGCGTTGTCCAGATATGGCGGATACGCGTAGGTTGTCTCATGTCGCTCACTCCAGCATCTTCGGATCCAGGGCATCGCGCAACCCGTCGCCGACAAAGGTGAAGCCCAACATCAACAGCGCAATCGCAAGCGTGGGGAACAGCGCCAGATGCCAATAGACGCGCACATAGGAGTTGCTCACGCCCACCATCTTGCCCCAACTGGCAAACGGGTCGTTGATGCCGATGCCCAAAAAGCTCAGCCCAGCCTCAGCGAAGATCGCCGTGGGAATGCCGAACGAGATAGCCACCAGTAAAGGCGTCAGCGAATTCGGAATTAAGTGACGCATGATGATGCCGCGCTGCGTCACCCCGATAGCCCGCGCCGATTCAACGTACTCTTTCTCCCGTAGCGACAAGATCTGCGCCCGCGTGAGGCGCGCGATCTCAATCCAGGCCGTAATGCTCAAGGCCATAATGACCTTGGTAATGCCGCCTCCCCATACGGAGATGATGAGGATCGCAAACAGGATGCCCGGAAACGCCGTCATAATCTCCACCAAACGCGAGACAATCCAGTCGGCAAACCCTCCCATGTAGCCCGCAATCCCGCCGATGGGCACGCCAATGGCGACGGCGATCGCCATCACCGCCAGGCCTACCGTGATCGACGTACGCGCCCCGTAGATCATCCGGCTCAGGTAATCGCGTCCAACCTCATCCGTCCCCATGGGATGCGCGGGGTGCTCGCCGGGGAAGAGAAGCACGCGCTCGAAGTATACTTTGTCGTAGGGATGCGGCGCCAGCACGTCGGCAAACACCGCCAGGAACACGAAGAACGTCACGATAACCAAGCCCACCATCGCCAGCCGGTTGCGAGAAAATCGGCGCGCCGCATCTCGCCACAGCGTACGCTGATTTGAGGCCTTGGCCGGTTGCACGAGGGCGTCGGAAGCGGATGCGCTTGCGCTTGTCACGCATTGCCTCCCTTAGCCCCAAGCCGCACACGCGGGTCAATCCACGTGTAGGCAATGTCGGTTAGCAGGTACAGCACGCCCCACAGCACTGCCACCAGGAGGAACAGCGCCATGATCATCGGGTAGTCCCGGTTGAAAATGCTCGTCACGAAGTATTTGCCCATTCCGTTTATACGGAAGACCGTTTCGATAAAGATACTGCCGGTCAGCAAGTTGGGGATGATCACGCCCAGCGCGGTCACCATCGGAATCAACGCGTTGCGGAACACATGCCGGAACATGATCGTCCGCTCGTGAAGTCCCTTGGCCCGCGCCGTGCGCGCATAGTCCTGTCGCATCACATCCACCACGCTGGAGCGCGTGTAACGCGCGATGATCGCCATTGGGATCAGCGAGTAGGCCACAACAGGCATGATCCAGTCGGAGCAGAAAAAGCGTCCTGCCACCAGGCAGTCGCCCGAAGCGCTCCACCCGCCCATAGGCAGCCATTTGAGCCGCACCGCGAAAATCAGGATCAGCCACAGCGCCACCACAAAGTTGGGCACTGTAAACCCCAACATGGCAAAGAATGTCACGAAATTATCAATCCACGAATTCTGATTATAGGCAGCGATCAATCCGAGGCTGATGCCGACGCCAAAGGCCAGCAGCACAGTCATTGCGCCCACCTGCAGCGTGATGCGCCACGTCTTGGCGATCAGCGCCGTCACCGTGGTCTGCGGCTGTTGATAGGGGATGCCGAAATCACCCCGCAGCGCATTCTTCATGTAGTTCCAATACTGCACATAGATCGGCTTATCCAAGCCGTACTTGCGCATGATATTGGCCCGTGCAGCTTCCGGGAGCCGTCCCTTACTCTCATCGAATGGCCCGCCCGGCACCGAGTGCATGAGCACAAAGGTGACGACCGAGACGACGAAGAGCACCAGGATCAGCGACAGTAAACGTCCAAGAAGATAACGACTCATTCCATCTCTCACGGAAAGTTAGCCTTCCAGGAAGCGCGCAACTTCCTGGAAGGCGTATAGACATATCGACTAGTGTTCAGCGATGTAGATGTTGCTGATCAGCGAATCATTGCCCCAATGCAGGCCGGTGATGCCGAACTTGTCCGGCTCACGAATCGCCTCGCCTTGCACATAGGGCTGGACCAGGTCGCCCATCCAGCGGTGCGCAATGAACACGCCGCCCACATCGTCGACCAGGATCTTCTCCGCATCGCGGAACATCTGGTCGCGCCTCTCCGGGTCGCCGACCAGCACACTCGCCTCGGCAACCAGCCGATCGAACTCGTCGTTCTTCCAGGAATGGCGTCCGGTGGACACCCAGATGCCCAACAGGTTGGCCGGGTCCAGGAAGTCCATACCATAGGAGATTGCGCCGAACTTCATTTCCGTCGGCCGCGCGTTCATCCCATCCGTATAGACCTTATAGTCCTTGTTCGAGACCTCGATGTTGATGTTCAGGCAATCGGCAATCGAAGCAGCGGTAGCCTGATACACCGCAGCCATGGCCGGAGCTTCACCGCGCAGCCACATCTCCTGCCTGGGGAAGCCCTCGCCGTCCGGATAGCCCGCCTTGGCCAAATGCTCTTTCGCCAACTCGCAGTTGAACGTCTGATACTCAGCCAGCAGGCCTTCTGCGTCGGAAGAAGGATAGCCCGGCATCAACATCGAGTGCGCCGGCATGGCCTTGATCTCACCGTAGATGTTCGTGACGATCGCCTCGCGGTCCACCGCATAGGCAAACGCCTTGCGCACGTCCAGGTTATTGAACGGCTCGGTGAAGGTGTCGAACATCAGGTAGTCGGTGCGGAAGTCGCCGAAGTTGCGCAGGTAGTTCTCGCTCAGCACGGGATCGTTGAGAATGATGTCGAAGTCCGCAGCCGACAGGAACTCATAGGTGATATGATCGATCTCGCCGTTCTGGAAGGCCACGAAGTAGGTGTCCGGCGACATGTAGGTGCAGACAATCTGCTTCAGCCGCGGCTGACGATAGCCCGTATACTGCTCGTTGGCCTCCAGCACAATGCGATTGCCGGGGTCAAACTCGACTAGCTTGAAGGGGCCGGCGGAGACGTGCGTCTCGAGGCTGCTGTTGTACAGCGAGCCGTGCTCCTCGATGGCCTTCTTCTGCATGACCCAAGAGAACTTCATGACGCCGGGCAGCGGCGGGAAGGGTTCTTCCGTTTCGATCTCGAGCGTCAGGTCGTCCACGGCGCGCACGCCGATCTCCTCAACCGGAACCTCGCCCGCAACGGCCTTGCTCCAGTTCTTGATGCCGCCCGGTCCGAGGAAGCTGTGGAACCAGGCGAAGTCCCAGGCGTGTTCCGGGCTGGCGCCTAGCTGGAAGGTTGCCTCATAATCGGCGGCAGTGAGCGGCGTGCCGTCACTCCACATCTGCCCAGGCCGCAGACGGAAGGTCCACACGCGGCCGTCTTCCGACACTTCCCAGCTTTCAGCTGCGGCTGGAACCAGGTTGAAGTCTGTGTCCAGTTCGACCAGCGGATCGCCGAAGGTGTTGGAGAAATAGTCCGAGTGGCAGTAACGTTGGTAAACCGCATGGAAGAAGTCAAAGGTGACGGAGGGAAGCGTCGGGTCCGAGGCCATCCTCAACACCTGCGCCTCATACGGAGCCGCGCCCTCCGGCAGCGGCTCGCCGAATACCGTCACATAAGGATCGACTTCTTCGGCGGGAGCCGCTTCCTCGGCAGGGGCCGCAGCCTCTTCAGCCGGCGCCGGAGCTGGAGCGGCAGGAGCCGCACAGCCGGCAAACGCCAGCGCTGCCACGAGGAGCAGCGGCAACAGCCATACTCCCCGAAGTTGGAACTTACGCACGCTTTTCAAGGGTTTCCTCCTTTGTGCTGTGAATATATTGGGTAAGGTTGCGGGATGCCTACACAGAGCGCGCAACTTGCTCTTGACTCATGCGCCGCTTCATGCACACGGCAGATCAGCACAGCGCCCCGGCAGAGTTGATGCGTCGAGCTCGACTTACGCGCCGCTCAGCGGTCAACCTGCTCGAGGGAATGCACAGTTCGGCTGTCGCTGGCCTCTCTCATTGCTTGGCGGAACCTGCCTGACGGCGCCGTTACTCCGACTATAGAGAAGACAATCTGTTCTGGACGATTCGTGCTGGATAGCGGATGAGAGTTGGCAGAGCCGGGAAGCGCCGCTTCAGGCTCACCTATTCTAGCCTGATTTCTCAGTCTATGCAACCAGGGCACGGCCCTTATTTCAAACGTCGCCCCTTTCTGTCAATTCACAGAACGGTTAAGGATTGACACAAAATGGCCTTCGCCCCAATAATGGAATCGGCAGTTCATATACCGTTTGACCTGTTACCATTAGAAAGCCGGCTCACCCCATGTCCGCTTCGCCTAACGGCGCGTTCTCAGGCTCGCTTCCCTTTTTGGCCGACCAATTCCTGTTCGACGACGGCCTCGTCTATTTCAACCACGGCAGCTTCGGCGCCTGTCCGCGCCCGGTCTTCGACGCCTACCAACACTGGCAGCGCGAGTTAGAACGACAGCCGGTGGACTTCATTCAGCGGCGCTTGGAAAAGCTGCTGGACGACGCCCGCGCACGGCTCGGCGCGTTCACCGGCGCCTCGCCCGACCGGCTGGTCTTTGTTCCCAACGCCACCTACGGCATCAACGTCGTCGCACGGTCGCTCAAGCTACAGCCCGGGGACGAAGTCCTGGGCACGAACCACGAATATGGCGCTGTCAACAACACCTGGCGCTACGCATGCCAGGTCCACGACGCCCGCTACGTCACTACGCCCATCGACCTTCCCCTGCACAGCGTCGACCAGTTCGTCGACGCGCTCTGGGCCGGCGTGACCGAACGCACGCGCGTCATCTCCATTTCGCACATCACCTCGCCTACCGCGCTGATCTTGCCGATCAAACCGATCATCGACCGTGCTCGCGAAGCAGGCATCATTACCGTCATCGACGGCGCCCACGCCCCTGGCCAGATCGACCTTGCGCTCGACGAACTCGGCGCCGACTACTACACGGGCAACGCACACAAGTGGCTCTGCGCGCCCAAAGGGGCGGCCTTCCTCTACTCCGCCGCAGGCCCCGAGTCTCTGCTCGAACCGCTCGTCGTCAGCCACGGCTGGGGCAGCGGACGATCCGGCTCCCGCCTGTTCGATAACTTCAGTTGGACCGGCACAATGGACCCGTCCGCCTATCTCAGCGTGCCCGCGGCCATCGACTTCCAAATGGAGAACGACTGGCTCGCCGTCCGCGCCGCCTGTCACGCACTGGGCAGCGAACTGCGCACCGCAATTCAGAACCTCACCGGCTTGGAGCCCATTTGCCCCGATTCGGCGGAGTGGTACGAGCAGATGTTCGTGGCGCAACTCCCCCTTGACCGCCTGGAACATCTGCGCGAAAACCTCTGGCCTCGCTACCGCATCGAAGTCCCGGTGTTCGAGCGCGGGGGACAGGCTTTTATCCGCGTCTCGATCCAAGCCTACAACTCGCCGCGCGACGCCGAACGTCTCGTGGATGCCCTGCGCGAGTTGCTATAAGACGAACCTGAGGCAGTCAGGCGCCACGAGTCAGGCGTCATCCGTCATGAATAGCGCCTGACTCGTGACGTATGACTCGCGATATATAACTCGTGGCGCCTGACTTGTGACGCTAGATCACTTCCAGCCCGTTCAAGTCAGGCAGCGCCGGGAACGGAGCATGCGGCTCCGTCTGATACCAGAACACGGTCGAAGCGATGTCGTCCTGCAGCGGCAGATAGCGGCGCATGCCCTCCAGCTCCGAACGCCAGCCCAGCGCCTGGATCGTCACGCGCAGGTCTTGCTGGAAGCGGATTGGGTCGGTGATGTGCCAGCGATACATGCCGAAACGCTGCTGGCTGCGATATAGGCCGTCGGGGATGATCACCTGCGGCAGCCCGGTATAGGGCGAGGAAAAGACGCAATACTGCCCCTTGGGGAACTCGAAGTCCCAGGCGCCGCCGAAGTAGTCCTCCGTGCCCGTGCCGACAATCGTGGCCCACTTGTCGTCGCCGTCCATGAAGAACTTGATCTCGCCTTCGCCCCACCAACCGCAGTTGTTGACGCCCCAGGCGATGTACGTGCCCACGTAGTGCCCTTGGCCCTTCACGCCGTCCAATAGGATATGATCTTGCATATAGGGCAGAGGATTGCTGCGCCGCCACTGCGCGTGGAAATAGGCCATGTCCTCCGGCACGTCGGTTAGCGCGTAGTTGATCTGGTAATAGAAGCCGCGCACCTCGTCCGGCGCAAGATTCTCCAGCGTGATGCGCGCGTGCTTGCGGAAGGGCATCTCCCAATAACTGTTGAAGCCGCCCGCCGGGTTGACGCAGACCGCCAGCGAAGTGATGTTACAGCGCTCGCACCAACCGTTGGCGAAGAAGTCGCCCACCGGCGTTTCCACCGACGGAGTTTCCTCGCCGTCCCAGTACATGCGCACCACCAGCCTGCGCCAGTACTGAGGATGCACGGTCAGCCAGATCTGCTGGATAGCGCCCGGACCCTCGATGTCGGCCAGCGTAACCGTCGTCAGTCCCGGCACGTTGATGCTGGGCGAGACCTTCCAGCCCTGTCCCAGCTCGCGGGCTGCGATAGCGCCGGTTCCCTCGGTCGCCATGCCGCCCTTGCCCTTCTCGCCGGTGAAGTTCTCGGCGCTGATCGAGCGCGTTACCGCGTTCGACAGCCGCGCCAGATTGCCCAGATTCATGCCCAGCCCATTAAAAGAAGCGCTCATTCATTCCTCCGTTTTGGATGTTGATAGTTGATCCGGGTTCGTGCCGAGTAGATCGCGCCTCGCCCGGCGGCGAATCACACATGTACGTTTTCCGCATCCTGCGCCCATTGTTGTGGGTTAGTCAGAATATATTGCCGAATCGCAGACAGATCCTCGTCATTTCTTACGATGTGTTCGTAGTAGTTGCGTTGCCAAAGCCGTCCTGCGAAAGGCGACCAATGAGCCTGCTTCACACCAGCGATGTATGCGACGGTTGTCAACGATTTCCAGGCCCCCACCACATCGCCCAACGTAGGGGCAACCCTTGTGGTTGCCCCCCTTGTGGTTGCCCCTGCCTCTTGAGACACGGCATCGTCTTGGGCGCCCACGAGGGGCGCCTCTACGCCGCCGCTCGCGGTCGTCCATCTTGCCTGCGCCTCATCTGTCAGAAATACGACCCCATGCACGTGATTGGGCATCACCACAAACGAATCCAACACGACGGAAGGGAAACGTGCCGGCAATGATCGCCAAATCGCCTGCACCATCTCGCCGGCAGGCGATAGACGCACTTCGTCGTCCCGCACTGCCCCGAGAAGGCGCGCCCGATCCTGCGTGACGACCGTCACGAAATACGCACCCGCCAGAGAGTAGTCGTATCCATGCACCCGAATAGAGCGCCGCCTACGGCGCTGCACTTCTTCGCTCACGGCCTAAGCTTCTCCGCAGTTCCCCTACTCCGGCGACAACGACACCGGCAACCCGCTCTCCGCCGAGCGATAGATTGCCAGGATGATCTCCACGGCGCGGCGGCCCTCGGCCCCTTGCACCGCGGGCGGACGTCCCTCGCGCAGCGCGCCGACGAAGTCCGCAATCTGGCGGCGATGCTTCTCATAGCCGATCGCGGTCGGATCGGCCGCGCCTGTGCCGCCGCCCGTCTCCAGGTTGAGCATGGCCTCTTCCTCGCCCGGAGCGGCATCCGCCAGCTTCCACATGACGATGCGGCCTTCCTCCAGCGCGATCGTGCCTCGGTCGCCGTGCAGTTCCACGCGCGCCTGGTCGCCCGGCCAACACGCCGTCGAGCCTTGGATCACACCCAGGGCGCCGTTCTGCATGGTCAGCACCGCACTCGCCGTGTCCTCCGTCTCCATCTTGTGCGCCAGCGTCGCCGTCCGCCCGATCACGCTCGTCACCGGCCCGGCCAGCCACTGCGCCAGATCGATCTGGTGGATGGACTGGTTCATCAGCGCGCCGCCGCCGTCCAGCGCCCAGGTGCCGCGCCACGAACCGTCATAGTAGCCTTGCGGGCGGTACCACTTGACGAAAACATCCGCCAACGCCAAGCGGCCCAGCCGTCCGGCGGCTAGCGCCTCTCTGGTCTTGTGTACGCCTTCGGAAAAGCGCAGCGGGAAAACGCTGCCCAGCGTGACGCCCGCCTTCTCCGCCGCGGCGATGATGGCGTCGACCCGCTCCAGGGTGATGTCGAGCGGCTTCTCGACGAGCAAATGCTTGCCGGCCTCGGCCGCGGCAACCGCGATCTCGGCATGGGTTCCGCTCGGCGTCGCCACCACGACGGCGTCCACACCGGCGCGCGTCACGGCTGCGGCATAGTCGCCCGTGAAGGCCGCGCCGACCTTGCCGGCCAGCGACTCCGCCGCAGCGATCACCGGATCGCACACAACCGCGATCTCGGCATCCGGCACATGGGCAAAAGCATCGCCGTAGATGCGCCCAATATTGCCGGCCCCGATCAGGGCAAAGCGTATCTTGTCCATTGCACGTCCTTTCCGGTTCGGTAACATGGCAATTCATGCGCCTGACGGCAGGTTTTCGGGGAAGCGTTTCGACCTGGCCTACCCTTTGGCGCGGCGCTGAAGCCCCGCAGCAGACGCCAACAGCAGATGGGCAAGAGCAGCGCCGAGTCATGCTGGCGGCGACTTGCCGTCGAGCAGGCTGTCGCACAGTCGCCGCGTGTTCGAGTTTGCCCATCCCTATGCTATCATTCACTCCGGTGATTGTCATAGCAACAAGGAGCCTCAGGTGAACCATGAACCCCTTCGCGTCGGCATTATCGGAGCCGGCGCCAACACCGTTGCCAAGCACATCCCTGGGCTACAAGCCATCGAGGGAGTGCAGATCGTCGGCGTCTGCAACCGCAGCCGCGAGTCCTCCGCCCGTGTCGCGGGCCAGTTTGACATCCCCCAGGTATTCGACTCCTGGATGGATGTCATCACGGCGCCGGACATTAACGCCATTGTCATCGGCACATGGCCCTACATGCACGCCCGCATCACCATCGCTGCGCTGGCGGCCGGCAAGCATGTACTCTGCGAAGCGCGCATGGCGATGGACGCAACTGAAGCGCACGCCATGCACACCGCGGCCCGCGCCAACCCGCACCTCGTCGCACAGATCGTGCCTTCGCCCATGACCCTCGCCGTCGACCGGACGATCAAGCGCCTGATCGCCGAGGGCTACTTGGGCGACCTGCTCGCCCTCGAAGTGCGCGCCGGCGGCGATTTCCTCAATCCAGATTCAGCGCTCCACTGGCGACAGGATCGGGACCTGAGCGGCCTCAACATCATGAGCCTGGGTATTTGGTACGAAGCCGTCATGCGTTGGGCCGGAACCGCAACCGCCGTGGCGGCGATGGGCAAGACCTTCACGCCCATGCGCAAGAACGCCGACGGCTACATGCAGGCCACCGACATCCCCGAGCACATCGACGTACTGGCAGATATGGCCTGCGGTGCGCAACTTCACATGCAAGTCTCCGCCGCCAGCGGCCTGGCGGGCGCGCCCGAAGCCTGGCTTTTCGGCTCAGAGGGCACGCTGCGCTACACGCAAGACACGTTGGCCGGCGGTCGCCGCGGCGACGCCCAACTCCAGTCCATCCCCATCCCCGACGAGGAGCGCGGCGGCTGGCGCGTCGAGGAGGAGTTCGTCAACGCCATTCGCGGCCTGGAGCCCGTTACGCACACCACGTTTTGGGACGGCGTTAAGTACATGGAGTTCACCGAAGCCGTCAACCGCAGCATGGCCGAACGCCGCACCGTTCCGCTGCCGTTGTACTAGAATCTCTCTGCCGATGACTGACGCCGATCCTATCTTCGCCGCTTTTCCGGAAATCGAGACCGAACGTCTGATCCTGCGCGAGATCATGCCGGAAGACGCGCCCGCCATCTTCGCCATCTTCTCGGACCCCAAAGTCACGCAGTATTATGACCTCTATACCTATGTCGACATGGAGCAGGCCGAGGAGTTGATCGACTTCTTCGATGAGAGCTTCGAGAACGAACGCGCCATTCGCTGGGGCATCGCTCGTAAAGAGGACAACGTTCTCATCGGCACCTGCGGGTATGTTTGGCTGCGCCAATATCGCGGCGAGATCGGCTACGAACTTGCCAGCGCATACTGGCGCCAGGGCATCATGTCTGAGGCGGTCGAGGCGATTCTGGAGTACGGCTTCGAGCAGATAGGCCTCAATCGCATCGAAGCGCTGGTCATGGTCGAAAACGTCGCATCTGCCGGTCTGTTACGCTCATTGGGTTTCGCCGAAGAAGGCGTCCTGCGTGAGCATGACTTCTTCAAAGGTCGCTTCCACGATATGCGCATCTTCTCGCTGCTGCGCCGGGAATACAACGAAGCGTCATGATCGGCGCGGCAGCCGAATATCCAGCTAATCAATCGTTCATCGGAGAACAGATCAGCAATGTCGCAGCGCCAACCAACTTCGCGCGGTTCCCGGAACCGCCCAGTATCCGCAGCATTGCCCATTCTGGGGATTCTGCTTTTCGCTCTGCTTGTGTGGCGCGGCGATCTGCTCCACGATCAGAGCGCAGCACAAAACCGCGCGCCGGCGGCATCTCCGACGGCGATGGCGTCGCCGGAAGCGATGCAGACGCTCGCCGTCGAGCCGGAGGCGGAGCCAACCGCAGAAGCGCCCCAAGAACCATCCGCCGGGCCGGCCGCGCGCCCTTCTCCTGCCCCTACAGCAGCGGCAAGCATAGTGCGCGCCAGCGATCTGCCCGTCATCGCCTACGCCGACCTGCCGCCTGAAGCCCAAGAAACCATCGCCCTGATCGACGCTGGCGGGCCGTTCCCCTTCAACAAGGACGGCTCGACTTTTCAAAACCGTGAAGGCATTCTCCCCGAACAACCGCGCGGCTACTACAGCGAATACACCGTTATCACACCCGGTTCGCCGGACCGCGGCGCGCGGCGCATTGTCGCCGGAGAGGGAGGCGAGATGTACTACACCGACGACCACTACGCCAGCTTCCGCGAGGTGATGCGATGACCGGTCCGCTGTCGGCCCTCTTATCCGGCAAACTGCCGCCCGGTCTCTATCGCCTCGACATGAGCCGCCGCTCCGCCGCGCTCTGCATCGCGGTCGAGCGCCACGGCTGGCGCTGCTTCCTGATCGACGGCGCCGCCGTCTACGATAAACAGACTTTCCTAGACGAGGCCGCCCGCGCCATGCGCTTCCCGCCCTATTTCGGACGCAACTGGGACGCGTTCGAGGAGTGCATCACCGACCTCTCCTGGGCCGAAGCCCCCGGCTACGTGCTCATCTACGACCATGCCTCCATTCTCGTCGCCCAACACCCGGAGGCGTGGAACGTCGCCTACGCCATCATGGCGGACGCCGTGCAGACGTGGCAGAATCAGTCGCGCCCCTTCTACGTACTGCTGCGCAACGCAGGGCGAATCCCGCAGACATTGCACTGCATCGAAAACGGCATAGAAAACGGCATCGACGCGAAGAAACATCCTGATCCCGCCGATACCGGAATGGAACCAGGCAACACCTAGCAAGGAATGAATCAACGTGACCAATGTAGCCGCGCTTGACCTCGACGATACGCTCCTGCGCAGCGATTACTCACTCAGTCCCGCCACGCGGGAGACCCTGCGCGAATGGCAGGCCAGCGGACGTCGCATCGTCATCGCCACGGGCCGGCCCCCGCGCTCGGTCGGCGGAGCCTTGCCCGCCGAGCTACAGAGCGTACCGTGGATCTGCTATAACGGGGCCGAAATCTGCGAGCAAGGGCGCAGCGTCTACCGGAATTTGCTCTCCGCCCACGACACGCGCCGCATCCTGCGTAAATTGCTGAAAGCTATGCCCGCCGCGGTCCTCGGCCTGGAGATCGACGACGTACTCTACCTGAATCGACCGTGGCAGCGGCCAACCGCCTACGAGTTGGCTGACCTGATAGAGGTAGCCGACCGCCCTGCCGCTAAGATACTCTTCTTCACGGACAAGGCCGCCGGTCTTGCTGACACCTTTTCCGATTTACCGCCCTCCGCCCGCGTGATGGTCTCGGACAAGTATGGGCTGGTACAGATCATGGCGCGCACCGCCGACAAGGCGCAGGCCCTCCGCTTCCTCATGGCGCGCTGGGGCCTGACCATGCAGCATGTGGTCGCCTTCGGCGACGACATCAACGACGTCGATATGGTGCAGCACAGCGGCATCGGCGTTGCCGTGGAGAACGCCATCCCCGAAGTCAAAGCAGTCGCCGACCGCGTGACCCTTTCCAATGACGAAGACGGCGTAGGCGCTGTCCTGCGCGACCTCCTTGCAGACGCCTTTTCAGGCGACGGCTGTGCGGGCATGGTATAATCAATCACAATCATGCCAATTCTGCCGCCCAACCCACCCGGTTCTCACACACTATCATGCGGAGCGAAGTTGCCATGAGCCAAGACCCCGCGGGGCAGGTGGTCGTGGCAGGCCATATCTGTCTCGACATCATCCCGACCTTTGAACTGCGCCACACGCCCTCCGGAACGCTGATCACGCCGGGGAAATTGGTCAACGTCGGCCCGGCATTGCTTTCTACGGGGGGCGCCGTCTCCAACACGGGACTCGCCCTGCACCGTCTCGGCGTGCCGACCAGCCTCATGGGCAAGATCGGCGACGATCTTTTCGGCCGCGCCATCCTCGACGTGATCCGAAGTCGCGACCCTAGCCTAGCGGACGGCATGGTCGTTTCCGCCGACGCGCCCAGTTCCTATACCATCGTCATCAGCCCGCCCGGCATCGACCGCAGCTTCCTCCACTGCCCCGGCGCCAATGACGCCTTCGGCCCGGAAGACGTGGACGTGCAGCGGCTGACCGGCACGCGCATCTTCCATTTCGGCTACCCGCCGCTTATGCGCCGCATGCACATCGACGGCGGCGGCGAACTAACTGCACTGCTGCGCAAGGTCAAACAAGCCGGCATCGCCACCTCGCTGGACCTGGCGCACGTCGACGCCAATTCTCCCGCGGGCCGCATCGACTGGCGCGGTCTGCTGCAACTCGCCCTGCCGCACGTCGACTTCTTCCTCCCCAGCCTGGACGAGGTCTTTTCCATCTTGCAACCGCAGCGCTTCCGCCAGGCTGTCGAACAACACGACGGCGATTTCATGGCCGATGTCGACGCCGCGCTCCTACATGACCTGTCCGGCGAGTTGCTGGACTTCGGCGCGGCGATCGTCGCTCTCAAGATGGGCGACCAAGGCGTCTACCTGCGCACCACGCCCGACGCCGCCCGTCTCGATGCCGTTGCCGGTCTGGCGTTCAGTCCGGCCTGGCTTGGCCGTGAACTGCTTGCCTCCGCTTTTGCCGTCGACCTGGTGGGCACAACCGGCGCCGGCGACTGCGCCATTGCCGGCTTCTTCGCCGGCGTGCTGCGCGGCCAGGAACCCGAACAAGCCCTCACCAGCGCCGTCGCCGCGGGCGGGGCCAATGTCGAACGCGCCGACGCCATCAGCGGCGTGCCCGCCTGGGAAGCCCTCCAGAGCCGCGTTGCCGCCGGTTGGGACAAGCTGCCTCTGCGCCTGCCCTTGTCCGGCTGGCGCTGGTCCGCAGCGCATTCCCTGTGGGTTGCGCCGGACGACCCGCTCTATGTCGCTTCGCCGGCCGCGTAATGCGTCCCGGTCATCGGAACCTTTTCCCTACCCCCAATCACCAGAGGAAAATCCGCCATGAAACGCTCAGAGATCAACGCCATCATCCGCAACACGGATGAATTCATCCGCCGGCACTGTTTCTATCTGCCGCCATTCGCCTATTGGTCGCCTGATGAATGGGCTGCCAAGGGACCGGAAGTGCGCGAGATTGTCGACCATATGTTGGGCTGGGACATCACCGATTTCGGCCAGGGCGACTATGCACGCAAAGGCCTCTTCCTGTTCACCATCCGCAACGGCGACCCGGCCAACCTCAAGAGCGGCAAGGGCAAGCTCTACGCCGAAAAGCTGCTTATTGTCGGCGTCGAGCAGATCACGCCTTTCCACTTCCACTGGCTCAAGACCGAGGACATCATCAACCGCGGCGGCGGCAAACTCGCCGTCCAGGTCTACAACGCCACCCCGGACGGAGGTCTGGCTGACACCGACGTAGCCGTCAACACGGACGGCTGGGTGCGCACGATGGCTGCCGGCAGCGTCATCGTCCTCAGCCCGGGCGAAAGCATCACACTCCTCCCCTACTGCTACCATTCTTTCTGGGGCCTGGAAGAAACCGTGTTAGTTGGCGAAGTCTCCACCGTCAACGATGACGCCGCCGACAACCGCTTCTACGAACCGATTGGCCGCTTCCCGGACATCGAAGAGGACGAAGAGCCGCTCTACCTGCTCGTCAACGATTATGACCGATACTACAAACCGGCCTAGACGCAGGGTCACGCTCAAACGGCGTCTGCTCGGCGCGCTGGCCCTGCTCCTGCTGATCTGCGTCAGCGCTGTGCTGCTCGTACCCAACCTAACTGAAGCTGATCCCGATGCGCTCGCAGGGCGGGTGCTGGTCTGGCATGCGTATCACGGCCCCGAAGTCGACGCCTTTGGCGAAGTGCTGGCGAGATTCCAGGGGTTGCACCCTGATGTGACGGTCCATACGCAAGCCTTTGCCTCCCGCGACGAACTCCTGGCCCAGTTCCGGCTTTCAGCCCAAAGCGGCCTCGGCCCCGACTTGCTGATCGGCCGGTCGTCGTGGGTGAGGCCGCTAGCGGATGCCGGCGCTATCCGCAGCATCGATGACCAAATTCCGACCGAACTGCGCGAGCAATATGTACGAGGCGCAATCGAAAGCCTGACCTATCACAACGAGCTTTACGGCTTGCCGATCTCGTTGGAAGTCCCGGCCCTTTATTACAATCGACGGCTGGCGCCAACGCCGGCAACGACGCTCGACGAGCTCCTGGCGCAGGCGGCCAACGGCAGGACCGTGTTGATGAGCACCGACTTTGCCGACGCCTTCTGGGGCGTCCAAGCCTTCGGCGGCAGGTTGTTCGACGCCGAAGGCCGGGCCATCCTCGACCAGGGCGGCTACGCCAACTGGCTCGACTGGCTGCGAATCGCACGCGATGCGCCCGGCATGATCCTGGACAGCAACCGGGAAGCCCTGCGCGAACGCTTTCTCTCCGAGGACGCGGCCTACTACATCGGCGGCCCTACCGAACTGCACCAGATCCTCGAAGCGCTCGGAGAGGACGATGTCGGCGTAGTCCCGCTGCCTAGCGGACCGACCGGCAGCGCGGGGCCGTTCTTGGGCGTCGGCGCCGCTTTGTTCAGCACGGTCTCCTCGCCTAACCAACGCCTCATCAGCGTCGAGCTGGGCAAGTTCCTCACCAACTCCGAACAGAGCGCTACGCTGATGCGCCGGGCGCGCCTGGTTCCGGCCAATTCCAGAGTGCGCATCAACCCGCGTCTCCATCCATTGGTGGCGGGTTTCGCGGCGCAGGCCGCATCGGCCGTACCGGTCCCGAACTCCACGCGCATGGACGCCGTGTGGGCCAATGCCAACGAGGCGTATAACCGCGTCCTCGAAGGCCTGATCACCCCGCTGGAAGCTGCGGAGAACACCACACGCGCCGTCAACGAAGCCAACGGCTTCGCCGTGACGGAGGCAAGACCGCCGGCCTGCACAGATCTCGGCACCGTTCGCCTCGTGCACGATTGGGAAGGGCCGGCCGCCGAAGCGCTCGACGCCATCATCCAACGCTACAAGCAGGTGTGCCCGCTCGTCATCGTGCAAAGCTCGCGCGAAAACCTCGACATGGTTCGCAGCCGGTGGGCGCAAAACCCCACTGCCACGACCAACCCGGATATTGTATTAGCCCCGCAGACTTGGCTGATCGACGCCGTGGCCGACGGCATCGCTTTGCGAGACCTCGCCAACCTAATATCGAACGAACGGCTGCAACGTTATCACCCTGTTGCGTTGAGCGGTATGCGCGTGCACAACCGCTTAGTCGGCGTCCCCATGACCATGCATGTCTACGCCCTCTTCTATAACCGATCCCTTGTCGAAACGCCCGCCGCCGTCTTGGAACGTTTGCGTTCGCAAGCAGACGACGGCGCGCCCATCGCCCTCCCAGCCCGCTTCGTCCCGGCCTACTGGGGCGTGGGCGCGATGGGCGGAA
>Ga0334889_1002005_pt1 | contig 24447 bp, 21 predicted proteins | sample GraSluR1_MG_2_FD_207222 | JGI IMG/M metagenome (GOLD analysis project Ga0334889, IMG submission 207222) | Sludge microbial communities from methane-producing bioreactor in Wageningen University, Netherlands - Granular Sludge_8_08-R1 | ecosystem: Engineered > Bioreactor > Anaerobic > Unclassified... | reverse complement strand
AGAAAGAACATTATTGGTATTTATTGCCCTCGCTGCTTACTTTGGTGGCGATTGTAATTTTTCCCACTATATTTCTCTGGTATATGGGTTTCACCAATTATGATTTAACGATGGGATGGGAACAACACAAATTAATTGGAATCAAAAATTTTCAGTATCTGGCTTTTGAAGACAAAGATTTTTGGCATTCGATGAAAATTAGCCTCTGGTTTATGGTTTTTACCGTAGTTATTGAATTCGTGTTGGGTTTGGCTATTGCTTTACTTTTTAATCGTCGTATTCGAGGGAAAAGATTGTGGATGTCTTTTTTAATCATACCCATGGTGATCACCCCCACTATTATTTCGCTCATCTGGAAATTGATGCTCAATACCGAATATGGCGTTCTTAATTATATTCTTTCTTTATTTTCTATTGCGAAAATTAACTGGTTAGGATATGAAAACGCTCTCTGGTCAGTCATGATGGTTGACATTTGGGAATGGACTCCATTTGTTGCACTTATTCTATATGCCGGTTTACAATCTCTCCCTCAAGAACCCTACGAAGCAGTGGTCGTTGATGGTGCCTCACCTCTGCAAATTTTTTATTATCTTACCCTTCCTCTTTTAAAGCCGATGATTTTTATTGCTATTTTACTTCGTTCCATAGACTCTTTAAAAATCTTTGATATTGTCTATGGTTTGACTCAAGGAGGGCCGGGAAATGCCACTGAGTTAATGAGTATGCATATCTATCGACTCGGTTTTCGACATACCAACTGGATAGGACGAGCATCGGCGAATGCTATGGTTTTGCTGGTTATCATTACAATATTGACGAATATTTTGCTTCGGATAATGAGAAGAGGAACCAGGGAGGAGTTTTAGATGTCACCATTAATGAATTACACAAGACGAAGAAAGGTCAAAAATATTATTTTAGATCTTCTTATTGCCTTGGTGGTTATTATCTGTGTTTTTCCTTTTGTCTGGATGTTTATGACATCAATAAAAACTCGGGTACAGACCATTGATCCTTCGATTTGGTTTTTCCAACCCACTCTCGAAAACTATCGGGCAATATTTCAAAAACGGGATATGTTTATGTATATCAACAATAGTATCATTGTGGTGTTATTTACTACCTTGGTTTCTGTAGCATTAGGCACTTTTGCTGCCTATGGGTTGGCTCGTTTTCAGTTCAATAGAAAAGAAGATATAGCCTATTGGGTTCTTTCACTCCGTATGTTACCACCGATGGCAGTGGTTATACCCTTTTTCCTTCTGGGGCGTTTTATTGGACTTCTTGATACCCATCTCCTTCTCATTATTGTGTATTTAAGTTTTAATATTCCTTTTACTATTTGGATGATGCGAGGGTTTATTGAAGATATTCCTCGTGAGCTGGAAGAGGCGGCTTGGGTGGATGGCTGTTCAAGGTTTCAAGCTATACGACGGATTATTTTCCCACTCATTGCTCCGGGGGTTGCTGCCACTTCCATTTTTTGTGTCATTCAATCCTGGAACGAATTTTCTCTGGCTTTTTTTCTAACTAGCTTTAACGCTCGAACCATACCAACAACAGTAACTTTTTTCCTATCAGTTCTTGGTGTAATATGGGGGGAAATGGCGGCGGTGGGAATAGTTGCTACCATTCCGGTGCTCATTTTTGCCTTGATAGTTCAAAAATATCTAGTTCGTGGTCTTACCTTTGGTGCTATTAAAAGCTAACCGCTCTATAAAAGATTAATGTACCTTGAAATGGGATTTCCCCAGGAATAGAATAATAAGAGCTAAAGAATTTCTTTAAGGTGGAGATGGAATGAAAACCACGAAATTAATCGCCTATTCCGGGTTGTCAGTGGCAGTAGTCACCGTAGTTACCATGGTGGTGCAAATACCGATACCGCAAACCAAGGGGTATATTAATCTTGGTGATGCGGTTATTTTGGTTTTTGCTATGCTTTTTGGTGCCAAGATTGGGATGATCGGCGGTGGGTTGGGTTCAGCTTTGGCTGATATTCTTACTGGCTATGCTCACTGGGCACCATTTACTCTTATTATCAAAGGAATAGAAGGGCTAATCGTTGGTTTTTTTGCTTCGAAAGATATGAGTGCCGGAAAAAGAGTTCCCATTCTTATTCTTGCGGTTTTAGAAATGGTTTTTGGTTATTTTTTGGTTGGAACACGTCTCTATGGCATGGGAGCAGCTTTGGTCGAAATTCCAGGGAACTTACTGCAAGCCGGGAGCGCAGTTATCATCTCACTTTTACTGTTTTATGCGATAAAAAGAGTTGAGAAGGTCTATACTCGAGATGTATATAAAAGAATTAAATAAAGGGATTTTTCTTGATAGAAAAATCCCTTTATTTTTTTTCAATATAATTTTTTCCTAAAAGATTAGTTCAGAGAAGTTAATTCCTTTAAGACCTTATACTTAGATTATTCCTTTTCAAAAAGGTCTTTTGAAGCACCACAGACCGGACATACCCAATCTTCGGGAAGATCATCGAAAGATGTACCAGGTTTTACTCCAGCATCAGGATCGCCTAATTCAGGATCATAAACGTATCCGCAAACTGTGCAAATGTACTTGTCCATAAATCTGCCTCCCTTACAATTTAAAAAATTATAACTCTATTCTACCAAATTATATTTCCAATTTTGATATGAATATTGGTTAAATATTTTTCATGGTTCCTTAATGCCCTACCAATCACTCCCTTTAACAAAGGAGGATAAAGGGGGATTTGAAAGAACTGGAAAAAATCGAATCTCAAACCATCTCCCTTTATCCAAAAAGAGAATAATAAAAAAGATTAAGCTCATGAGATTGCCACGTCACTTCGTTCCTCGCAATGACGATTTAGAGTTCCTTCTCCCATGATGGGAGAAGGTGAAGATGAGTGTGAAAACCAAGATTCGACATGCCATGGCATGTCGCTACATTAATTAAAGAATGGGCACAATACATTGAGCCCCTACGATTTTATATCCTTTGATAGAGGTTTGATTTATTAAATCTGGGGGTGTTGCATTAAGTCAAATATCACTGATGATTTTAATGTTCACTATTGGTCGATTACAGTTTCAAAACTTGACATATTTTGTTGATAGAGTAATACTATATCTTAGTATGGAATAAATAATGGAAAGGAGATGATAACAAAAAAATAAATATCATTAATGGTTATTTAGGTTCAATGTCTAAAAAAGGAGTGGGATGATCAATGAAAATGAAAAAATATGTTTTATGCTGTGTAGTATTAGTTTTCGCAATTTCTCTGCTTTTCCCAGCTATCAGTGCTGCTGCAAACAAATTTGTATTTGCTTGGATTCCTAAAGCTCTTAACAATCCAGTGTTTGAATTAGGCCGGAGCGGTGCTTTACAAAAAGCCAAAGAGCTTACCGAGCAAACCGAAGATACAGTGGAGGTATTGTACGTAGCCTCGGTAAATTCTGATGCTGCAGAACAAGTACGGGTGATTGAGGATGTTATCTCTAAAGGTGTAAGTGGTATTGGTGTATCCTGCAATGACCCGACTGCTCTCAAGGATGTAATTGATAAGGCTATCGAAGCCGGCATTCCGGTTATGACCTGGGATTCCGATTCCCCAGAAAGTAAGCGTTTTACCTATTTAGGGGTTAGCAATTATGAGGGTGGAAAGGCAGCGGCTGATCTGTTGTTAAAAGCTATGGGAACCAAAGGAAAAGTTGCATTGCTTACCGGAGTACCAGGAGCTTTAAATTTAGAGGAAAGAATCCGTGGTTTTAAAGATGGAGTCAAGGACTACCCGGATATTGAAATCGTAACGACAGTTGCCTGTGATGATGATATCAATAAAGGAGTTCAGGTGGTTGAGGAAGTAATGCAAGCCAATCCTGATCTTAATGGATGGTTTTTTGTAGGTCTGTGGCCATTGTTTGCTGAGAGAGGTTCTATGCCCCTTTGGGAAGCCGCAGCTAAGGCAGGTACTTTAAAGACGATTGCATTTGATACCTTACCAGTTGAGTTGGAACTTTTAAAAGATGGCTATTTGTCCGGTCTGGTTGGTCAAAAGTATTGGGGATGGGGATATGATACCATTCAAATGCTCTATGACTATATTGTCAATAATAATCGCTATGAAAGCTGGACTGACTCGGGCATGGATATTGTAACCAGCAAGAATGTAGATGCTATGATTGAAGCTTGGGATACCCAAGACTTTACCAAACCTCTTTCGCCAGCCTTCTAAGTGAAACGAATGAAACTCAAGAAAAGAAGGCTACTTAATAGAAATCAATTTCTATATATTGAAAATTAGAGCCCAAAGAGGAAAAGGAAAAAGAAGAACCTCACGCTCAAAGAGTGTGGGGTTCTTCTCCTCAAAGGAGGAAGGTGTATGTTGCCACCACCAAAAACCGAATTTGATGCTGAAACCACCATCTCTCCCCAACTAGGGATCTTTACCCGACTTTTAAACAATCAACTGACCACAATTGTCATTATTCTGTTTTTAATGATTTTTTTACTAGGCTCATTTACCCGAACTTTTTTAACTGCTAATAATATTTTCAATGTTTTGAGAGCTTTTTCTTGGATTGCAATTGCTTCTTTTGGTCAATCGATGGTTATTATTGGGGGTGGAATAGACCTCTCTTCAGGTTCAACTATGGCTTTTGCCGGTATTATGACTGCTATGATGCTTTCCTATGGTTTCGGAGTATTGGTTTCTATCCTTATTGGTTTAGGATTTGGAGTATTTATTGGTTTTATAAACGGAATTTTAGTAAGCCGGGCAAAGCTTCCACCCTTTATTGCAACTTTGGGTATGTTAAGCATTCTGCGGGGATTTTGTTACGGATTAACTAGTGGTTGGCCGATTAGGGATTTGCCTCGAGGATTTCTTTTTTTGGGTCAAACTGATTTAGCTTTCTATATTTGGAAAGTTCCTCTTCCCGCATTAATCATGGTTTTTTTTGTCATTATTTCATACATCTATTTGAGTAAAACCAAGGGTGGATATCATATTTATGCAGTGGGAGGAAATGAATATGCAGCATCGCTGGCCGGTATTGATGCAAAGCGGGTAAAATATGTTATTTATTCATTATCCGGTTTATTTGCTGCGGTTGGTGGGATTCTTATGACTTCTCGTCTGGGGGTAGCAGCACCAACGGCTGCTCAAGGATATGAGTTAGATATCATTGCTGCGGCAGTTATTGGCGGCATTAGTCTGAATGGTGGAGAGGGAAATGTTTGGGGAGCGTTAGTGGGAGCAGCCATTATGCAAATTCTTCGTAACGCATTAGTACTGGTAGGTTTCCCCGCTTATTGGCAATCCTCAGCTATCGGTGCTGTAATTATTAGCGCTGTAATGATCGACCAGTATCGGAAAAGACGTATCTGAGGGGGATAATGAGATGAATGAAGAAAAGCAGAAGGATCTAACCCCAATTCAAAACACTCAACCAATTCTTGAGTTGAAAGGAATTTGCAAATACTTTGGTGGGATTCATGCTCTTGAAAATGTCGATTTTGCCGTTTTTCCAAAAGAGATCGTTGCCATTGTTGGTGATAATGGAGCAGGAAAATCCACCTTAATAAAAATTATTGCCGGAGTTCATGCTCCAACCGTTGGAGAAATTTATATGCAGGGGAAACCAGTTGAAATAGTTTCTCCAATTCAAGCTCGGGAATTAGGGATTGAAACCGTTTACCAGGAACTGGCATTGATAGAAACTCGTGATGTTCCGGCAAATTTTTTTTTAGGGAGAGAACCAACTCTTGGAAAAATGGGTATTTTCATCGATAGGAAAAGAATGGTTGAAGAAACAGTAAATACCTTGAATAGTTTAGGTATTAAGCTTCCTTCCCTAAGTACTATGGTTAGGTACTTATCGGGTGGGCAACGACAGTCATTGGCTATTGGCCGGATCATGCCCTGGGGTGGGAAAATCATTATCATGGATGAGCCGACTGCTGCTTTGGGTGTTAAGGAATCAAGAAAAGTATTAGATTTAGTTTTGAAGTTAAAGGAACAAGGGTGTTCGGTAATTGTTATTAGCCACAACATGCGTCACGTATTTAACGTTGCTGATCGTATTGTCGTTTTACGAGGTGGGATCAAAGTTGGTGAAAGGATAAAAAAACAAACTACTCCCGACGAGATTGTTAAATTAATTGTAGGTGCTGAGATGCTCTAAACGGATTTCCAGTTGGAAATTTAGCAATTAAAGGTATAATATTATTGAGTATCAATATTATTATGAGGAGGTAAGATATTATGAAAAAACCCGTAGTGAAGGGATTGGGTGTGGTTTTATTAGTCGCGCTCTTCTCGCTTCTTGTCTTCGGAGTTGTTTTTGCTGAAGAGAATGAAAAGCTAACCTTCGGTTATATTGCTTTTAGTAGAAAGGACATTTGGAATAATTATTCAATTTTAGCCTTTGAATACGCAGCCAAACAAAAAGGCATTGAGACTATCGTCCTTGATCCAGAAGGAAATCTGGAAAAAGCTGTTTCTTCAATGGAAGACCTCATCACTAAAAAGGTTGATGGAATATCGGTTTTCACCATGACTCCCGAATTGGATGTTACTATGGCCGAGATGTCAAACGCTGCCGGGATACCGATTACCTTTGAAAACTCGCTTCCTGCCGAAAATACCCCCAACTACATTTCCTGTGTGGCCTGCCAATATGATGATATTGGTTATGCAGCAGGGAAATATATCAATGAAGCCTATCCAGGAAGTAAACTGTTTTATGTAATGGGAGCACCAGGTATGGGAATTACCGAACTTTATGAGCAAGGACTCCATAAGGCACTCGATGAATTTGGTAAAGTAGAGCTGGTTTCAACCCAACCAACCGATTGGGGTGCTGAGCAAGCAATGAACGTTACCCAAAATGCAATTCAATCCGGTCTGGAGTTCGATGTTATTTTTGCTAATAACGAACAAATGGCAACTGGTGTTATCAATGCTTTAAAGGACGCCGGTTTATTTGGAAAGGTCAAAGTCGTTGCTACTGGTGGTGGACCACATGGTCTGGAAATGATTGAGAAGGGCGAATTAGATGCAACCATGAGTGCACCAGTTTCACTGCAAGGCTTGATTACTTTCAAGAGTCTCTATGAATTTATAACCAAAGGAAAGCAACCGGAAAAATTCATACCTCTTCCGATTATTCCAATTTTCAAGGAGAATTTAGCCGAGGCTATATCCTGGGAAATTACCGATGAAAACTATGAACGGGCTTTAAATTACATTGGTGGTATTGAATAATTTAATTAGTTGGATTCATGATGTCCTTCCTCTTATGGGGAAGGACATCTTTTTAATTGTAGACCATTTGAAAAAGGTAAATGAGTCATGATAGAAGCAGGGAAAAGAGACTATATTATCCAAGCCCATCATATATTTAAAACCTTTCCAGGAGTGAAAGCTCTTTCCAATGTTTCATTTGATCTCCACCAGAGTGAGATCCATTGTATTGTTGGAGAAAATGGTGCCGGAAAATCAACCTTTATCAAAATTCTCACTGGTAGTTTACGGCCTGATAGCGGAGAACTCATGGTTCATGGTAAAAATTATAAATACCTTACTCCCTATCTTTCTCAAACCTTGGGAATTCAGGTTATTTACCAAGAGAATATTGTTGTGCCACAAATGACCGTTGCAGAAAATGTCTTTGTTGGCAGAGAAAAAGCCACTCGCTTTGGATTGATCCGCTACCAAGAGACCATTCAGGCAACTCAAAAAATCATTGACTCCTTGAAGATTCATCTAGATCCGGAAGCTCCTGTTGAAAAGCTGAGTCCTGCTGAGCAACAATTCGTAAAAATTGTGAAATCGCTTGCTTATGAGCCTCAAGTGTTAATTATGGACGAACCAACTGCTATGTTTAATGTTAATGATGTAAAAGTTGTTCTTGATTTGGTGAAAGATATCAGTCAGCGGGGGATCAGTGTAATTTATATTTCTCACCGCTTGGAGGAAATATCAGAAATTGCTGACCGGATTACTGTTTTTAAGGATGGCCAGATAGTCATCACTCATGATAATCCCGATAAGAATTTTGATTTGAATCTTCTCACTCGAGAAATGGTAGGCCGTTCAGTAGAAACGTTTTATAAAAAGGATAAGAATACTATCGGTGAAGTGGTGATGGAAGTAAAAAATTTAAAACTACGTCGTCATTCACCGACTATTCGCTTTAACCTGAGGAAAGGTGAAATATTAGGGATTGCCGGTTTAGTTGGTTCAGGACGCACTGAGTTAGTTCGGGCTCTCTTCGGGATGGATCGAAAGGTCAGTGGAGAAGTATTGCTTCGTGGCAAGCCTGTCAACATTCGTTCCCCCCAAGATTCCATACGAGCTGGAATTGGTTTGATCACTGAGGACCGACATAAAACTGGTTTAGCGCTCAATTTAAGTGTAATTAAAAACACTACAATTGCCGGTTTGGACCAATATCCTGGTGGAATTTTAAACTTAAACCAAGAAAAAAAAGATGTGGAGCATTTTATTCTTGACTTAGATATAAAAACTCCGTCACCTCATCAGGAAGTTCGATTTTTGAGCGGTGGGAATCAACAAAAAGTAGTTCTGGCTCGCTGGTTATTTAAAAACGTTGACATCCTGATTTTCGATGAACCGACAATTGGAATTGATGTTAATTCAAAGAATGAAATTTATAAACTGATAACCGAACTTGCTAAGGAAGGAAAATCGATCGTTATGGTTTCTTCCGAATTACCGGAACTTATTGCTTTGAGTGATCGGGTTTTGGTGGTAAAAAACGGAAGGATCATCACTGAGTTAAACGACCAAGAAATAACAGAAGAAAATATTATATCTTATGCTTTTGGGGTGACCGATGATGGACAATCCAAAGAGTGATGGTCATTTGACTACAAAAACTACGAACTTACCTGCCTTATTTAAGAATCAATCGTTTTTTTTGTTGATTGTAATTATTTTACTTTCGGTCATTTTTGGATCGATGAACCCTCGTTTTTTAACTTGGGGTAACCTCTTAGCGGTCTTTCAACAAATTACTGTCCTTGGCATTGCGACTATGGCCATGGCTCTTTTGCTCATTTCAGGTGGGATTGATTTATCGATTGGCTCGATGATCGGTCTTTCCAGTGTAGTTATTTGTACATTGATCATGCGAGGATCGAATGTCGGTTTGGCAATACTCATTGGTTTTGGGATTCCGGTCATCTGTGGTTTTATTAACGGTGTGATTGTCAGTAAAAGTAAATGCGTCCCTCTCATCGTTACTCTGGGGATGAATTATGTATATTATGGCTTGGCTTTAGTTATATCACAGGGTCTATTTCTCTCAATGAAGGGAAATTTTCAATTTTTAGGTCGAGGTCGGGTTTTTGGAGTTCCCATGCCGATGATTATAGTCATTGTAATGGTTTTTGCCACCCATTTTTTACTCACTTATACCAAATATGGTCGGCGTTTAGTGGCGATGGGGGGCAATGAACAACTCGCCTATCTTTCCGGTATTAACGTTGACCGTTTGAAGATTATGAACTATACCCTGAGCGGAGCGATTATTGGCTTGGCATCTTTGGTTTTAGTTTCCCGCTTGGGAAATGTTTTAGCGAATGCCGGTGAAGGTTATGAATTGAGAGCATTAGCCGCCGCTATCATCGGGGGAGTAACCTTTGAAGGAGGACGGGGCACCATTGCTGGTACTTTTTTGGGTGTTATCTTATTAGGGATTGTCCAGAATGGTTTGAATATTTTAAATGTTTCATCTTATTTCCAGACTCTGGCGGTTGGGGTTATTATCGTCGTTGCAGTAGTCGTGAGCAATCTTGAAAAAATTCGAAATCGATAAATTCTGAATGAGAAAAACATGGTGGGCGAAGCAGGATTTGAACCTGCGACCCCTTGCGTGTAAGGCAAGTGCTCCGCCGCTGAGCTATTCGCCCACGTCACGATGGCAATTATAACAGGAAAAATAAAAGAAAACAACCAAAAATACCCTCGGAATAATCCTCCAAGGGTATTTTTTTATGAGCTCAAAGACTCATTTTATAAATAGCTAACACATCTTCTTTATTCATTTTTTTAACACTACCCAATGGTCCTCTGCTTACTGCTTTGGAAGCCATCTCTTCTAAGTGTTCACTGCCAATTCCGACTTCTTTTAAAGAGATTGGTGCTCCGATTTCTCGGAACCAATTTTTGGTTCGTTCGATAGCCGCTAAACCGAGCTCACGATCGGATTTTCCGTTACGAGGAATATTCCACACCCGTTCGCCAAATTGGGCAAACTTCTCAGGGATAATATCTAATACATACTTCATCCATTGTGGGAAGATTATTGCCAACCCGGCTCCATGAGGAATATCATAGATGGCGCTCAATTCGTGCTGAATACCATGAGTAGACCAATCATCATCGACTCCTCCTTCTAACAAATGATTGAGAGCTAAAGTACCACACCACATGATGGTTGCCCGAGCATCGTAATCATGGAGATTTTTTAGAAGGCGAGGTGTCGTTTCAATAACGGTTTGGATAATGCTTTCTGCCATTCGGTCTTGAAGCGGTACTTCTTTAGTAGGATGAAAGTATTGCTCGAAAACATGGGCAAGAATATCAGCAATGCCATTTATAGTTTGATCACGAGGAACCGTCAAGGTGTTTTCCGGATCAAGAATGGAAAAGGTTGGGAAAATAGTAGGATCAACAAGGCCTAATTTTTCTTCGGTCTCTTCATTGGTGATAACTGCATTGTGGTTCATTTCGGAACCGGTTGCTGCCAGGGTTATAATAGTTGCTAAAGGATGCATTCGAGTCGGTTTCACTTTTTTTATCATAAAATCCCAAGGATCACCGTTATAATAAACCCCAATGCCCATTATTTTCGAAGCATCGAGGACACTTCCTCCTCCCACGGCTAAAATAATATCGATTTTTTCTTTTTTGCAAATTTCAACACCCTGACGAACACTGGTTATTCGGGGATTGGGTTGAATTCCGCCCAACTCAAAAACTTCCAGCCCATTCTCTTGAAGATTTTTAATGATCCGATCATAAAGCCCATTTTGTTTGATACTTTTTCCTCCATAGGTTAATAGGACTTTATTTCCGTATTTCTTGATTTCTTTACCAATCCGGTCGGTTTCTCCTTTTCCAAAAAAGACTCGTGTTGGATTGTAAAGTTCAAAGTTCTTCATAATAAATATACACCTCCGAACAGATTAATATTTTAAATACTCATGCATAACGGATTTCTTGTGGCCAGTTGGTGGGTTTTATTCCTTAACAATGACAAGCCTGTTTTGTTGTTTTTTTGACCGGTATTATATTTTAACAAATTTATCCTTACCCGCTCCACAAATAGGACAAACCCAGTCCTCGGGCAAATCTTTAAACAAAATCCCACAATCGATTCCAGAGTCAGGATCTCCATAGCGGGAGTCATAAATATAACCGCATACTGTGCAACGATGTCGTTCAATTTCAACTTTATCGGCTTCTTCCGGATGAAAAGTAGCTGCGGTGCGAGGAACCTTCCCACCCTTGACATCACGATAATAATTGTAGGTCATGGGTTCCTCTTGAGTTAAAAATTCCGATTCAAGTACTTCTCCCAAAAAGAGAACATGGGTACCGGCATCTAATTTCGAAACAACTTTGGTTTCGACATAAGAAACGGTGTGTTCAGTAACAATAGGGATTCCATTTTTCCCAGAAATAAATTGAGTTTTAGAGAATTTATCAATTTTCTTCCCGGTTTGGAATCCGAAAAGACCAATTAACTGTAAAGGGGCATCTTTATCTAAAACTGTTATATTAAAAAGACCACTTTTTTCGATGTATTCAAGAGTTAAGCTTTCTTTATTGACGCTGGCAATAATCTGATTAGGGAAAGCCGTTACCTGGACTAATGCATTAATAATCATTCCATTGTGTTTCCCATTATAACCAGAACTGATTATATACATTCCACAATTTAAAGAGAACAGAGCGTCTATGTTCAAAATCGACACCACCTTTTATCCATGGAGGAAATTAGGAGAATTCATTCCCTATTACGTTTCATAAATTTTACTCGATAAATGGTTTGCTGCCAAATTTATCTTTTTTCCCTTACCCTTTGGGCTAAGGGAGATGGTTCGGGATTCGATTTTTACCAGTTCTTTCAAATACCCCTTGCACCCTTTGTTAAAAAGGGGAAACTGATTCTTACTCGGGCAATACTGTGAACAATCAAAATATTCTAATATTTAACCTGATTTGAAAAACGAGGGGAATGATAAATCAAGCCCCTACAAAAGAATATAAAATGTAGGGGCATAATGTATTGTGCCCATTCTTTAATTAATGTAGTGACATGCCATGGCATGTCGAATCTTTGGTTTTCATACTTATCTAATGCTACCGATTGGCATGGTTGTCTGTCTTATATAAATATTAGAAGTATATCACTCTGTTTATATTCATGCCAGCTGTCATAAAATTTAAATGAAATATTCCAAAATGGGTAAAATTGTTTTATAATTATTTTATGGTTTACCTTCCTAAAAAAATAACTGATATCGATCAAAAAGTAAAAATTCTGGGAGAGTCGGCTCAATATGATTTATGTGGAGCCTGTGCGAACCAGGTTGAGAGAAAAAGAAATCCTCAGGGTGGATGGATTTATCCTACAGTGACACCCGATGGCGAAAGAGTAAATCTCTTAAAAATTCTCCTTTCCAACGACTGTATTCATAACTGCTATTATTGTGGTAATCGTGAAGGACGAAAAGGAGATCGAGTTCGTTTTTCGCCGGAAGAGTTGGTTCGGATATTCCTTAACATGAAAGATAGAGGTTTAGTGAAAGGGCTATTTTTAAGTTCAGCAGTTGATAGAAATCCTTTCCAAACCATGGATGATATGTTAAAAGTTACCGAACTGCTGAGGTTAAAATATCATTTTCGAGGATATATTCATCTAAAAATCTTTCCTGAGTCAACCGATGACTATATCGAGACTGCTATAAGATTGGCTACTCGAGTGTCGATCAACATTGAAGCTCCTGGATCTGATTATTTAAAGAGTATTGCTCCTCAAAAGAATTTTAATCGAATATGGAATAGATTTCTTTATTTGAAAAAGCTTTCTCAAAAGGGGGTAAGACCTCGCGCTGGTTTCACTACCCAGTTGGTTATCGGAGGAAGTGAAGAAAAAGATCTGGATATTATGAGGACAGTTAGCACTCTTTACCACGATTTTTCCATGACCAGAGCTTACTACAGTGCATTTCATCCAATTAGCGGGACTCCTCTGGCTGAAAAACAACCAGAGTCGACTTGGAGAGAGCACCGCCTATATCAAGCCGATTTTCTTTTTCGGAAATATCATTTTTCTCTCGATGAACTCATATTGAACCAAAAAGGAAATCTCCCCTTGGAAATAGACCCAAAAACTTTATGGGCATTAAATCACCCGGAGGTTTTCCCTTTAGAGATAAATACTGCTTCCTATCAGGAGTTACTCAGAATACCAGGCATTGGTCCAATATCAGTAAAAAGAATTATTCAATATCGCCAAAAAACTCCTTTTCGTGACTTATCCTCACTTCAAAGCTTAGGGATTCGTGTTCAGGCAGCTACACCTTATATTCTTCTTTCCGGAAAACAATTCCGGATTCCTCAACAGCTTTCACTCTTTTCAGAATATATTGCGGGGTAAGCTCTCGTGCCGCTTATGTGGCACCAGATGAGGATGAAAATCCAAGATTCGACATGCCATGGCAGGTCGCTACGTTAAATGAAGAACGGGCACAACACATTGTGCCCCTACAATTTTATATTCTTTGGTAGGGGCTTGATTTATCATGCCCAAGGGTTTTCAGGATAGAATAACAAAGTTCTTTCAGTTGTTCGGAAGGAAGATTTTGCAGTTGTTGATATAACTGGTCGGAATTCAATTGAGTCGTATCGATTTGAGGCAAGCAAATTGAAGGAAGGGATAAAACGATTATGAAAAATAAAATAAACCAGCCAGGTAAATAAATTTTTCTTTCATAAAGCCACTTCCTAAATAGTTATGAGTGAAGAGTGATGAGGGAAATTTAGTTTAAAAAAGAGGGGATACAAGAAACTTATCCTGAGGATTTTAATTTCCAAATCCGGTAAGATTCCATTTATTATTTTTTCTTCTCGACAATTCAAAACTTCAATAAGGTATGAATACTGGGCGCAGCTTAACTGCGCCCTCAGTTTTTAAAAGATAAAAATATCAGTGGTTAGATATTGTTCATCTGAACGAAATCATCTATTTTATAACACCATAAGAAGAGAGAGGAAAAAGATTTTATTGTGCTAAATTATCAAAAGCAACGAACATAGGATTGAAGTAGGTTTGTAATTTCTCTTGAAAAACTTCCTGAGGAGCCTGGCAAAGGAGCGCAGAAAGATAAGAGAAATTAGCTACAGGTATGTATAAAACAGTAGCCTGGAGTTGAAAAACAAAAACTTTACCTTGATAAGTTCCCTGAAGAATGACCTTCCCTTTGGTTAAATTCATACCGGTTTGGGATGAACTGGGGTCAGTACGATAATCTTGATTGACTATTTTCAAATCTGGAATGGAAGATTGAAGCCAGCCAGAAATCTGTTGAGAATAAGCCTGGGCATCTTGGAGTGTGCCTTGAACCGGTAAAAAGGCAGTAAAAGCTGTAAAACCGCTTTGATCCTCAGAAAAAACAACCCGTTTATTCCAAGTATCTACGTTAACAGCCCAATTCGCTGGATATTTGACTGTACCAGTAATCATTGGATCAAATCCGAAGGTCTGAGATAAATCCAGTTGTTTCCATTGAATGACAGGTTGGTCTGGTTGGGGTTGTATAGGACCTTCGGGTTCTTGACTGGGTAAAAAGGGATTCGCTGGGCCAGTTGTGGTTTGACTATGCTCATTCCCTTCAGGAATTGGAAGAGTTGGAGTATCTTGTCCTGGTCTTTGTGGATTTTGGTCAAGAGCTGGCAGTTGAAGGACATTGACATCGGGGAGGGCATCCTGAGCAACACTGAGAGTAACCATTGAAAGCACCAATGACAATGCAATTAACAATATTCTGGTAAACATTTTGAATTGCATAGATATTATATCCTCCTTATTAATACATATTATGAAAAAAGAATTAATCGAATAACTGCTAAAGCATTAATTGGAATCTTTTCATTATTTCTTAAGTTCAACGAAATTATCTGTTTTTAATATTTCCTTAAGAAATTTTAGACTTCCTTTTTAATCCCGTCAATTCAAATTTATATTATATTATTTATTATGTTATAGTATTTTAAAAGAACAATATAAAGGTAGGATCTTTTTTTAAAGGAGAAGAGCCACTTGAATTCGATCGAACATTTATTTAGTACAAATGAAATAAAAACTCTGGAAAATATCGTTGATACAGCCATAAAGGTATCAAATGCCCAAACTGGTTCATTATTGTTAGCTCGTGATGATGGAAGCTTGTTTATTGCTGCTGGCAGAGATTTGTTAGATAAATATATCGGATCACGAGTAGAACTGGATAAAAAAACAGTATCAGGATATGTGTTTAAAACCGGAGAGCCTTTCATTATCGATGACAAAAACATTAGCCAATTTTCTCGCCGTAAAGAAAGAAAGAGTTATTCAATTTCTCTTCCCATCAAAAAAACCACCAATCGGGTGGTCGGAATTTTAAATTTAAATCGAACGGATAAATCTTTTGAGAAAAAATCTATTCCACAATTAGAAGCATTTGCCACCAATATTGCGATATTATTAGAAGAAAATAATCTCCGCCAAGATCGAGAACGGATCATTATTGTTCTTTCGGAGATCATTGAACTCTTTTCGTCTTTGTGCTGTAATGATAACTTTAATGCTGTTTTTGAGAAAATTTATTATGCAGTGAAGATTTTAACTGGAGTAAAAAGGGCTTCGGTGTTTAAGCTCTCTAAAAAAAGACCTTACTTAGTTTTTGCAAAAGAATGGCCAAGAAAAATGAATTGGAAGAAGTTCGATAATACAAGACAACAAGTGCAAAACCTTATTGATCAAAAGAAAGTAACACTCATTAGTGATAAAGCAAAAACCCAGCTTCTTTTTATTCCTTTAATTTCTGATAATCATCCTCCTTTTTTATTTGTTGGTATTATCGAAAAAGACATTGATATCATCGATTATTTAGTTCTTTCCATTATTGAGAATATGGGAAATTCAACCTTAGAGAATATTACACTCTTTAAAAACAGTAAAAAGCTTACCCAGGAAAAAGAACGTAATCGCTTTGCAAGAGAGCTTCATGATGGATTGGCACAAATATTAGCATCGACTCAGATTTATTTGCATTTTTTAGAAAACACTATACCGAAAGAAAGTCAGAATGAAATGGAAATTTTAAATAAAATCAAATCATTAAATACTTTAGGGATTGAAGAATCGCGTTTTATTCTTTCTGAACTCAAGGGTAAACCGATCACAACTACTCAGTTTAAGGAGAAAATTGACGAAATCACCAGTCTTTTTATCATTCCGGGAAATAAGATTCATATTAATTATCGGGTGGAGATGAAAGAAATCCCCTATCGAATATATAAAATGATTTTAAAAATATTGCAAGAAGCTTTATCAAACATTCAAAAACATGCTCAAGCCAATAAAATTAATATTCATATCACCAATAGTAAACGCCAAATGATTCTTTCCGTAGAAGATAATGGAGTAGGTTTTGATCCGCAGATTATTGATGAAAAAGGTTCTGAACATTTTGGTCTACAAAATCTTCGAGAAAGGATAAGAATTTTAAAGGGTAAATTAAAGATTGATAGCAAACCAGGGAGTGGAACTAAAATTATGGTGAAAATTCCTTACGAAGAAAATGATTCAAGCTTAGCCTGGGAAGGACAAAAGGAATGAAAATACGAATTGCCCTCGTAGATGATCATCCAATTTTTTTAGCAGGTTTGAAACGACTTTTAGAAAGTAGTGAATCCTATGAGGTTAGCTCGATAGCTAATAGCTATAAAGAAGCGTTGGAAAAGATTAACTTCAATAATATCGATATTGCTTTAGTTGATGTTAATATGCCCGGTGCAAGTGGTATTGAACTGCTAAAAGCAATCAAACAAAGGAGTAGCAACTGTCGGGTAGTTATGTTGACCATTGAAGAAGATGAGGAAACAATATACCGAGCAATGAAAGAAGGTGCTCAGGGCTATATTTTAAAGCAGGACTCTCCCGAACGTTTATTAAAGAGCATTCAAGCCTGTGTAGATGGAGAAATTTTGTTAAGCAATCAAATTTATTCGAAAGTAGTGGAAAGGATAAGAAAAGTTAGCCCTCCCGAAAGTGCTAAGTCGATAATATTTTCTACTTTAACCGTTCGTGAGATTGAGATTACCCGATTGATCGTTCAGGGAAAAAGTAACCCCGAGATTGCTCAATCTTTATTCATAAGTGAAAGCACAGTAAAGAATCATATTAGTAATATACTTCATAAATTGGAAATGAAAGACCGGGTAGAACTTGCTATCTTGGCAGTCCGAGAAGGCATTGGTTAAACTTCTTGACAACCTTGCTATAATTCCTATGGTTTTTAGTGAAATTAATAAATCTTCGAGGGTGACCTACTCATGTTAAAATCGGTTCTTTTTGATATAGATGGAACAATTACTGATACCAATCCAATTTTTTTGGATGCGATCGTACAGACTCATTATGAAATGACTGGTCAACAAAAGAATCGTGAGTTTTTTCATTTTTCGTTGGGTATTCCCAGCCCAGTTACCCTGGGAATTCTTGATATACCTCAGGAGTTTAGGATGCTTTACATCCAGCGATGGCAGGAACATATTAAAGAAAAAATGCACGAAGTGGTCCTCTTTCCAAGGATTGTTACGGTTCTTGAGAGTTTAAGAGAATGGGGGCTATCCATGGCCTTGGTTACATCGAAAGTTCGTTCGGAATTTTCCTTTCAGTTTGATTCATTTGGACTGAATCATTTTTTTCAAGCCATTATCTGTGCAGATGACGCGTCTCGCCCCAAACCCAATCCAGATCCATTGTTTGAAGCCTGTTCTCGTTTGGGAGTGAAACCTCGAGAGGCTATTTATGTGGGTGATAGCCGGTACGATATTATGGCTGCTAAGGCAGCTGGTATTCCATTTCTTTTTGCATCTTGGGGATCGATTGACCCTAATTCGGTTTTAGAGCTTTATCCGGAATTTTATCTTAAAGAACCAATTGAAATTTTAGATGTGGTTCAAAAGAAAACCCAGGTGGAAATTCCTACTCAACTGAATTACCAGAATATGTAAAGACGGAATTTCTTTTCACAGGTTATTTAAGTATGATTGCTGTTGAGATTTTCCTTTCTCCAGCTAGATCAGAAGGCCAATTAAGAATTTTTCCCTGGAGATAAAAGGTTACCGAACCACCACCATCAAGGTTGAGAGCATCAGTTACCTGATAGTTCTTTAATTCTTCAACTAACTCAAGGATTGTTAAACCCGAACTATGACCAGGACGACGACCATCGACGGCAAGAAAGAGAATTTTACCTTCTTGGGTTTGTCCAATAACAGCTCGTGGATGTTTATTTTCGACAATTTCTTTACGAAATTCGCCAAAAGGACCAGGTAAACCATTTTGGAAAAGAAGAGGACCACTACTGAGTATGTATTCAACTCTCAACCATTTTTCCATGTCTCTAGTTTCGGGAAGGATGGTTATTTTTATTGATAGAGGAGTTCCTGGATAGAGATTTTGTAACATCCAATCAGCCCCTTCGCCTTTTCCTTGAAGGATAAATCCACCTTTGGGTATAGAGGTTTCGCCATTAGTTCGAGATGTAACTTGAACAAGTCCGTTTAGTACAACAGTTTCAACCCCCTGAGTTCGAGGAGTCTTGCCATTATAACTATCATCGAAAAGAACAACTTCATTCCCCCGATTGGGACGATTAATCCCATGAATAGCGAATCCTTTTTGGTTGGGAAGAGAAGCAGATATATTAAGATGAACCATTCCAAAAACCAATTCTTTATCCTGAGTGATTCCAAATGAATACCATCCCTCTTGGGGATCGCTCAAGACCTTTCTCTTGATCATCAAAATTCCAATTGGATCGCCTTCTTGGCTAAAAAAACCAGCATTAACAGCAAAAAAAGCATTTTTTTGACTGGCTATAATGCTCATTTTTTCCCTTTCGAGTATTTTGTCGTGAGCTAGGACCACTTCGGGAGTATAAGTTGAAATATTAGGATCATAGAGTAAAGCTAAGGAAAAAACTGCTCCACCTTCAACCTTTAAATCAGATGTACTCACGGTATTTTTTTGTGTAACTGGGACACTGGGAAAACCTTGTTTGTTGAGTTTTTCTTGAGTTGAAGAAATCTCTTGAGCCGGGAAAGGACCAACTCGTACCTTAAAAAGTGATTGTTCTTCAACGATTGAGGTATTATAACCAAGCTCTTTTAAAAAGGTTGAAGTATTTTCAGCACGAAAACGCTCACTGAAAGCACCAACCTGAAGATATACAGTTGGTCCTGAGGAAGATGTGGAAGAGAGAGAAATTGGTTCACCAAACCCCCATTTTTTAACCATAAGCATTATTCCTGGTTCTATGATTTTCGAGGATTCATAATAAATATTCCCTTGTGAATAGGTTTTTAATTTTTCCTTTAAAAAAGAGAATTCTTTGGGTGTGAGTGGATCATGAGGCCGGAAAAGACCTTGAGCATCACCGGAAAATAAGGGTGGATTGAGTTGAGTGGAGAGAATAACAACCTTTTTTTCATCTTCATTTAAATTTTGAATATCCTGGAAAGGGACATATCCGGCATCAAAGTAATCGTACAAATCGTTGTATGAAAGAGCATCAATTATGGTTTGAGCAGCATCAAGACGGGTAACGAATTGAGTATTGGATCGATTTTGATTAATTACGATTGAAGGCCCTAAGATATTTTTTAGCGAAGTGATGAAATCACTCCATGATAATCTTGATTCTGCAGTCAACCCTGGCAAGCTGACAGCTATAATTAGGAATAATAGAACAATTAAACGAATGGTTAGATTTTTTTTCATATCGCATCCCTATTTACTAATATTCATTCTTTAAAAGAGTTCCCATCGTCATAGATTAACAAATACAGCAAAAAAATTCAAACCCAACTGTATCTCAATTTTTAATTAGTACTTTTAGTTATTAAAATGGGATGAATGGCCTATATGAGTTTAAATTTTTTTTTCTTATAATTGCTACAGTGATAGTGAAAACAGGAGGATTGATTCAACTGATTATAACAGGAATGAAAACAACCCCAAAAAAAATATTTATTGTAGACGATAACCGCTTTTTCCTGGAAAGCTTAGTATTCCTCCTCAACCGTCAGAACGATATGGATGTTGTAGGTACACATGATCGGATTCAAGGAGTATTAGAAAGGATTGAAGCAGTTAAACCCGACGTGATCATCCTTGATATGCGACTCCCGGATGGTGATGGGATTGCTTTACTTCAGGAAATTAAATTAAATTTTGACGTTCCGGTCATTATGCTGACTATGTATGAAGAGCATAAAGAACGGGCGGTCAGAGCCGGAGCATTTGCCTATCTTGTCAAAGGAGAAGGTCTCGACCGTCTTTATCAGTTAATACGAAAAGCTGCTGAAGCATTTGTTAACTCTTAAATTATAAATTTTTTCTTCTTACTGCTTTCTAACATACTCATTCTTTCTTCTTTTCTTTTTTTATTTATTCTATCCTGAAAATACCATCTTATAAATTCCCCTCCTTGTAGGGGTGCCGCCCTGCGGCGAGGAGGGCGCTTTTCGTTTTTTCCTGGTTCTACTGTGAAAGGGTAAAGAAACAAAACTAAAAAGATGAGATCCTCACGGCTTCAGAATACGAAGACTCAGGATGCGTATTCTGAAGCCGTGAGTGTCCATTCCTAAAAAATGCTTTTTTTGTAAACCTTTTGAAATTTAGAGGAAAACTTTTTTATTTTTTGAAAAACCCTAAAGTTTTTGGATTGGGTTCCGATAATTAATAAGGAACAGGCAACAATTATTAAAGGCAAACTCTCCGAAAGGAGAGGACGCAAAGCCGCGAGCCTAAAGCATGAAAATGCTAAGGCAGTCGGGTTGCCAGATCGGCAGCGAGTTGGTCTGTTAAAATGTGCGTCACTCTCAAAAAAAGATTTCGGAGAAAACTCTGAAGGGGGCATGAGAGTTGAAGCACAAGCATTTATTGCCACTCATCATCTTCGGGCTTCTCCTGGCTATTTACGTTTCTGGTTGTACCAATTTTGTAAATACTCCAGGAACCGACTTTGGTGTCATCAATTCGACATCTGACACGGTTATATCTTTCACTAAATTTATCGAGCATTCCGATACTAAGATACTCCTCGATGTTCCTTTTCTTCCTCAAGTCCCACCTGGAAACTGGTCAAGCACCCGCAATTGCGGACATACTTGCGCTGTGATGATGCGTGCCTATTATTATGGAATAGAACCTCTTCCGGATCACATCATACAAGCTGATGACTGGTTGAATGCTCGATTTGGTCTTCCAATTAATAATTATAATGGTGACTGGACGAACAGTTTTCAGATCCGTGCCTGGTTAGAAAGTGAAGGAGTCCCAACCAAGGTTGGTATGGGTAATTTAGAAAGAGCTCGGACAATGCTTTCGGAAGGGAAACCATTTTTAGCAGCAGTTTATTCTAATATGAATCCTAATGGTGGTGCCAAGCACGCCATGTTAGTAATCGGGATCGACTCTACCCAAGTATACGTCAATGACCCGGGCAAGGTAAACGGAAAAAATAATTCCTATTCAATTAGCCAATTTCTTTCAGCTTGGAGTGCCCAAGGGAATTGGTATGTAGCATTAGATTAAGTTAAACATATATATTTTTCTTTTTTAGCCAAATATTTTTAAAATTGAATCTCCCACTCGACGATTTTTTGTAGTAGGAGATTTTTTTTATCCATATGGCTATTATAAATAGTGCTGTTGTCCTATAGACTCTCCAATCGATAATAATTAACCTTATTAATGGTAAGTTTGGATCGAGAGGAGTGAACTTTGTTGATTAAAAATATAACCGGTTTTGGAATAATTATTTTTTTAAGTCTTATTCTTATGGTTGGTTGCACAAATAATAGTATGTTTGGATCTCCGGAAAATGAACCAGATGTACTTGGTTTGGTTGTAACACCGGGACAATGTTTTGCTAACCAAAATCTTAACCCTCAGGATTTGACAACAAATCCATTACCAAATGCACAAGTTCATTTTTATGGAAGTGAAAGTGGAAAACTTGAACAAGTTGGTTCGACCTCTACAAATGGAACTGTAGTCGGAGATAAACTATCATCTTCAGGATATCTTATCTTTGCCTTTCGAGAATACCCAGAAGGTTCCAAACAATTTGTCATACTTAAAAAAGCAGTAGTTAATGGTTTATCTCAAGGAATAAGTAATATTGGTGAAATCAATTCCTATACCACGGCTCAGGTGATTATCTGGGAACAAGCGAATCTTCTTTATGGTAAAAACTTTATTCCCTTTAATCCAATCGACCAATCCTGGAGTTTTATACCCTCAAATCTTATCCTTCCAGTGAGTGAAATTAATAACTTAATCCCCAATGATAAACTCCTCAATTCAGTTGAAGTAGCTCTTCAAGAATGTCGAGATCCTCAAAAGGACAGTTCGGTCATTAAATATGCCAAAGAAATTGCCAAAGCTAATTTTGGTTCTCCCGAACCAACTCCACAATCAACACCGGTTATTATTTACCCGACTCCTTGTATTGCTCCCTTGCCAGATGTTAAATTTTCACTTACTGTTGATGGATATACTGTAACATTTAAAAATTTATCAACGAAAGCTTCTCGTTATATATGGGATTATGGTGATGGAAAAAAATCAATAACATTAGCCCCCTCCCATTCTCATACCTATAAAACTGCTGGTTCATATTTAGTGACCCTTACTGCTTATAATGTCTGCGGTAATTCGATAAGTACGGCACAGATGATTGATAATGTTGGAGAAGTTAGTAATTTAGAAAATAATTCAGCAGGCATGGGTATCAGTTATTAATTTTGTTGAAAAGGTCTGTGGTTTTCATTCTTCGAATTTAACTAGGCGATGGCTATTAGTCCATCGCCTTTAATTTTTTTAGCCTATGTTGAAAATTATTCACTTACTCCTGTCTGATTCTCTTGCATTTTCCTTTTCACATGAATTAATAAGTTAAGGTCAAGGGGGAATATTTTCTTTCTATTGTTTTTAAAGATACAACAGGTTATCTATTCTATCCTGAAAATCTATATGCGGGTATGATAAATTAAGCCCCTACCAAAGATTTTTAAAAATACCGTCATCCTGAGCGGTGCTTTCCCGCGTGAGGATCTCATCTTTTAATTCTTTTTTAAAATAAATTGCTAAATGAGATTGCCACGTCGTCCAACCAAAGAACGGTTGGGCTCCTCGCAATGACGGATTAAGATAGGTTTTCATAGTCATCTTATGAGCATGAAGGTTTGTAGAATTCAAAGAAATATTGCTCTCTTATAGTTTTTAAAAATAGTACCATTGGTTGGCTAAAATAGGCATGATTTCCTATATCCGATTCATCTCTCCTCAATTAATCTATGTAAAGAAATCTAATTATCCCGAGAGGAGGGATTATTTGTGAATAGGAAAAAACTTTGGTTATTAATTTTAACAACAGTCATTCTCACATCTTTTATCAGTGGTTGTATCGGTGGTGGCCAGTTTGGAGCTCCCTCAACTGGAGGTTCAGTCACTATCAAAGGAATAGTGGTGGCACCTGATAATAACTGCTTCACCGATGCCTGTAGTAATCCATCGATTGTTGAGGGAGAGCCTCTCCCCAATGCCGATATTATCTTAAAAGGGAACAACGGTCAGACCCTCACCGGGAAAACTGACTGTGCTGGCAACTACCAGATCTCCGGACTCACCGATGACGGATACATCTTGTATGCTAACCGTGGTGAAGTCTGGATCAAAAAAGCCCTCTCCCCAGTCACCGGTGATGGAGGAGAAGCCAATTACATAACCACTGCCCAAGTCATCCTCTGGGAAGTGATTGAAAATACTAATCCCGGTGCCATTGCCATCAAAGACATTCCAACGGCTATTCCCTTTGATGCCATTCCCCAGGAATTCATCGATGCGGTTAAAGCTGCTTTAGCTGACTGTCGAGATGCTCAAAAAGATCCAACCTGTTTAGCTCTCGCTAAGGATATAGCTGTTGCTAACTTTGGTGCTCCCTGTGGATGCATAGAACCAACTTCAACACCAAAGCCTGCTCCGAATTGTCCAATTCCCACCGCAGTGATCGGAGTACCTCAACCAGTGGAAGGGAGCGATGGTGAGTTTAAATTCGATACCAGTGGTTCAAAAGCAGGAAGAA
>Ga0334889_1001994_pt1 | contig 24562 bp, 20 predicted proteins | sample GraSluR1_MG_2_FD_207222 | JGI IMG/M metagenome (GOLD analysis project Ga0334889, IMG submission 207222) | Sludge microbial communities from methane-producing bioreactor in Wageningen University, Netherlands - Granular Sludge_8_08-R1 | ecosystem: Engineered > Bioreactor > Anaerobic > Unclassified... | reverse complement strand
GGAGGTGGGGCATTATTAGCCGGGCTGGATGAGGTATTACAGGAACAGATAGAAATCCCGGTTTTTATATCAAAAGAACCCCTGTATTGTGTAGTAAAAGGTACGGGACAGGCATTAGAAAATTTTGACAGATATCAACATGTTTTATTTAAAACATTCAGGGGTAAATAATCATTATTATTAAACCAGAGGATACTATAATTTATAAATGGAGTGGGAAAATTGTACAGGTTTTCTAAAGAGCGACGGGCTTTTGTTATATTTTTTACTTTGTTTCTCCTGTCAGCCATAATTATAACTGTAGATTATCATGATAAAGGATTTTTTGGATTGATTGAAGATACTGGAATGATAATTTATAAGCCTGTTAATCGAGTGATATATAATACAGTTAATAATATTACAAACTATTTCCATATTTTTACTGAAATTGAAAATGTTCGTCAGGAGAACGAGCGACTATGGACAGAAATACAGGTTATTTCCCGGGAGAATGATATAAATAAAGAGAAAGTAGCAGCTTATGATCGTTTAATAAATATGATGGAACTTAACGATTATTATTCATATGAGATGATTGGAGCCCAGGTGGTTGGCAGGGAACCAGATAACTGGTTCCATAGTGTTATTATTGATCGGGGTGTCATGCATGGTGTAGAGGTTGATATGGGTGTTGCTAATTATAATGGACTTGTGGGGAAAATTATCCAATCGGAGCAAAAAAATTCACAGGTACTCTTGTTATTAGATCAAGGTTGTTCTGTTGGAGCTATGGTCCAACGTTCCCGGGAAATTGGTGTAATAAAAGGCGGAACCGATGGTGTCTATTGTTTTTTTGATTATATTGCTCATGATGCAGACATTCAAATCAATGATATTGTTATTACTTCAGGAATGGGCAGTTCAATTCCAAAAGGTATCAGAATTGGTCAGGTTGTGGCAATAAAAAAAGAAAAGCATGACCTTTTTCAAAGAATACTGGTAAAGCCTGAAGTTGATTTTAATAAATTGGAAGAAATTTTTGTTATACAATAACTTTAATAATACTTTAGGAGAATTTTGTTAAAAATATGAATAAACCAGAATTAATAAAACTGGATAGCGGATTAAATATTATCGCTTGCTTAATGCCACATATGCGTTCAGTTTCAACAGTTATTGGGATAAAAGCAGGATCAATATATGAAAGCAAAAAACAGCAAGGCATATCCCATTTTATTGAGCATATGCTTTTCAAGGGTACACAAAAAAGGAAAGATACCCTGGAGATATCCCAATGTATAGAACAATTGGGTGGGGAAATTAATGCATCTACTTCAGAAGAGAGTACTTTTTTATATAGTAAAGTATTGTATAAAAATTTCGAAAATGCATTTGAAGTGATGTCGGATATCATAAATTACTCTCTTTTTAAGGAAGAAGATATTATACATGAGAAATCTGTCATTATTGAAGAGATAAATAAATATCAGGATATCCCGGAAGACTGGATAAGTGTATTAATAAACCAATTATTATGGAATGGTACTGTGCTTGCTCAGAATGTTTTGGGGGAAAAAGAAACTGTCAGGAATATGGATAGAACAAGAATATTAAACTATTATGATAAAATGTATAATCCCAAAAATATTGTAATCAGTGTGGCGGGTAATATTACTCCAGAAGCAATTTGGGAAGTTGTTAAAAAACATCCTTTTAATTCAAAAAAAATATTTAATAAAAAAGCCCCCAAGATACAATTAAAAGAGCAGGGATTTCCTGAGTTAATAACAGAGCCAAAAAAAGTGAATCAAACTCATTTATGCTTTGGTTTTGAAGGAATATCAAGATTTCACCCGGAAAAAGTAACTATGGATTTACTAAACATTCTTTTAGGTGCAGGTCTCAGTTCTCGACTTTTCCAGGAAATCAGAGTAAAAGAGGCATTGGCATATGATATTCATTCTTATACCCAATTTTTTGATATAACAGGTTCATTCAATATCTATGCAGGAGTAGATCCTGGAAAAATGAGCCGTAGTATAGAAAAGGTATTAACAGAGTTGAAAAAATTAAAGGATAAAAAAATTGATGTCAGAGAACTTCAAAAGGCAAAGGAAATGTATAAGGGGAGTATATTATTAGGTTTGGAAAATACGCTTAATCGTGCTTTTCGTTTGGGTAGTTTTCTGATGCTATATAACAAAGAATACCAGTATAAAGAATTGATTGATAAAATTGAAAAAGTTACACCAGAAAATATAAGGTCATTATCCCAAAAATTATTTTTAAAAAACAAAATAAATTTAGTTATTTTTTATCCTAATGAAATAAAAATTGACAATGATGATGTGATAAAATTATTAGAAGTATAGAAGTAGCAGGAGTTACAAATGCCTCTTGATTTAAGAATTGGTGATATTGTTAAATTAAAAAAAAAGCATCCTTGTGGAGGTTATCATTGGGAAATAACCAGAACAGGTATTGATATTGGGATAAAATGTCTTTGCTGTGGACGCAAGGTATTAGTGCCTCGAGCAAAGATCGAAAAGAGAATAAAGCAAATAATAAAAAGAGATTAATAACCATAAATAATAATTTATTTAAATTCTATTTAGATTTTAAATGTTTATCTTGATATATAAAAAACACAGTGCTATAATAGAAAGGCATTTTTCCTTGCTCCTGTTTTTAAGCAGGGGCCAGTTTGACCAAAAGGAGGTGAGTAAATGCGTAATTATGAACTGATGCTATTATTGAATCCAAATCTTCAAGAAGAAGAAACATCTGCATTATTAGAAAAAATCCAGCAGACAATCACAACAAACCAGGGAAAAATCATCAAAGTAGATCAATGGGGTAAAAAAACATTAGCTTACGAAATTAAAAAATTTCATGAAGCTATTTATGTTATCATTGATTTTGAGTTGGATCCTGAGAACATTGCTGTCCTCGAAAGAAGTATAAAGTTCGAAGAAAAAATAATCAGATATTTAATTGTTCTTGGCCAGGAAAAAGTGCTTCCCAAAAAAGAACAAAAAGATCTTAAAGAATAAATTTAAAGAAAAATTATTTGATTTTTTATTATCAGGAAGGAAAGGATGAATGGTCAGAAGAGAATCATATAGAGGATTTCGTAGAAAAAGAAAAGTATGCTACTTTTGTGCTGAGAAAAAAGTAGCTGATTATAAGAATACAGACTTACTAAATCGTTTCATAAGTGATCAGGGAAAAATATTGCCACGTAGAGTAACAGGAAACTGTGCAAAACATCAGAGATCTTTAGCTATTGCCATAAAACGAGCCAGAGAAGTTGCCTTATTACCTTATGTTGACAGGTAAGTATATTTAACAAATAGTATTTGAGTACAATTATAAGTGATCGAATTGCAGAAAACAAACATGGTAAAAGTGTATATGTGGCCATAAAAATAAAACAAAAAACTGGCGAATCAAAAGGGGTTTAATCATTGAAAGATCGCATTCCGACCAAATCAATTGTTGAAGGTGCATTTCTTTCAGCGATTACAGCTATATTATTTTTAGCAAGTTTATATATTCCGTTATTTGGTACCTTAATTAGTTTTTTATGTCCTTTGCCGATTATTGTATTATGTTTAAGGCATAATATAAAAATAGCAATGCTTTCCCTGTTAATTGCATTTTTTCTGGTAACTTTATTAGCCGGACCTTTCCAGGGACTGATTGGCATATTAGGCTTTGGATCATTGGGAATAGCTTTAGGTATAGCGATTAAAAAAAAGCTGAGTTTATTGGAAATATTACTTATCGGCAGTATGACTTCATTTATATCAAAAATATTTTTGATGTTAATTGGCCTATGGCTTATGGATGTTAATCCATTATTATTAAGTGTGGATCAAATAGATAGAAGTATCAATCAGAGTTTATCTTTTTACCAGAATATTGGATTGAATCCTGAACAGATAGAGACTGTAAAAGATTCACTTTTACAGTCTCTGGAATTAGTCAGGATAGCTTTTCCGGCAATGCTTGTTATTGCATCTGTTTTTGATACAATTATTAATTATTGGGTCGCTGGAATAATATTAAAAAGGCTTGGTTATCCGCTGGAACCAATTGAGCCATTTCATAAATGGCAGGCGAGCAAATCCTTTTTTTGGAGCTATTTATTCGGGCTGGTTATTCTGTTATTAAACACACAGTATAATCTGTTGGTACTGGAAAGAATAGGAGTAAATATTCAAATATTATTCTCAGTCATATTCTTGATTACAGGTCTTTCTGTTGTGTCATATGTGTTAAGACACTATAGAGTAAAGCCTTTTTTTTGCTGGATGATATATATAGTCATATTTATTCAACCACTCTTTTCTTTAATAGTTACCTGGGCTGGGATACTTGATGTCTGGGTTGATTTCCGGAAACTGCTTTTTCCTAAGGAGCAAAATGAATAGTGGTAATTATATACACTGGTTAGCTTAAAAAGGTCAGTAATTTTTTGGAAAATACATTTTTATTTATGTAGAATTATAAGGATATGTTGTAATTACGAACAAAGAAAATAGTTTCAGTGGTTTTGTACTACTGATAATATAAACGGAGGTAAAAACCATGAAGGTTATACTAAAAGAAAATATTGATAATATTGGATATGTAGGGGATGTAGTTGATGTCAGTCGAGGTTATGCAAGAAATTACCTTTTTGCCAGAGGTTTGGCCATGGAATATAATGATGGTAACCTCAAATCAATTGAGCACCTTAAGCAAAAAGAATACGAAAAAAGAAATAGAGAGATTGTAAACGCAAAAGAGTTAGCAGAAAAAATAAATAAAATAAATCTCACTTTCCAGGTGAAAGCAGGCAAAGATGGAAAACTATTTGGTTCTGTCACAAATAAAGATATAGCAGCATCACTGGCAGAAAATCACCAGATTGAAATAGACCGCAAAAAAATTGAACATAGTGACCCTCTTAAGAAGATTGGCAATTACCAGGTAACTATTCATCTCCACCAGGAAGTTGATGCTAATTTAAAAGTACAGGTAGCAGCTGAAGAGGAAGCAGAAAAAGAGAATAAGGCAATTGAAGAGAAAAACCAAGATGTTCCAAGTAAGGAAAAAGAAAAAGAAGAATAAAAGGTATATTAATTTTTAATTCAAATAATGAACTGAATGGGATTTAGGAGAATAAGAAATGGAATTGACGCGAAATACACCTCAGAATATTAGTGCAGAACAAGCTACCCTGGGTTCAATTATTTTAGATAAAGATTCTATATTAAACTGTATTGAAATTTTACAACCAGATGATTTTTACAGAAATGCACATCAAACTATATATCAGTGTGCCCTGGATTTATTTGAGAAAAACCAGGCTGTCGATTTAGTTACCCTAACTGAAGAGTTAAATAGAAGGAAACAATTAGAAGAGGTGGGTGGAGCATCATACTTAACAACTTTAATGAGTAGCGTTCCTACTGCTGCGAATGTAGTATATTATGCGAAAATTGTAGAACAAAAAGCTATTTTAAGAAAGCTGATTAATCACGCAACGCAAATAGTTACAATGGGATATGAAGAACAGGACGATGCCCGGGTTTTACTTGATAAAGCAGAAAACCTTATTTTCGAGGTATCACAACAAAAAATTGAGCACTCCTTTAGCCCTATTAAAGATTTACTAACTGAGAGTTTTGAAAAGATAGAAGATTTATACCATCGGGATAATTTTATTACTGGTGTGCCTACTGGATTTATAGAGCTTGATGAGATAACAACAGGATTTCAACCATCAGAATTAGTTATAATCGCCGGACGCCCTTCTATGGGCAAAACCGCCTTTTGTCTTAATATTGCCCAGAATGCAGCTATGCAGCACAAGATTCCGGTAGCAATATTTAGTTTAGAGATGTCTAAAGCTCAAATTGTGCAAAGAATGTTGTGTTCTGAGGCCAGGATTGATACTCACGCCTTGCGTCGGGGAAGAATGCCTGAAGAAGACTGGCCAAAATTGTCCATGGCTGCCGGCAAATTGTCAGCAGCCCCAATTTTTATTGATGATACAGCTGGTATATCTCCTCTGGAGATTAAAGCAAAATCCAGAAGATTGAAAGCCAGGCATGATTTAGGACTTGTACTGATTGATTATTTGCAGTTGATTCAAACAGGATTAAGGATTGAAAATCGCCAGCAGGAAATTTCCCAAATATCCCGTTCTCTCAAAGGACTGGCACGAGAATTAAACGTACCGGTTATTGCTGTTTCTCAGCTATCCAGGGCGGTAGAGCAACGTTCGGTTCAAAGACCCCGTTTATCAGATTTAAGAGAAAGCGGGGCAATTGAACAGGACGCTGATGTAGTAGCTTTTCTATACCGTGAAGAATACTATAAACCCAAAAGTAATAAAAAGGGTATAGCAGAAGTCATTATCAGCAAGCAGAGAAATGGTCCTACCGGAACTCTTGAATTAGCTTTTCTGGATGCATATACACGTTTTGAAAATTTAGCAAGAACAAATGAAGAAATGGAATAATAAAAACAGTACAAAGTATACCGTATTCCGTATACCGTTTAAACTTAATTATTTAAAGTAAAATTAAAGAAACAAGATCGATTGTTTTTATAAAAAAATTATATATAAAAATTTGGATTTAAATTATTTATTAAAAATAAAAATATAGTATAACCGCCAAATACAGAGGCAGACCTTGTGTCTGTCTCTGTATTGTTAGTATTTGAATTAATGTTATATTCTATTTAGAATAGAATAAATGATTAATAAATTTTATTTTTTTCTATTGTCTTTAATAATTTCGTTGATTTGAACGTATACTATATACGTTATACGGTATACTTTAATATTTATAAAAAAAGGTGTTTAAATTGTTTATCAGTGATTTATTAATTATACTTTCTACAGCATTTATTGGCCGATTATTTGCAAAAAAAATAAAACAGCCAATGGTGCTGGCTGATCTAATTGTTGGATTATTGCTTAGTAATCTTGGAATAATTGAACTTAGTGAAACTATGCATAATATAGCTGATATCGGGGTCCTCCTTCTGCTTTTTTCTACCGGATTGGCAGTTAATTTAAATGAGTTAAAGGAATTAGCAAAAACATCGACTATAGTAGCACTTTTAGGGGTTGTTATTCCTTTTTTATTAGGATTTTTTACTGCGTACTTTTTTGGTTATTCCTTTTTAATATCATTGTTCATTGGTACCTCTTTGACTGCTACGTCTATTGGTATCAGCAGTCAGGTGTTAACTGAAATGAAAATGGTAGGAAAAAGATTAGGTACATTAATAATTGGCTCAGCAATAATTGATGATGTAGTCGGTATTATCGCTATGGGTACTGTTGTTGGAATAGCGTTGACCGGAGGTTTCGAAGTACACAGTCTCATAATTAGTATTGCATCTACTGGTACATTTATCATTGCTTGCTTGACTATTGCCATATATATTTTCAAAGCTCTGTCAAAATCATTTATTTTTAACCAGATTGATAATCATCAAATTTTATTACCCATTCTCATCGTTGGATTAATCTTTGCTGTTATAGCTGAAAAAATTGGTCTCTCCCTGATTACCGGTACATTTATGGCCGGGTTGGTTTTGGGACAAACCAGGCTATCAAAAGAGGCTTTTGAAAGTGTTTCACTAATAGGACATTCTTTTTTTATTCCCATATTTTTTGTTACCATGGGCATGCAGTTTAACTTAAATACCTTTTTCACAATGGGCTTTTTTGCCCTGTTATTTATAATTGTGGCAATTTTTGGCAAGATAATTGGTTGTGGTGCAGGGGCATTAATTTGTGGTTTTAATTTTCAGGAGTCTCTGGCTGTAGGAATTGCAACAGTTCCCAGGGCAGAAGTAGCATTAGTTTTGGCGAATATCGGGTTGAAGTATAATGTTATCACTCCTGATATTGCTTCAACAGTGATTGCCATGATTATGGTTACGACTTTGATTACTCCAAATCTGCTGACTTTTTCCATTGATTATTTAAATAAAAATAAAAAAAGTTGAAATTTCCTGTATTCATTTTTATTGACACATTAGTCAAAATATAGTAACATTGTAAGGCAATTGAAAAAGAATAATAAAATATGCCATTGTTGCGGGCCGTTAGCTCAGTTGGCAGAGCATCTGACTCTTAATCAGAGGGTCGCAGGTTCGAGGCCTGCACGGCCTACCAGGTATTATGCCTCCATCGTCTAGGGGTTCAGGACACCGCCCTTTCACGGCGGCGACAGGGGTTCAAATCCCCTTGGAGGCACCTTTTTTTTATTTGGTAATGGGCGGATAGCTCAGTTGGCAGAGCACCTGCTTCACATGTAGGGGGTCACAGGTTCAAGTCCTGTTCCGCCTACCATTATTTAAAAAGGTGCCGGTGTAGCTCAATTGGCAGAGCAACGGAATCGTAATCCGTAGGTTGTCTGTTCAACTCAGATCACCGGCTCCATTGCTGTTGCAGGTAAATTATATGAATCCCATTTATCAGTTTCCCGACAGTCCAAAAAGATTAGCCTCACTCATGTCAGAATACCAGTTTTACCCTAAGAAAAAGTTAGGGCAAAATTTTCTGATAGACAGCAATATAACCAAAATAATTGTTAAAGCACTATCTTTAAAGGATAATGATATAATTTTTGAAATTGGTACCGGTATGGGCATACTGACAAAGGAATTAATGTCTTCAGCTAAAAATGTTTTTTCCATCGAGAAGGATCTTAGACTCAAACCAATCTTAAATCATCTGTTTCCAGAAGATAATGAGAAAGTTACAATCTTTTATGAGGATATATTAGATTTTGATTTAGCAGGTTTTCTGAAAGAAAAAAAATCAGAAGGATTTCTATTAAATAAAATAACCGGAAATTTACCTTATGCAATCTCCCTTCCTTTATTAAAAAAAATAATGGAAATGCATTATCTTTTAAAAATGGCTGTTGTAATGGTACAAAAAGAAGTTGCTGAACGCATGATGGCAAAACCTGGTAATAAAAATTACGGATTGCTTTCTATTATTTCCCAGTATTATGCCAGCATAGAAAAAGTTCATCTGGTAAAGCCTGATGTTTTTTATCCCCAACCGGAAGTGAATTCTATGATTATTAGAATTAATTTTTTTGATAAACCAGCAGTATATGTAGAAGATGAGAGTCTTTTTTTTGATTTATTACATGCAGTGTTTCAACACAGAAGGAAAAAACTTACTAATGCTTTAAACTTATACTTTGGAGATAAAATTGACAAGAATCAGTTAGAGAAATCTTTACAGGAATTAAAAATAGAAAAAAATGAGCGAGGTGAAACTTTTAATTTACAAAAATTTGCCTGTTTAACTTCAGCAATAAAAAAAATAATGAAATAGTACCAGGTATGTAGTATGAAATAAAGATTTTGCGAATATAAATCTTAAAATAATTCATTGGTTTCACTGACCAAATGTAATATATAAATATATAGTATAGGGTATATGTATAATATTAATTCTCTTATTATTTGAAGTTATTATTGCATTTTATTCTATACTATATGAATACATACTTAATACTGTTTTATTTTTTTTTGACAAACTGCTAATTTGCATGATAAAATTTGACAAACCTTATAAAATAATATACAAAATAATAAATAGCTTTATGAAGGCACAGATTACATTATATGCTCAAAGACAAAGACAATTATAAATTGAACTATATAGGTACTCCTCAGCACAGCAGGTAACTTTTTGCTGTGTTTATTTTTTTCAATACTAATTTGGGATATAATAGGAGGTACAAAAAAGCATGTAATACTGGAAGGTGGTTTTTCGAAGGGAGAAAAGAGAAAAATATTTTAAAAGGTCAGGTAAAAGTGTTTTGAGTATTATCGGAAATTTATTTGCTAGAAAATAGCTAAACTAAAAGTAAAAAAACAAAAAGGCGGTGTAAGTAAGTGCAAGTTACAGATGTAAGAATAAGAAGAATTCAGACTGACGGAAAATTGAGGGCTTATGTGTCTATCACTTTTGACGATTCATTTGTTGTTCATGATTTAAGAATAATTGACGGAAGAAAGGGTATGTTCGTAGCAATGCCAAGCAAACTGCTTCCTAATGGAAATCATAAAGACATAGCCCATCCTATTAACACTGAAATTAGAGAGATGATTCAAAATGCAGTGTTAAAAGAATTTCAGGCGACAGAAGGGGAAGACCAACCTGCAAGCAGTAGTTCTTCTCAGGATACACAGGAAGATGCCGAAGATATTTCTGTTGACTTGGATGATATAGAAGAAAAAGAATAAAAAATACTTTATTACTTGAAATTTGAATTTGTTTGTCTATAATATAATAATTAGTTGTTAAAGATGAAGAGTCAGGAGAATTATTAATTTATTTTAAAAATATTAAAGTTTTCTCCTGACTCTAATGATTTAATATTGAGAATAAATATTTAAATGTTTCCGATATGTAGATGGGGTGTGGCCAAGCGGCAAGGCAAGGGAATTTGGATCCCTCATTCGGAGGTTCGAATCCTCCCACCCCAGCCATTGTCTCATTAAATTGGATTTATTTCTTTTTATTTTTATAGAAAAACCAAAATAATATAGCTTTTACCTCAGCCTATTTTTATGATTTTCTCAAAAAATGTTTTGATAGGATAATACTATGAAATCTATTGCATCTATTATACTGGCAGCTGGCAAGGGTACACGAATGAAATCTTCCCTTCCCAAAGCTCTACACAAAGTAGCTGGCAATTCCATGATTTCCTATTCACTTGAACTACTCAAGTCTTTGGGGATAGAAAAAAAAATTGTGGTTATCGGTAATAAAGCAGACAAGATAAAAGAAGAAGTTGGTAATATTGATCCATCAGTCACATTTGCCCTGCAAGAAGAGCAGTTAGGAACTGCCCATGCTATTCAACAGGCAGAATCTTGTTTGACAGGTTTTTCAGGTACAATTTTGATATTATATACTGATGTTCCACTATTAAGAAGTTCAACTATTAAAGACTTAATCGATTCCCATACAAAATGTAACTCAAATTGTACCGTATTAACTGCTTTTTTAGACAATCCCGCAGGATATGGACGAATTATTAGAGACACAAAAGGCATATTTACCAAAATTGTTGAACAACGTGATTTAGCAGCAAACCAGGAACAGGTAAATGAAGTAAATGCAGGTATATATTGTTTTGATTCTGAGAAATTATTTTCAATGTTGAAGCTGGTTAAAAATGATAATAGTCAAAAAGAATATTATTTAACCGATGTCATTAAAATATTATTAAAAAATGGCAATACAGTTTCTACAGTTACAGTTCAGGACAAAGAAGAGATATTAGGGGTTAATACCAGATTGGATCTTTCAAGTATATCCCGAATTTTATATAAGAGAAATGCAACCGAGCATATGTTAAATGGCGTTACTATTGTTGATGAGAATAATACTTATATAGAAAAAAGTGTACAAATTGGTCAGGATACGGTTATTTATCCATTTACAATCATCACTGAAGGGTCTGTAATTGGTAGTAATTGCCACATTGGCCCATATTCTCATATTGTCAATTCCAGTATTGGTCAGGAAACAAGCATCTATTCTTCTGTTGTTGAGAAAAGTAAAATTGGTATTAGAACCAATGTAGGGCCTTATACACACATCAGACCCGGCACTATTATTGGCGATGAGGTAAGGATAGGAAACTATGTTGAGGTAAAAAAATCATTTATTGATAATGGCAGCAAGGTTGGACATTTAACCTATATTGGAGATGCAAAATTAGGTAAAAAAGTGAATATCGGAGCTGGTACTATTACCTGTAATTATGATGGAAAAAATAAAAATCCAACAACTATTAAAGACGGAGTATTTATTGGAAGCAACAACTCACTTGTTGCACCTGTAACAATAGAAAAAGATTCTTATACTGCTGCCGGTTCTACAATTACTACTAATGTTCCGGAAAGAAGTTTGGGAATTGCAAGGGCGAAACAGAAAAACATCCCAGGTTGGGTAGAAAAGAAAAGCAAAAAGAAAAATACTGAATGAGTTTATGTTATAATATACAAGGAGGCAAAAACTTGATTGTTTATTCACAAAGAGAATTACAAGTTTTTTCTGGGAATGCCAATCCCTTATTGGCAGAAGAAATTGCATCACATTTAGGTATTGAACTTGGGAAAGCACAAGTATCAAGATTCCCTGATGGTGAATTTCATGTTCAAATTGATGAGAATGTTAGAGGAAGTGATGTATTTGTAATACAACCAACCTGTCATCCGGTTCATGAAAATATTATGGAATTACTGGTTATGATTGATGCACTGCACAGGGCATCTACTGAAAGAATAACTGCTGTTATACCATATTACAGTTATGCACGACAGGACAGAAAGACTCGCCCTAGAGAGCCAATAACTGCAAAGCTGATAGCAAATTTATTGGTACAGGCAGGTGCTGATCGGGTCTTGACAATGGATTTGCATGCCGGTCAAATACAGGGATTCTTTGATATTCCTCTTGATCATTTAGAAGCAGCTCCTCTTTTGGCTGATTATTTCAGGGAAAAGAATCTATCAAAAGTAGTAGTGGTATCACCGGATGTCGGTGGAACTGCAAGGGCAAGAAGTTTTGCCGGACGACTGTCAAAACCCATTGCAATTATTGATAAATATAGACAATCCGATACAAATGTGGAAATAATGCATATTGTTGGAAATGTGAAGAACAAAACTGCTATTATAATAGATGATATGATTGATACAGCTGGTTCTATTGTAAAAAGTAGCAAAGCTTTAAATGATGCCGGAGCGAAGGAAGTATATATTTGTGCCACACATCCAGTTTTTGCAGGTCCCGCCAGAGAAAGATTAGAGAAAAACTGGAAAGCAGGGTTGTTTAAAGAAGTAGTAGTGACAAATACTATTCCTATTGCTGAGGAAAAACAATTACCCTGTATTAAATCTTTATCTGTAGCAAAGCTTTTTGCAGAATCAATAAAGCGAATTCATGGGAATATGTCCATAAGTGCACTATTCCGTTAATTCTATAATTTATGATTAAAGCTGTATTTGTATCTTTATAATAACAGAAAAAATAACGATACATAAGAATAGACTAATATAAAATTTATCAAATGAATAATAATAAAAGATTTATTATCATAGAATATAATATAAAAGAAAAATGAAAGAGGCGGAGGGAAGCCGAATATGAAACGAAAAACGTTACTGGTGGAAACCAGAGAAAAAACAGGGAAAGAAGGAAGTAAAGAATTAAGAAAGTCAGGATATGTTCCTGGAGTTCTTTATTCTCCCCGTGACAAGAATAACCTATTGCTAAAGGTACCTGAAAAAACATTACAGCAATTTTTAGCTGACAAAAAGCATGCACGTGGAATTATTGATTTGCAGATAAAGAAAGATGAAGATAAGAGTACAACACGTATTGCAGTTTTAAAAGACTTTCAGTATGATTCATTAGAAAAGAGAATAAATCATTTTGATTTTTATGGTGTTACAATGAAAGAGAAGGTTACCCTGCAAGTATCTTTAGTTTTAGAAGGGGAACCGAAAGGAATCAAAGAAGGTGGAATACTGGATATTTCTTTACGAGAAATTGAAGTAGAGTGTCTTCCTGCCGATGCTCCAGAATCAATTACTATTGATATCAGTCAATTAGGTTTTAATGATGTTATAACATTAGAGGATATTGAGCTGCCCAAAGGAGTAAAATTATTGACAGATATTGATCGTACTATCGCATCAGTAGTTGCCCCGACAAGAGAAGAAGAGGCTCCTGAAGAAGAGGAAGTCGAAGAAGAAGTTACCACTGAAGCCAAAGCTAAGGCCAAGCCTAAACCGGAAGATGCCGGCAAAGATGCAAAGGGTGAAGACAAAACTGAAAAGAAAGAAAAAGAATAATAGTAATAAATTAAAACTGAATAATACTGAGGTTGTACTGAAGTGGATTTAATTGTCGGACTTGGGAATCCGGGTAAGCAATATGAATATTCCAGGCATAATATCGGGTTTCGAATTCTGGAAGCCTTTATTGTTAAAAAAATAAGCTTAGAATTAAAATGGAAAAAAGGTTTTTTTTCCCAATATTTAGAGCAATATTTCAACAGTAAAAAGATAATATTTTCTAAACCTCAGACATATATGAACCTCAGTGGAAGGTCAGTAGAAAAAATTGTTAGTTATTATGGGATAACACCGGAGAAATTATTGATTGTATATGATGACATTCATTTGTCTTTAGGCAATATAAGAATTCGTAAAAAAGGCAGTTCCGGTGGACATCGTGGAGTTGAATCTATAATTCAATCCTTAAAAACAGAGGAATTTCCCCGTTTAAGGATTGGAATAAAAAATGAATTATTGATGAAACATTTAGATCAGCCTTCTTTTGTCTTGTCCCGTTTTTTACCTGAAGAGGAAGAAATCCTAAAAAATGTGATTAATCGTTCGGTTCAAGCATTAGAAGATATACTGAATAATGGATGTGACTATGCTATGAGTATATATAATAGGTCAGAAGGAAGCACTTCTGACCAGGATTGAAGATAGTTACGTTAAAGTAGAAAGAAGCTTACTTTTAATGAGGCGGTAAAATGATTAAAAGGATCGCCGTTCTAACCAGCGGTGGGGATTCTCCGGGAATGAATGCAGCTATCAGGGCAGTTGTCCGTACTGGAATTTACAACAATCTTGATGTAATTGGAATTCACAATGGTTATCAGGGGTTATTAGATGATAAATTAATTCCACTAAACGTGAAAAGTGTAGGTGGAATTATGCAGCATGGTGGCACATTGCTGATGACTTCCAGAAGCGAAGATTTTAAGACAAAAGCCGGAATTTCCAAGGGTGCGAAAATTTTAAGGGAAAACAGGATTGATGTACTGGTAGTTATAGGTGGAGACGGTTCCATGGCAGGTGCCCTGGATCTTTATAATATAGAGGGATTTCCTGTAATATGCATTCCAGCGACCATTGATAATGATCTCTACGGTACGGACATGTGTATCGGAGTAGATACCGCTTTGAATACAGTTATAACAGCTATAGATAAAATAAAGGATACAGCATCTTCTCATCGTCGGGCGTTTATTATTGAAGTTATGGGGAGGAATTGCGGTTATCTTGCCCTTATGAGCGGTATTGCCGGTGGTGTTGAGTTTATCATTGTACCAGAGTTTCCCGTTAACCTGGAGGATGTTAGCAATAAATTAAAACAGGGATATCAAAGAGGGAAAACACACTGCATAGTTATGGTAGCAGAAGGGGCAGGAGATGTATACAAGATTGGAAAACTTATGGAAGATAATATAGGATTTGAAATGAGAGTAACTGTATTAGGATATCTGCAGAGAGGTGGTTTTCCATCCGCCTTTGACAGAATACTGGCCAGTCGCCTGGGTGCAGCTGCTATAGAACAGTTATTGAAAAACAAAGACCATCATATGATTGGCTTAATAGGTAACAAAATAAAAACAATAACCATTGCTGAAGCCCTCTCTAAAAAAAATCAACTTCAAAAATCTATGTATGAATTAGCCGGGATACTTGCTCAATAATAACTGCATATTTATAATATAGTCATCCAGGTAAAGGTATGGCTTAATATTGATAAAAAAATAATAATGTAAAAAATCATCAGGCTTTGAATTAATTCAAAGCCTTTTCCTTTCAGAGTGTGAAGAAATGAAATTAAAAAAAATATGGGATAATAGCGCTGCTTTTAAGCAGTTGTTACAGCATATAAGCAATAAAGAAAAAAGTAATCTAAGGATAAAAGGATTGCAGGGAAGTGCAAATTCTTTTTTGATTTCATCACTGATAAATAAATCAAAAGCAATTGCACCTCTTCTTATTCTTACTGAAAATAAGGAAAGTGCTCTACATTTTTTTCAGGATATTATAGGTTTTTCTAATTTAAAAGAAAACAAAAATATTTACATTTTTCCTTCTTTTGAAGTCTTACCATATGAAGACATAAAACCTGATAAGCATATAATAGAGCAAAGGATGAAAGTATTGTCCATGTTGGCTTTATCACAGAATAATAATCCCCGGGATGCCTGTAATCATTTTAACCCCTTGGTAATTGTCAGTGATTATAAAGCTGTATTTTCCAGGATGGTATCTGTAAAGGAATTTAAAAAACAATACAAAAAATTAGAAGTTCAAGGACAATTAAATCCGGAAGAATTTTTAACCTGCATTGTTAACCAGGGATATCAGGTTGCAGATATAATAGAATACCCTGGTCAGTTTAGTCACAGAGGGGGTATTATTGACATTTTTCCATATTCGGAGGAAAAACCTATCAGGATTGAATTATATGGAGAGCAAATTGAAACAATTCGTCTCTTTGATTTAGAATCCCAGCGATCCGTAAAAAAAATAAATGAAATATTTATTTTACCCCAAAGTGAAATAGGAGATTTTGTAAATAACAAAACTGATCAGGTAGCATCTTTTTTTGATTATTTACCCCGCGATACTAAAATTATTATACAAGAATTGGAAGAGTTTAAAAAAACAGCAATAGAGTATGAGAAAGAATGCCGGGATATATACCAAAGAAAAATGCAAGCCGGAATCCAAAATATTCTCACTCCTGATTATTATTTTTTAAACTGGGCTCAGTTAAAAGACTTGATACAACAAAAAAAGAGTACCATTATATTGGAATCCAGATATCTATATGAAAGCAGAAAAAAGAATGGATTTCCAGCCAGTAGTGAAGATTATGAAATTAATTCCAGCTTAGCCAGAAATTATTATGGAAAACTGGATTTATTTTTTGAAGATTTAAAACAATGGCAAAAGGAAAAGAAAAATATTTTAGTATTGACCAGCAATAATGGAAGGGCAAAGAGAATGGCAGAGATATTTTCTGACCGTAATATCCATAATTTCCAGATAATCCCTTTAGTTGAAGCAGAAATTAGCCCGGATAATATTTGTCTGAGCTATGGACAGGTGAATTATGGATTCTCTATACCTTCTTTGCAGCTTATTGTGGTCACTGATAAAGAAATATTCGGCAGAGAAAGAGACAGGTCCTATCGAACAAGTAAATATCAGGGGAAACCCTTTCACCAGTTGGATGAGCTTAAACCGGGTGATTATGTTGTACATATTGAGCATGGTATCGGGCAATATGCAGGTATTTATTCAAAAAAAAGAGAAGGCATAAGCCAGGACTATATACTGGTAAAATATGCTGAAGATGATGAGCTTTACGTACCGGTTGATAAACTGAATTTAATTCATAAATATATTGGAGTCGGTGAACATGCTCCAAGATTGTACCGGCTGGGGGGAAGCTCCTGGAAGAGAGTGAAAAAGAAGGTCAGAGAATCTATTCAGAAAATAGCCAGGGAATTGTTTGAACTATATAAAAATCGAAAAAGTATCAATGGTTTTTCATTCACAACTGATTCTGTCTGGCAGCAGGAATTAGAAATGGCTTTTCCTTTTGAAGAAACTCCTGACCAGCATAAGGCATTATTGGATGTCAAAAGAGATATGGAATCCGCTAATCCCATGGAAAGGTTGATTTGTGGAGATGTAGGATATGGTAAAACAGAAATTGCCATAAGGGCAGCATTCAAAGCGGTCATGGATGGTAAACAGGTAGCAATATTGGCACCTACAACAATTTTGGCACAACAGCACTGGGAAAATTTCAGTGAAAGAATAAAACCATTTCCGGTTAGAATTGAGATGCTTTCCAGATTTAAATCCAAAAAAGAACAGCAAAATATTATTGCTGATTTAGAGCAGGGTAAAGTAGATATTGTAATTGGTACTCATCGCCTTGTTCAGAAAGATATCATATTTAAAGATTTAGGATTATTAATAGTAGATGAAGAACAACGATTTGGTGTTATACATAAGGAGAGGGTAAAAAAAATCAAGGAACAGGTTGATTCTCTTACCTTAACGGCAACTCCGATTCCTAGAACCCTGTATTTTTCTCTAATTGGAGTCAGGGAAATGAGCCTCATAAATACCCCTCCTGAACTGCGATTGCCAATTGTGACTTATCTCAGGGAAAAAACAGATAATATAATTGAGGAGGCTGTTAGAAGAGAAATAAAGAGAGGCGGGCAGGTTTATTATGTTTATAATCGTGTCGAAAACATTGATTATGTGGCCTCTCAATTACGTGCTATTATTCCGGAAGCCAGAATTGTTATTGCCCATGGACAGATGCCTGAAGAACAATTGGAGAAAATCATGATAGATTTTATGAATAAAAAATATGATATTTTAGTATGCACCACTATTATTGAAATTGGTCTGGATATTCCGAATGTAAATACTATTATTATAGATGATGCTCACAAATTTGGATTGTCTCAACTGTATCAACTGCGTGGACGTGTGGGGAGGGCTGACAGAAGAGCTTTTGCTTATTTGTTATATCCTTCAAAAGGTATATTAACTGACAATGCCAAAAAGCGTTTGGAGGCAATAAGAGAATTCAGTGATTTAGGTTCAGGTTTTAGATTAGCAATGAGAGATCTGGAAATAAGAGGAGCAGGAAACTTATTAGGGAAAGAGCAACATGGATTTGTTAGTGAAGTTGGCTTTAATTTTTATTGTCAACTTCTGGAAGACAGCATTGATGAACTAAAGCAGCTTGATTCAGGAAAGGAAAAGACTGAAGAAAAAGAAACCGAAATAATTGTAAAATTAGAAAGCCATATTCCTGAGCAATATATTCCGAATACAGAAAATAGGGTCGCATATTACCAAAGATTAAGCCAGATAAAATCAATAAAAGAACTTCACGATTTTAGTGCAAGTTTGCAGGATATTTATGGCCCCTATCCGAAAGAAGTAAAAAATCTGATTGATATTATTAACTTGAAGTTAAAACTTAAAAAACTTGGAGTTACCCAGGCAAAAATAACTCCTGCCTATTTTAGTTTAAGATATAAATCTGATTCTCCTGTGCATAAAAAAATAAAGGAAATAAATGCTATTAACAATCCTTCAATAAAACATTATAAAAGAGGTTCAAATATTGAATTAAAATTACTGTCAGATACTGGTAATGAAAGCACTCAAAACAATATTTTATTTAAGGCTAACCAATTTTTAGAAAAGATGATTACCGGGTCTAATTAATTGACATAAATGTTATAATCATTTTGAAGTAATAGAAAAAAGAGTAATTACATCAAAGTATTATGCCTTTTTAAAATTGAGAATGATACTCTGAAGTTAATTGGAACAACCTGAGTCTATCCATTCATCATTGGACAATAAGCATATTCAAGATTAAAAAACAATATAATATATTGATTTATAGTTCAAAAAGTAGATTAAAGTATTTAAAAATTATTTAAATCTATTTTTATAAAAATTTAAGATTTTCTTTAGGCTGTTTTTATTTTTTAATAATATAATTAGGAGAAATACATAAAATAATTTTATTGTATGCATTTTTCATGTGAACGTAATTTAAGAAAGTGGGTATATATTTGTAAATGTATGAAAAGGAAAGGGAACTTTTTTCAGAATTAATATCTATAATAACAAAACTCAGAGGACCGCAAGGCTGTCAATGGGATAAAAAACAGACTCTGGATTCCATGATTCCTAATATTATTGAAGAGGCACAGGAAGTTCAAGAGGCGGTTGAAAAAGAAGATTATTCCAATCTATGTGAAGAATTAGGAGATTTGTTGATGGATGTTTTAATGGAAATACAGATAGCCCGGGAAGCAGGTTTGTTTGATTATCAGCAGGTATTGACCGGTGCTAAAGAAAAATTTATCCGCAGACATCCTCATGTCTTTGGTGATGTAAAGGTAAATACACCGGAAGAAGCATTATTAGTATGGAAAAATATGAAAAAGAAAGAAAAGGAAAGCTATTTTTCTCAGGATGATAAATAGTCTTGATTCTATATTTTTAAAGTTTTGTTAAGGAGGGATAAATATGAAGATGTTTGCTGGTGTTTTTAGGGATAAAAGTAAAGCTATTCCTATTTCATGTATTTTTTTTATAACATTTTTGTTTTTTCTTTTTTCAATTAGCTCTTTTGCCTCGGATAAACTTGCTTTAAGTCTGGAGGAATGCATACAGATTGCCCTGCAGGAAAATCTGGGTTATAAGATTTCTCAGAGTTCTGTTGAGGTAAAAGAAGCCCAGATAGAAGAAGCAGAGGGAGCCAAAAAAATCAATGTCAGGTTAAAAGCCGGTTACGTCAGAATGAATGAAGCGCCTGACCCTGAAAGTATCATGGAAGGTGATTTCAGTTATCTCTATTCTACCGGAGTGGGAGTTCCAACTGTCTCATTAAGTGTTTCAAAGGTATTATATAGTGGTGGTAAGATTGAATCATATATTTCCCAGGCAGAAGCAAACCAATCGATTGCTATTAATGATTTGGAACAAAAGAAACAGGAAGTTATTTTTCAGACTACCCAGGCTTATTATGGTGCATTAAAGGCGGCTGGCCTTGTTAAGGTAAGTGAACAGGCATTAACCCAGATTAATTCCCATCTGGAAACCTCTGAAGCCTTATTAAAAGAAGGAATGATAGCACCTATTGATTTAAACCGTATAAAATCACAGCTTTCTAACCTGGAGCATAACTTGATACGGGCTGAAAACGGTTATGAATTAGCAATTTATAATCTCAATTCTATAATGGGAATTGACTTGTCAACCATGGTTGAACTTCAGAATAATCTTATCTATGAACCATGTGAGATAACCCTGAATGAAGCAATGGAAGCGGCTATACTAAACAGACCTGAAGTAAAAAATATCAGCCAGCAGAGAATTATTATGGAAAATATGGTAGATATTGCTAAAAGTAACAAGAAACCTCAGATAGTGATGAATTTAGAGTCAGGGTTAGCAGGGTGGCAAGTTGCAGTAATGGGAGAAGTGCCGATTTTTGATGGTGGAGTTAATACTGCAAAAATAAAACAAGCAGAGTTAAATCTCTCACAGGTTGACCAAAGTAGAATACAGATCGAGCAAATGCTGGAATTGGAAATACGATCTGCTTACCTGAGAATGAAAGAAGCCGAGAAATTAATCAAGATAACAGATCAGGGTATTGGGGATTCACAGGAAAGCTTTCGAATTGCTCAGGTAAAATATAATGAGGGGATCGCTACCAATACAGAAGTTATTGATGCACAAAGTGCATTAATTGAAGCAGAAACAAATAAATTAAATGCCCTATATGAATATAATACAAATCGTGCTTCCTTAATTAAAGCAATGGGCTTAATGGGTGCTATATAATAATTAGTTATCAAATTTTTTAATAAATAAGAATGGTTTGAGACCTATTTTAAATTAATTAAATATAGATGTATGAGGAGAAATGATTAGTGATGAAAAGTAAAAGAATGATTCTTTTTTTTGTTGTTTTAATAATAGTAGTTGCAATTATCGGATTTTATATGGCAGGAAAGTTTAACCAGGTAGGAGAAGAAGAACAAACTCCCATCACATCGACCCAGCCAGAACAACAGGAAAGAATTGTTCCGGTACAGACAGCTAAAGTACAAAAAGGTGATATTAAATCTTTTTTAACAGTTTCAGGAACTATAGAACCTAAGCAGACGGTAAGGGTTTATCCTAAGAGTGCAGGACAGGTAAAAGAAATGATTGTTAAAGAAGGTGATATTGTGCAAAAAGATGATATACTGCTGCGCCTGGATGATGAGCAAATCCGTTTACAGGTTGCCCAGGCCAGGGCTGCCTATGATTCTGCTCAGGCTTCTCTGGAAAAAGTCAAAGCCGGAGCAAGGCCACAAGAGATTAGCCAGGCTGAGGCTGCAGTTCGCCAGACCAAAATAAATTTAGATAGTGCAAGAGAAAATTACCAACGCATGGAAAAATTATTTTCTGAAGGTGCTGTTGCAGAACAGCAATTTGAGCAGGCAAAAAACCAATTTGAAATTGCTGAAGCCCAATATCAATCTGCCAATGAAAGCTACAAATTAGTCATGGAAGGTGCTTCCCAGCAGGACATTAAAACAGTGGAAGCCCAGGTCAGGCAGGCTCAGTCCGCTCTGGAATTAGTTCAATCTCAATTAAACAATACAATTGTCAGGGCTCCTATAAGTGGAAGAGTCACATCTATCAATGCTAAAACAGGGGAGCTGGTTTCCTCTGCTATGCCTCTACTGGTAATAGTTGATACCAGTGAACTGTATGTAGTAACAGGGATATCTGAAAAGGATGTTGGCTCTGTTAATATTGGTCAGGAGGCGGAAGTACTTATTGATGCTTTTCCAAAAGATATTTTTTTGGGAGAAGTAATGTTCAAAGGTGTAATGGTAGACCCGTCAACAAAAACTATGGAGATTAAAATAAATATAATTAACACTAATAATATAGAAATACCCCCTGGTGTTTTTTCCAGAGCTAATATTACAATTGAAAAGAAAATAGATACCATTATAATCCCAAGCAGTGCCTTAGTCAGAAAAAGGAATGGTGTTTATGTGTTTGTAATAGACAAAGATATTGCAGAACAGAGATCAGTAGTAACCGGTATTAGTCAGGGCAATCAGGTTGAGATTTCACAAGGATTAGAGCAGGATGAAATTATAGTTATATCAGGAAATCAAACCCTCCAGGACAAAGATGTAGTGCGAATATCTGACCGGGAGGATATATAGTAGTGAATCTGCCAAAATTATCTGTTAATAGACCTGTAACAATATTGATGCTTTTTATTGCCCTGATTGTGCTTGGAGTTATCTCTTACCAGGGTTTAGGACTCGATTTGTTACCTGATATGTCTTTTCCTATTTCGGCCATAATTGTGTCTTATCCAGGTGTTGCCCCGGAAGAAATTGAAACACTTATCACAATCCCTCTTGAGGAAGCAGTAAGTACCATGAATCAGATTGATACTATTAATTCTTATTCCCAGGAGGGAAGCTCTGTAATACTTCTTTCTTTTCAATGGGGTACGGATATGGATATAGCTTCTTTGGAAATAAGGGAAAAGATAGATATGGTAAAAAGTTTGCTCCCTGATGATGCCAGTGATCCGACAGTATTTAAAGCAGACCCTTCCATGATGCCTATGATGGTTTTGGGAATGGGTTCTGATAAACATGATCTTTATGAATTAGAAAAGTATGCCCAGGATATTGTTAAACCTAGATTAGAACGGCTTGAAGGTATTGCGCAGGCTTCTGTTGGAGGTGGACTGGAAAGAGAAATTTTAGTTTCCCTGAATAGTGAAGTAATTCGGGCGAATCAAATAACTCTGGACCAGGTAGTAATGTCATTAAGAAGCGAAAATATAAATTTGCCTGCCGGTACTGTCAGAGACGGAAGTATTGATTTATTAGTCAGAACCCTGGGTCGTTTTGAAAGTATTGAGGATATCAGCGATGTGGTGATTACAAATGCCCTGGGTAGACAGATTTATTTGAGGGATATTGCTCAAATCACAGATACTTTTAAAGAACAGGAATCAATAAACTATATCAATGGGCTGCCCAGTGTTTCCTTTAGTATCCAAAAGGAATCAGGTGCAAATACAGTAATTGTTGCAAACAGGGTTAACAGTGAATTAGAATCAATACAAGAATTATTGCCAGGGGATATTAGTATAGTTAATATTTTTGATTCCTCTGATTTTATCAAAAAGACTGTAGAAGAGGTTACTAATACTCTATTAATTGGAGCTATTCTTGCTATATTAGTATTATATGTTTTTTTACGCAGTATAAGTAGCACACTTGTCATTGGATTAGCAATACCTATTTCGGTAATTTCTACTTTTACATTGTTTTATTTTGCTGATTTAACCTTGAATATGATGACTTTGGGCGGGCTGGCTTTAGGTATAGGAATGCTGGTTGATAACGGTATCGTCGTTTCTGAAAATATTTATCGGTATCGGGAGATGGGAGAAGATGCAATACTTGCCTCCCAGGAAGGTGCCAATGAAGTTAGTCAGGCTATTACTGCCTCTACCTTAACCACCATTGCAGTGTTTTTGCCGGTGGCTTATGTCTCAGGGATTGCCGGTGAACTATTTAAATCAATGGGTTTAACAATTACTTTTTCTTTGCTGATGTCTTTATTTGTTGCCCTCACTTTAATACCAATGCTTTCTTCAAGACTCATCCGTAGAAGATTTAAGCAAACTAAAGGATTATCAGAGAATCCCAATGCAGATTTTGTTAGCACAGAAGGTGAAAAAATTAAGACCAGAAACAGGGCTGAAACTGAAAATATTGCCGGAAAAGAAAGGGGCATGTTTAGCTTTATTCTAAGGGTATATGGTGGTTTAATCAGGGGAGCTTTGCGCTTTAGGGGGGTTGTAGTTATTCTGGCTGTAGTTATTTTAGTTATATCTTTTCTTTTGATTTCTATAATAGGAACTGAATTTTTCCCGTCTATGGACCAGGGCTCATTTAATGTAAATATATCTTTACCAGTGGGAACAAATCTTGATGTAACCAGCCGAGTGGTTGAAGAGATTGCAGAAATCACAAGTACTATTCCTGAAGTAAAAGACATTTTTACCAGTATTGGTGGTGGTGGAATGGGAATGGCTATGGGGGGC
>Ga0334889_1001989_pt1 | contig 24612 bp, 18 predicted proteins | sample GraSluR1_MG_2_FD_207222 | JGI IMG/M metagenome (GOLD analysis project Ga0334889, IMG submission 207222) | Sludge microbial communities from methane-producing bioreactor in Wageningen University, Netherlands - Granular Sludge_8_08-R1 | ecosystem: Engineered > Bioreactor > Anaerobic > Unclassified... | reverse complement strand
TCCGACTAGGCCGCGGCGAAACAGCCGCCGCAGTCGCGCTGCTGGACTCGCTGCAGGAAGATCTCAGCACCAAACCGTTGTTCCCGGCTCCGCCGGCCGCCAACCTGCAGTTCCAGATCTCGCTGTTGCAATACCGCGCCCTCGCGGCCGAGCAGATAGGCCTGCACGAAGCCGCCGTCGAACTATTGCAACAAGCCCTGGAATTGGGGAAAGATCTGCCCCCGCATTATATGTTGGCGAACCGCGTCCACCTGGCCTACAACCTGGTCCCTCTGGCCGCCTACGATCAAGCGCGTTATCAGGTCCGCGAGACCTTGCAGATCAACCCGCGCCTGGCCGAAGCCATACTCGTGGCGGCGGGTATCGAGGCGGCGGCCGGCCAGATCCCTGAAGCGCGGCGTCTGCTGGACACGCTCGAACGGGTACTCGAACGCGCCGACCGCGATTTCCCGGCCTTGCTGGACGCCCAGAGATTACGAGAGCAATTGCCAGACCCCGACCACATCTGACACGCGTCGGGTCGCGGCCGCAACCGGCACCGGGGCGACGGTGGAGCGTTCCGGGAACTGCTCCTGCACCTTGATCCGCCAGCTCTGGGCGTTGTCGTGGAAGCCCAGTTCCTCCATCAGGCTGCAACCGCGCTCCCAGGCCCGCACGTTCCATTCGCTGGCGGTGACAGCTCGCAGGTAGAGCCGCAAGGCTCGCTTGCGGTCGCCGGCCAGGCGGGCGCACTCGGCCAGGCCGACCCAGGCCGCCGAATGGTCTTGGTTACTGCTGAGTGCCTGTTCATAGGCTTCGGATGCCAGCGCGATCTGGCCCTCGGCCAATGCCAGATCCCCCCGGCAACAGTGCAGCCGCACCCGTAGTCCGCGCAGCGCCGCGGTCGACTCGGCCGCCAATAACTCCTCGGCGACCTGCAGATCGGCGCGGATCTGGGTGTCGAGCAATTCACGCTGCGACGGTTCGTTTTCGCCGGCCAGGCTGACCAGTCCCGCGCGCACGGTTTGCAAACAGAGACTGGCGTTATCGCCCCAGTCGCGGCGTCCGGCCGTAGCAACCGCCGCCGCCATGCCGGCGTCGCCGCTTGCCAGCAGCGCGGCCGCCAGATCGCCGGCGAGCAGGCTGCCGAAACCGACCGCGCGGCGCGCCTCGGGCGGCCAGGCGGAGATGGTGTGCCACGCCGACTGCAATTGCTGCAAGCTGGCGCGCAAACCGGCAACCGGCAGCACATCGCCGTCGAGCCAGATCAGAGTCTCGCTGCCGAGCAGAAATGCGAAATACGGCTCCGCCGGCTGTTCCACCGCCGCCTGGCGTAAGAGCCGGAGGTTGCGTTCGCGTTTGCGCGAAGTGTGCTCGGGGCCGCCGCCGTCGTGGATGATCGTCAACGGCGCATCGAGGATCTCCAATCCGGCGGCCGCAGCGTGATCGATCAAACTCGGCGCGACCTGTTCGTGCACGGGGTACTGGAAGCGCACATCGCGGTGGTTGCGGAACAGACGGATGTGGGCAATCCGCTCGGGCCGCCCGCCGTCGTAGTCGCCGGACAAGCGCACGCGATAACCAGCGGCCGCCGGATCGGCGACCAACCGCTGGAATTCGAGCGGGCGGATGCCCTGCAGAAACTCATCGCAATCCAGCACGAGAATCCAGTCGCAGCCGGCCGCCGCCAGCGCCGCATTGCGGGCCGCCGCGAAATCGTCGCGCCAGGTATGGTCTACAACACGGGCGCCGTAGCCTTCGGCGATGATCCGCGTGTTGTCGCGCGAGCCGGTGTCCGCCACCACGATCTCGTCGACGAGTGCCAGCGCCGATTTGATGGCCCGGCCGATCAAAGCCTCCTCGTCTCTGGCGATCATGCAAAGGCTGACGGTCTTGCGTTTCATGGGCGCGGAGAATTCCTTTGGCCGGTGTCTGCTGTTGCCGTTCAAGTATCGGCCCGTACCGACTGCGGTTTAGGCTCCGCCGTCGGCGGGCGTCCAACCAGCGTCCGGGAGCCGCTATGACCCCAGGGAACCCGCCCCCGGCAGCCTCGCCGCCGCCGGACTCGCGCATCCGCTGCCCGGTCTTCGGCCTGCTGGACAACATCCGCAGCGCCTGGAACGTGGGCTCCATGTTCCGCAGCGCCGACGCCGCCGGTCTGAGCGGTCTCTATCTCTGCGGGCTGACCGCGACCCCGCCGCGGGCGGATATCGAAAAAACCGCGCTTGGCGCCAGCAGCGCCGTGCCGTGGGACTACTGGCCCGAGACCCTCGCCGCGGTGCAGACCGTCCGGCGCCGGGGCATGCAGGTCGTCGCGCTCGAGTGCGTGGCGGAGGCTGCGCTCTACGATGAGTTTGCCTACCGTTTCCCTCTTTGTTATGTGGTCGGCCACGAGGTGCACGGGATCGCTCCGGAAGTGCTCCTGGCCTGCGACGCGGTCGTCCGGATTCCCATGTACGGCAGCAAGGAATCGCTGAACGTGGCCGTCAGCTTCGGCCTCATGGCCTATCAGGCGAGACGGAGCTGGGCGGCTCAGACCGACAGTTCGAGCCGCCAGGCGTAAACCCGCAGCAGATGGTTGCTGGCGGCACAGACGCGCGCCGCGGCCACCGTGCGGTAGACGGCCGAGCGCCCGATTTTCACGCGTTGATCAGGCGCGGGATAACTCGCATCCTGCTCCAACGCGCGTAGGGTCCGCAGCGCCAGGTAGTACGGGATCAAGCAGAACAGACGCAACTGATACTCCGCGCGGGGAACCAGCAGACAGTACTCACGGGCGCGGCGCAACCGCTGGCGCGCCCGGGTGGCGAGATAGCCGAGGGCCTCGCGGGCCCGATCGCGGTGCTCCGGCCGTAAGAGATCGTGGGCTGCGATTCCCGCCGCTCGGCAAACCGATTGGGGTATGTAACAGACGCCGCGCTGCCGGTCGCGGGCGACATCGGCCAGAATATTGACCAATTGCAGGCCGGCGCCGAAATCTTCGGCCAGGGCGTCCATGCGCGGCGCCGCGTGTTTGACGCGCGGGCGGAGCGCAGCGAACACACCGGTGAGTAGATGGCCCACCGTGCCGGCCACGAAGTAGCAATAGCGGTCCAGGTCATGTTCGTTTTCCAGGCCGCGGCCCATGCCGCTACCGCCGGCCGGAAACGCAGTCCGACTGGCGAATTCAGCCATGCCGGCGCACATCTCCGTCACCCAGGTGGTTACGGCCGCACGAACGGCAGGCGGTTGTCGCTGCAAGAGCGCCACCACCGTCGCGGCGCGCGCGGCGAGACGCGCATCGGCGTCGTCGCGATCGCGTAGGGCGGACGCCACGGGCGTCCAATCGCAAGCGCCGGAATCCAGGCTGCGCGCCAGCAGATCCAGCAGTTGTTGCTTGACCGGCGGAGCGATCTCGGGGGCGTCCTCAATCGTATCGGCCACGCGGCAGAGCAGGTAGCTCAGCAGGACCGGCCGCCGGACATCCTCTGGTAGGAAGCGGATGCACAGCGCGAACGTCCGCGAAACCTGCGGCAGCATGGCCTCGCACCACAGCCAGTCTTTCGGCATCTGGTCGTCCATCCAGCCTCGCTCGCTGCGAGCGCCGCCGCTCTTCGTCGCGACGGCCCGCCGGCCGTCAGATGAGCAATCGGCGCCGCCGGGCGATTTCCCCGGAAAACCGCGCGCCGAGCGCCTCGAACTCAGCCAGAACCTGCTCGATGAGCCGCTGCTTGGTGGCCAGCGGCAGAAACGCCGCCTTGAAGCCGTTGAGCACGAGGCCGAGCACGGCGTCGAGGTCGAGATCGAAGGCATCGACCGCCATGGCGTACTCGCCGGTCACGGTGGTACCGCTGACCAGGCGGTTGTCGGTGTTCAAGGTTACCCGCAATCCCTCCCGCAGGAAACGGCCGATCGGATGTTCGGACAGTGATTTCACCGCTCTGGTCTGCACGTTGCTGGCAAGGCAGACCTCGACGGCGATACGAAAATCGTTGACCCAGGCCAGCAGTTCGCGGTCCTCGATCAACCGCGTACCGTGCCCCAGGCGCCGCGCGCCCGCGTAGTGCAAGGCTTGGTGAATCGACGCCGGCCCGTACGCCTCGCCAGCGTGGACCGTCACGGCGACGTTGGCTGCGCGCACGATCCCGAAGGCTTCCAGATGCGCGCGGGCGGGATGATCCCGTTCAGCCCCCGCCAGATCGAAGCCGACCACGCCGCGGCCGCGCCAGCGGGCGGCCAACCGCGCCAGGTCGCTGCTGCCGCTAGGATCAAGGTGGCGAATGCCGCAGATGATCTGTCCGCAGCGGATACCGTAGCAGCGTTGCGCTCGTTCCAGACCCTTCTGAACCGCAGCGACCACCGCGTCCAGTTCCAGCCCCTGGCGCTGGTGCAGGATCGGCGAGTAACGCACCTCGAGCCAGCGCACGTTTTCACCGTGGGCGTCCTCGGCCAACTCCCAGGCGATGCGTTCGAGGGAGTCGGCATCCTGCATCACCTGCAGCGTGATGTCGAAGATCTTGAGATAGTCTTCCAGGCTGCTGCACTCGGCGGGCGCGCGGCACGCGGCCAACACCGCGCCGGTATCGCGCAGGTCGGGCAGCAGATCGCGCGATCGGGCCAGTTCCAACAACGTGGACGGGCGCAACGAGCCGTCGAGGTGGACGTGCAGATCCGTCTTGGGCAAAGCATGCAGGAGATCCTGGGAGGGTCGGCTCATGGACGTTTAGCTCCGTCGTCGGATCCGGCGAACAGGGGCCAGCGCGGACGGGAATCCGGCCCGGGATCCGCGTCGCGGCACAAGATACCACAGCACAAGATACCACAAAATAGCGCCGGACAGCCCGTATCGCGGATCATTCACGAAGGATCGGCTGCGCAACCCGGGTGATTCGCCAACGATCGCAAGCAAAAAAAAACGATGCGGGCGAAGCAGGTCACTTCCTACCAGGGGCGACTCAACCCTGCCAGGTCATGACGGAGCCCCGTTTCTCCTCCGACGACTAGCCAGGAAGCCGGAGAAACCCGCATCGTAATTACCACGGCGCCGCTCGCGCGGACGACCGCAGTTGCGTAAGTATACTTGGCGGGAGAATCATATTCAAGACCTGCCAAACATTGGACAAGGCATGAGCGAAACCATATATTCCACCCATGTTTCCGGCGCCTGCGGCCGGGGATGCCGACGGGGACTCGATCCAGCGACTGGACGCCGGCGGTTTCGCACATTTCGGAGACCGTGCAGCCCGGCCGCGTTTGCAAGGAGAACGCGAATGAACGTGGGTATGCGCCCGGGAACCAGGTCCATCGTGCTGATGGCCTTGCTCGCCGTCCTTGTAACAGCCACGTTCGCTGCCGCCAACGATGCCATCGCGGGCCGATGGCGCACCGAGATGGACCACGCGGGCGGCAAGCTCATCATGGTCTTCGAGTTCCTGCAGGACTCCGCCACGGGCCGTTGGGGCGGCGTCGTCCGCAGTAATCGCGGTCCGCAGGAGGGTGAAGAACTGCGCGCGGTGAGCGTCACCGATCGCGGCGTGAGTTTTCATACGCTGACCGAAGTGCCGGGACAGACCGATTCGATCCGCTCCGATTTCGATCTCCGGTTGACCGTTGCCGGCGATGAACTGCGCGGCACGATGAACGTCGCGATCGCCGGCATGCGCCAGGAGTTGCCCATCGCCTTGACCCGAGTCGTCGAGCGCGTCGGCGCCGAAGGCATTCGCTTCCAGCCGAGCCGCCCGTTCGTCGGCGCCTGGCGGGCGCAACCGGACCGCGATGACAAGCAGCGCGAGATCCAGCTGGAAATCCTGCCGGACGGGGTCGACTACCAGGGCACACTGACCGATACGGCCATTGAACAGACCGTTGCAGTGCGGGACCTTGCGATCGTCGACCGGGAGAACGTCGCCTCTTTCAATTTCCGCTTCGAGGGCGCACCGTTCTTGAGCACCTTCTGGGGTCGCTATGACGGCGATCGCGACCAGATCCGCGGCACGATGTCCATCGGCGGCCGCAGTCAGCTCCTGGTCTTCCAGCGCACGAGCCCCGGCCCCGAATCGCTCCTCGACGACCTGCGCACGCAGCGGCGGCCGCTGGTGCGCAAGCATGACCACCGCTTTGCCGCCACGGCCCGCGCGGGCTATTGGCAACCGCTGCATGTGCTGAAGGAAAATGTCTACAACATCAACGACGTCACCTCCAGCAGCTTCGCCATTGACGCCGGCGTGCGCTTCCATTTGCTCGACTACTTCGCGCTGCAGGCGCGTTATTCCCGCGGCGGCGTCGGCTTCGACAGCCTCCCCGAGCGGCTGGCTCTGTTCGAGCCCGGAGTGGGAAGCCAGAGCAACGGCATCACCGGCACGCTCAACACCGATTCCTATCTGCGGCTGGACGGCTGGGAGATCTCCATCCTGGCCTTCCTGGGCCAGAGCATCATCCCCAACAGCAAATTCAACCCGTACGTGACAGCGGTGATCGGCCAGACCACCTGGGAGTTGCTGGAGAACGGCCGCGGCAGCGACCCGCTCCAGATCTTCGAGATCCCGGTCGCAGGTAAGAACATCACGGTGGGCGGCGGCTTGGGCACCGAGTACGCGATCAGTCCGCGCTTCGGTGTGGAGTTCGAGTGGGTCTGGGCTTATACGAACACCGAGGACGACCGCAAGTGGGCGGACGTCACCTATCAGTGGACGAGCCAGCACGTCTACCGCTTCAGCCTGGGCGGGATCTTCTGGTTCTGATCGCCTGTAAGGTTCGGGCCGGCTGGGCGGGCGGCAGCAGGCGCCCGCGACCATGCGACCGCGCTCACTCCGAACGCAGCGCTTCCACCGGGTCGAGCTTCGCCGCGCGATTCGCGGGGTAGATACCGCAGACAATGCCAATCGCCGCCGAAAAGACGACGGCGATCGCGGTGGTCAAGGGATCGACCCGGAAGGGGAACGCAAGCACCTTCGTCATGCCGTAGGACAGACCGTACCCCAGCACGATCCCCGCCAGGCCGCCGATGAGCGTCAAGGTCCCCGCCTCCAGCAACACTTGCCGCAGAACGTCGCGCCGCCGCGAGCCCAGGGCCATGCGGATTCCGATCTCCCGCGTGCGTTCGGTGACGGAGATCAGCATGATGTTCATCACGCCGATGCCCCCCACCAATAGACCGATCGACGCCAGCACGGTCAGGATGACCGCGATGGCGCCGGTGATGCCGTCGACGATGGCGCCGTAGGTTTCGCTGGTCACGACATCGAAGTCGTCGGGTTGACCCGGGCGCAGACCGCGGCCGTGGCGCATGGCGCCGACCACGGCCTCACGGACGTCGGCGATGGTGTGGCCGGCCGCGACCGTTATCGCGAGCGAGCGATCCTCGCGGCCGCGATCCAGGAAATCCTTCTCGAAAGTAGTCCAAGGGATCACCAGATAGTTCTCGCCCATCGCGCCGGTGATGCTCTTGCGGTCGGCCATCGTGCCCACGATTCGATACGGCCGGCCGCGCACGTTCAACGTGCGTCCGACCGGATCCAGCCGCGGGAAGAGGTCCTTACGGGGGCCGAAGCCCAAGACGCAGACCCGTTCTCGCGCGAGAAGCTCCTGACGCGTAAAGAAACGACCCTCGCCCACCTGGTAGCTGTACATCACGGCGAAGTTGTCGCTGGCGCCGACCGTTTGCACGAACTGGGTGCGCTCCTCGCCGTATGTCAGCACGTCGGCCGAATGGGACTGAATCATGTAGTCGACCCGATCGACGCCCGGGGCCCCCGCCGCCAGCGGGATCAGCTCAGGCTGTATCTGGCGGCGACGCAGTTTGGCCTCGATATCCTCGCCGCCCAGCCCGTCGTAGCGCGTCACCAACAGGTACGGCCGGCTGGCCGACACGATATCCTCGCGGATGCGACCGCTCAGCCCCGAGACGATCGTGACGATCGCCAACAGCGTGGCGACGCCGATGGCGACGCCGAGCACGAGCAACAAACTGCGCTGGCGGTGGCCGCGTACCGTATGCGCGGCCTGCGCGAAGACCTCGCGCAGGATCAAGCGGCGTCGCGCGCGCTCACTCATACCGCAAGGCCTCCACCGGGTCGAGCCCGGCCGCTTTCCACGCCGGCCAGGCGCCGAAAAAGACGCCGATCACGAACGTGCTGCCGAGACCCAATCCCACCGACCACAACGGCACGGCGAAGTTCAAGTCGCTGACGGCGCAGATCACCCAGGTGATACCCGCGCCGATGGCGATACCGAGCAGACCGCCGGTCAAAGACAGCGTGACGGCCTCGATCAGGAACTGCCCTGCGATGTTGCGCCGGCTGGCGCCGACCGCCTTGCGGACGCCGATCTCTCGCGTCCGCTCGGTGACCGAGACCAGCATGACGTTCATCAGCACGATGCCGCCGATCACCAGGCTGATCCCCACCAACGGCGTCATGGCTGCATAGATAGCGCCGGTGATGCCCCGCCAGAGCTGCAGCAACTGGTCCGCGGTCATCAGGCCGAAATCGTCGCGTTGCAAGGGGCGCAGGCGGTGCCGCACGCGCATCTGGAACGCGGCCTCGTCCTTGGCCTCCTCGAAGCGGTCGAGGTCCGCCACCGCCACCTTGATGTCGATCGAATGGCGAGTACCGAATACCTTCTGCAAGGTGGTGATCGGAATCACCGCGAAGGTGTTGCGATTGCTGCCGAGGACCGTGCCCTGGTCGGCGACGACGCCGACCACGGTGAAATGTCGCCCCCGTAAGCGAAACTCCCGGCCGACGGGGTCGGCGTGCCGGGGGAAAAGGTCGCGCGCCACGTCCCAGCCCAGTACGGCGACCGCGGCGCTCATGCGCACATCGGCGGTTGTCAGGTGGCGGCCCTGCGCTAGCGGCAGCTCCTCCAGCAACGGATAGTCCTCGGTCTTGCCGCGGATCTGGCAGCCGCGGTAATTCGCGCGCCCCGCCCGCAGGTCGGCCGTGGTCTCGATCGACGCGCTCACGACCCGCGCCAAGGTCAAGCGGTCGGCCAGCCAGTCGCGGTCCTCCAACGTCAGGTTGGGGTTGTTGAGCGACTCGAGGAACGAGTCGAAATCGGTGAGGAACGTGACGGGGTTGACGCGCATGATGGTGAAGACATCGGTGCCCTCGTTCAAGACTTTACGGCGCGCGTACTGATCGGCGCCGTAGATCAAGGACACGACCGCGACCACGGCCATCGTCCCGACGATGTTGCCGAGCAGCGTCAAGAACGTGCGCAGCTTGTTGCTGCGCAGGTTAGCGAGCGCAATGCCGGCGCCGCCGAGATCCGCGCGCATCATCGCGTCAACCGTCCGTCCGAGCGGCGCCGCGGCGATCTCGGTCCGGCAGCACACGCACGCGCGCACCGTCGCGCAGCTCGCGTAACACGCGGAACGGCCCGGTCACCACGGTCTGGCCCGGTTGCAGGCCCTCGGAAACCTCAAAATGGTCCTGGCCGGCGATGCCCAGCACCACGGGCACGAACTTCACGAAGCGATCGCTCACCACGAAAACGCCCTCTGTCTCGGTCCGGGCGATCGTCGCTTCGGCGGCGTCTGCGCTGAAGTCGAATGCCGCCAGCGCGCGCGCGCGGGCGTTGGCCTGCCCGCCCTTGAGTTTCTCGATCGCGTCCTGGCGCAGCGGCCAGTCGCGCGCCGTGACCGCGCCCAGCGGCACCGCAATGGCCGAATCGCGCTCGGCCACGGTGATGCGCGCCTTGGCCGATAGTCCCGGCCGCACGCCGTCGGGCGCTTCGTCCAAAGTGACCTTGACCAGGAAGTCGACGGCTTGTTGGGTGCCGCCCGAACGGATCGGACTGTTACCGATCTCGGTGACCGCGCCCGCGAATTCGCGCCCGGTGAAGGCGTCGATCTCGACGATCGCGCGCTGGCCCAGCCGCACCTGCACGACTTCGGTCTCGTCTACCTCGACTTCCGCTTCCAGCGCGCCCATGTCCGCAATGGTCAAGAGTACGGTGCCAGGGTTGTTGAGCGTGCCCATGATGGCGTTCTCGCCCTCCTCGACGTTGAGGCGGGTGATCAGCCCGCTCATGGGCGCCAGGATGGTGACCTTTTGCAGATCATAGCGGGCCTTGTCCAGGTTGGCCTGAATCTGCGACAGCCGATGACGGGCTGCTTCGAGCCGGGCGGCTTCGACGAGGCGGTTCGTGGCCGCGGCCTCCAGGTTCTCCTCGCTCGCCAAACCCTGGCGGGACAGCTCGCTGGCGCGCCGCTCGTCCGCCTCGGCTTTCTCCAACGAGGCCGCGGCCAGGCGCAGGTCCGCCTCCGCGGAACGCACCGACGCTGCGAGCGCTTGCACGGCCGCTTCGTATTCGGTGGGATCGATTCGCAACAGAAGGTCGCCCGCCGCCACACGCTGCCCTTCTTCGACCGCGACCCGCACGACCGTGCCCATGGCGTTGGCCGAAACGTTGACCTGGCGCTTCGGCTGGATGGTGCCCGAGGCGCGCACCACGGCGGTCAAGGCGCGCACCTCGGCCTGCGCGGTGTCGACGCGCGGCGAGGTGTCACGCCGGCCGAGGCTCAACGCGACCAACGCGCCGACCGCGATCACCACCAAGATGACGGGGAGCCACTTCTTCACATCGATCCTCCCGCGGCCGCCGCGGCGGCCGCTCGATTGGTTCTGCGTCAGTGTCCGCCGACGGCCTGACCCAGCAAAGTGAACGCGATAGGCACGATCGACAACAGCACGTAAGTGGCCGCGACCACGATCAGCGCGCGGCTGTGCGGCAGTTGATGCACCACGATCACGCCGATCAGCACGACCCAGAGCATCCAGTAGATGAACGGATCGCCGTAGATTCCCGCAACGACAAACGGCACCGACGACGGATTCGCGTCGGGCATCAGCGACGCCGCGGTCAGGCCCGCGTAGGTCCCCGAGCCGGTCACGGCCACGATCACCCAACTCAGCACCGTCCGCAGGCCGTACGCGATCAAACCGGCCCAAGAAACCACGCCCAACGTCTGGCGCAGCTTGCCCTTGCCTTCGGACAGGCGCAAAAACAAATGCAGGACCAGACCCGGCAGCAAGATCGCCAGCACCGCCGACAGCCCCGCGCCCAGGCCCGTCAGCAGCCGCAACCAGGGCGGCGGGTCGCTGAACATGTCGAGCTGGCGTTCGAGCATCTCGACCTGCGCGGCGGGCGCGTGAGCAAGCTGTCGCTCAACCGATTCCGGCATCATGATGTGCACGTTGAACGCCGTGAAAAGCCAGACCAGCAAGCAGATCACGCCCAGCGGCGCCAGCCAGGCGGGGCGGTCGACCACCGCACGCATGGCCGCCGCCGGCGCGATGATCACCTGGACCGCCCGATCGGTCAGGCTCGCCGAAGCGGCGGGCGTCTGGTTCGGCGCATCGTTCATTTCGGTCCTCCTTGCTCGGGGCCATGCCAACGGTGGCTCGGATCGGCCCGAGCCTGGTCCGACAGGACGTCCGGCGCATCGGCGCGCAGCGCGAGATCGGCCGGAAAATCGCTTGCGGCACGGGCAAGAGGCGTTGCCGCTTCCTGTTCCGCCAGCACCGACAGACCTCGCTCGGGGTCGGCGTGTCGCGCGAGAAACTCGCGGGCGAACGTCCCCGTCTCGATGTCGTCCAGAATCGCGTCCAAGCGCGCGCGCACGCCCGCATCGATGATCCGCGGCCCGCGGGTCAAGCCGCCGTACGCCGCGTTTCGGCTGATGCGCCGGCGCATCCCGGCGATTCCATAGCGCCGCAGCAGGTCGGTGATCAACGCCAGCTCGTGCACGCATTCGAAGTACGCGTTGGCGCGGTCATATCCCCGCGCGGTCAACGTATCGAAGGCGGCTTGCAGCAGTTCAACCACGCCGCCGCAGAGCACGGCTTGCTCGCCGAACTGGTCGGCGACGCATTCGTCCCGGAACGTGGTGCGCCAGCCGCCGCCGTGCAGGCAGCCGACAGCCGCGGCGTACGCGGCGGCGAGGGCCCAGGTTCCAGGCGGCGACGCGTCGGTCACCGCGAGCAGGCCCGGCGCGCCGCCGCCCGCGACATAAGCTTCGCGCAGCTTGTCGCCTTGCGCCTTGGGCGCCACCAGGAAGCAGGCCCGCGCGCCGGGGTCGATCTGCGCGAACGCCACGGCGAATCCGTGCGCGAAAGCAAGCGCTGCTTGCGGCCGCAGGTGCGGCTCGATTTCCGTCGTGTAGACGGCCGCCATGGCCTCGTCCGGCAGCGCGAGCATGACGACGTCCGCTGCGGCCACGGCCGCGGCCGTGGCGGCCACGCGAAATCCTTCGCGGCCGGCGAGGGCGCCGCGCTCGGAGCCCGGCCGCGCGCCGACCAGCACGTCGACCCCGCTGTCGCGCAGGTTCAAAGCCTGGGCGCGGCCCATGGTGCCGTAACCGATCACGGCCACGGTCTGCCCGGCCAGCGCCTCGCGCGGCGCCTCCGCCGGTGTCAGCGGCCGTTCGACTGGGGGTTGCCAATCACCTTGCACCGAGACCTCCCATCGCAAACCCGGTGTCGTCAGGCACCGACCTTAGGCCGCTCGGGCCCGCTTGACAAGAACTTGCGAACGGCCTAGATTCTCGCCCTGCCCCGCACCTGGGTGGCGGGATCGGCCCGCTGACTGATTCCGGTGGCGCCTTAGCTCAGTTGGTTAGAGCAGCGGAATCATAATCCGCGTGTCCGGGGTTCAAGTCCCTGAGGCGCCACCATCGTACCCCTGGCCGCTCGACCGCATTCGCGGTTTTTTTTTGCGACGCCGCGACGGCGGCCGCTCGGACCGGAGCCATGCGATGACCGGCCGCGATTTTACCGCGCGGGTTTGCGCGCAACTCGACGCTCTCCTGGCCGAGACGGCCCGGACGTACGGCGAGGACCCCGCTGGCGCCGGCCTTTTGGCCGCCGTCTCCGGCGGCCCCGATTCGGTCGCGCTCTTGCACCTGGCCGCCGCTTGGGCGGTCGCGCGCCGGCGGCCGCTGGCCGCGGCGCATTTCAACCACCGCCTGCGCGGCGCGGGATCGGATCAAGACGCCGCCTTCTGCCGCCAGCTCTGCGCCGGACTTGGCGTGTCGTTGTCCGTCGGCGACGGCGACTGCCGCCCGCTCGCCCGCCGGCGCGGTCGCGGCCTGGAAGAAGCCGGCCGCCACCTGCGCCTGGAATTCCTCGCCCGCGTGCGCCGGGAGCGCGGCCTGACCGCGGTCGCGACCGGCCATCATCGCGACGATCAGGCCGAAACAATCCTGCTGCGCATTGGCCGCGGCACGGGCTTGGACGGTCTGCGCGGCCTGCGCCCGCGCCGCGGTCGCTTGATCCGGCCGCTGCTGGGCGCAACGCGCGGCGAGATCCTGGACTATCTGCAGGCGCACGGCCTGCCCTGGCGCGAAGACCCCACCAACCTGGACGGCAGCAACCTGCGCAGCCGCGTTCGCCGCGAGCTGCTGCCGTTGTTCCGGGACATCTTCGGCAGCGGCGCGGCGCTCAACCCGGCCCGGCTGGCCGATCTCTGCGAGCTCGACCTCGCTCATCTCGACGCGCTGGCCGAGGCGGCCTGGCGCGACCTCGCCGTTCCGCCCGAAGCTGGCCAAACCGTGCCGCGCTTGTGCGTCGGCGGCTTACTGGCACTGCCCGCGGCGATCGCGCGGCGCGTGTTGCGGCGCTGGTTGCAAGCGTCGTTGCCGGCCGACCTCGCCCGGGTTCACGTCGAGAACACGCTACGCTGGCTGGCTGCAAGCCAGTCCGGCACCGGACTGGACCTGCCGGGCGGCCTGCGCATCGTGCGCGATTTCGACCGTCTGGGAATCGAACGACCGCCGCCGCCGCTGCATGGTGCCGAAGCCTGGTCCGTGCGGCTGGAGCCGCTGGATGAAGTCCCGGCGGCCGTTTCAGCGCCGACCCAAGACGGAAGCGCCTGGCGGCTGATCGCCGCGGCGGACGCCCTGGCGGGCAATCTGCACGTACGCGGACCGCGCCCCGGCGACCGCCTGCAGCCGTTCGGGCTCGCAGGCAGCAAGAAATTGAGCGATCTTGTCCAAGCCAAGCGGATCCCTCGCGCCTGGCGTCCCGGATTGTTGGTCGTTGCCGACGAGGAGGGGCCGCTCTGGGTGATCGGTGTGATCCAGGCCGAACGGACGCGCGTGTTGCCTACCACCGAGCGGGCGGTTACCATCATCGTCGAACGACGCAACCGTGACCGTGACGACTAGCCCGGCGGCGACCCGGTCTGCACGCTGACCGTGAAAGGATATCGATGGTTCACAAGCCTCAGCGGGACAACAAACGACCGCTGCAAGGACCCGGCGGCCCCCGGCCCGGTTTTACCGGGCGAGGCGTGGCGTTCTGGTTGTTGTTGATGCTCCTGTTGCTGGTCGTTTTCCGCTGGTACGCCGGCGAGCGCCGCGCAACCAATGTCATCAGTTTCAGCGCCTTCGCTGAACAGGTGGAGAAGGGCAATCTCCAGGAGCTGACCATCGTCGGCGGCCAGGCGATGGGCCGCCTCGGCGAACAGGTGCCGATCACGCTGCTGGACGGCAGCATCCGGCCGGTGCGCGACTTCAAAGTCGGTTTGATGCAGAAGGAAAACTTCTACGACTGGCTAAAACTGCACAACCCGAACGTGCGCGTGGTCGTCGAAGAACCGAGCGATCCCTGGCTGACCCAATTCTTGACGATCTACATGCTGCCGATCCTCCTGCTGATCGCGGTCTGGGTCTTCTTCTTCCGCCAGATGCAGAGCGGCAGCAACCGCGCGTTCAGTTTCGGCAAGAGCCGCGCCAAACTCTTCAACATGGACCGGCCCGAGATCACGTTCGAGGACGTGGCCGGGTGCGACGAGGCCAAGATGGAGCTGCAGGAGGTCATCGATTTCCTGCGGTCGCCCAAGAAGTTTCAACGCCTCGGCGGCCGCATTCCCAAAGGCGCTCTGCTGGTCGGACCTCCCGGGACCGGCAAAACGCTGCTCGGCCGCGCCGTCGCCGGCGAAGCCGGTGTGCCGTTCTTCAGCATGTCCGGCTCGGACTTCGTCGAGATGTTCGTGGGTGTCGGCGCGAGCCGCGTGCGCGACCTCTTCGACCAGGGCAAGAAGAACGCTCCCTGCATCATCTTCATCGACGAGATCGACGCCGTCGGCCGGCACCGCGGCGCGGGCCTGGGAGGCGGACACGACGAGCGCGAACAGACGCTCAACCAACTCCTGGTCGAGATGGACGGTTTCGAGTCGAACGAGGGCGTGATCTTGTTGGCGGCGACCAACCGCCCTGACGTTCTCGACCCGGCGCTGCTGCGCCCCGGGCGCTTCGATCGCCAGGTCGTGGTCGACCTGCCCGACCTGGGCGGTCGCGAGGCCATCCTCAAGGTCCACATGAAGAAGGTGCGGTACGCGGCCGAGGTCTCGCCCAAGGTGTTGGCCGCCGGGACACCCGGCCTGGCAGGCGCCGATCTCGAGAACCTGGTCAACGAAGCAGCGCTGCTGGCCGCCCGGCGCAACCACGACGAGGTTTTGATGGAGGACTTCGTCGAGGCGCGCGAGAAGGTGATGATGGGACCGGAGCGGCGGAGCCGCGTCCTGACCGAGCAGACCAAGCGTATCGTCGCCTACCACGAATCCGGCCACGCCATCGTGGCCGAGCACCTCAAATTCGCCGACAAGGCGCAGAAGGTGACCATCATCCCGCGCGGCCAGGCCCTTGGCGTCACCTTCACGCCGCCCGAGGAGGACGTGTTCCTGAAGTCGCGCGAGAAGCGCCTCGATGAGATCTGCGTCGCGCTCGGCGGCCGCGTGGCCGAGGAGATCTTCCTCGGTTCGATCACCGACGGCGCCTACGGCGACATCCGCGCCGTGACCGGCCAGGCCCGCACCATGGTCACGCGCATCGGCATGAGCGACAAGCTCGGCCCGGTGGCCTACGAGGAAGCCAGCGAGCAGGTGTTCCTGGGCCGCGACTACACGCGGCGACAGACCCACAGCGAGCAGACGCTGCAGCAGATCGACAGCGAGGTGCAGCGGATCATCCGCGAGCAGTACGAACGCGCGCGGACGGTCCTCGAGCAGCATCGCAGCCTGGTCGAGGCCATGGCGGCCGCCCTGCTCGAGCGCGAGACGCTCGACCGCGCCGAGGTCCAACTGATCATTGCCGGCGAACCTTTGCCCGAACGCACCGTGCTGCGGGAATCACCCGCCGCCACCCAGACCGACCCGGAGGACCTGCCGCTGGACCTCGCCGAACTGGCCGAGAGCGTGCGGCGCCAGCGCGAGGCGGAAAAACAAGCCGCCGCCGCCGCGACCGGCGACGAGACCGCGCTGGACGCCGGCGACGAAGCTGACTCGGACGAACCGCCGGCGGACGCAAGGGAACGCGAGCATGAGCGGAAAGGCCCCGAAGCCTGACGCTAGGTCAACACCTGATCCTTGGCCAACGCCTGATCCTTGGCCAGCGCGCGCCGGCCAGCGACCGGCACCAGCATGGGACCTTGGCCGACTGGTTGTGCGTGCGCGTTCGCGCCCACTGGTCATGGGTATCCTGAACCTGACGTCGGACAGCTTTTTTCCCGCCTCCCGCACGCCGGACGCCGGCGCTGCCGTGGCCAAGGGACTGGACATGTTGCGGCAAGGCGCCGACGCGCTCGATCTGGGCGCGGTCAGCACGCGTCCCGGTAGCGAGCCCGTTCCCGAGGACATGGAGCAAGCCCGCCTGCTGCCCGTGCTCGCGGCGCTGCGCGCGCAGACCGAGGCGCCGCTGTCGGTCGACACCTTCCGCGCAGCGACCGCCCGGCTGGCGCTCGACGCCGGCGCCGACGCCGTCAACGACGTGACCGCCGGCCGCGACCCGCAGATGTTCCCGCTGTTGGCCGGACGAAACGGCGGCCTCATTCTGATGCACATGCGCGGCGAACCGCGGACCATGCAGGTCGAGCCCCGCTACGATGACGTCGTCGGCGAGGTCACGGCGTGGCTCGCGGAGCGCGTCGCGCGGGCAGTCGCCGCTGGAATCGCTCGGCAGCGAATCGTGGTTGATCCGGGAATCGGCTTCGGCAAGCGGCTCGAGCACAACCTGGCCCTGCTAGGCAGCCTCGATCGGCTCGGCGGCGACCGTCCGTTGCTGCTTGGTGCCTCGCGCAAGAGCTTCATCGGCGACCTGACCGGCGCCGCGGTCGCCGACCGCCTCGGCGGCAGTCTGGCCGCGCTGGCCGTCGCGCAGCGTTGCGGCGCCTTCGCCGTGCGCGTGCATGACGTCGCCGAATCGGCGCAGTGCCTCGACGTGCTGGCCGCCATCGCCGCCGCGCGCGACGGCGCTCGCCGCGCGGGCGTCTGACGCGCGGGCGTCCGGAGCAAGGAGTCGTTGAGCTCCACGGTCTTCCGTGCTAACGTGCGCCTCGCTTCGGCAACGATCCGGTGCGCCGCCACCTTTACCGGGAAGCGCCCATGTGGGAAATGATCCGCCAGAGCCCGCTGATCGACCTGCTCGACATCCTCATTGTCGCTTGGCTGCTCCATCGCCTGCTGCGGTTCGTCCGCAATACGCGCGCCTTGCAGATGGTGATCGGCCTGGCGGCGCTGATGATCTTGAGCGTGGTGGCCAGCAGCCTCGGCATGATCGTCGTCGGCCGCATCATCAGCTCCCTGCAGACGGTCTGGGTCGTCGCCTTCATCATCCTCTTTCAACCCGAGCTGCGCTCAGCCCTCGCCAACCTGGGCGTGCACCGTCGCCTGAGCGTGCTGCGCGGGGCGACCGACGAGCTGCCGGGCGAGAGCGAAATCCTCAAAGCCGTCGAACGCCTCAGCCGCCGCGGTCTGGGCGCGCTGATCGTCCTCGAGCGCGAAATCAGCCTCGACCGCTGGTTGAAGACCGGCACGCAGTTGCAGGCGGAGATCTCGGCCGCCACGCTCGAAACCATTTTCACCGTGCCCGCACCGTTGCACGACGGAGCGGTGATCATTCGCGATGGTAAGATTGCGGCCGCCAGTTGCACGCTGCCGCCGACCGAGCGCGAGGAGATCGGTTATATCCTCGGCCTGCGTCATCGCGCGGCGATCGGCCTGAGCGAAGTCTCGGACGCGATCGTGATCGTGGTCAGCGAGGAAACCAGGGCCATTTCACTGGTGCACAACGGTGAGATCAGACGCGGTTTGAGCATCGATGACCTGCGAACCGAGATCGGCCGCGTCCTGTTCACCGGCGGCCGCAAGCGTCCCGCCGCCGAAGCGGCACCCGCTTGATCCGCCGAGGACGTCCGCGTCGTTGCGCAGGCCGCCGCGCGCCGGGCGAACCGGTTCGCGCAGCGGCCGCCGGCCCCAGAGCGCAGCCTCCCGTTCCGCACCCCCGAGCCGTCGAGCCCGGCGCAAGATGCGGGCCCGCGCCGAAACGACGGCCGGCTGGCCGGTCACAGTGCGATCAGACGATCTTGCTGCAGGCCTGGGATATGTCTAATCGGAGACGGCTTGACACCCGGCGTCAACCGGCGGTAACCCGCCGGCGTGCTGGCAGCGCTGTCAGTTCAGAACCGGCGTCTTGACATGGCCGCGGGCCGCTTTGAGGTAGATCTCCACCAGATCGGGGTCCAGGCCTTTGCCGGCTTCCGCCTTGACGGCGTCGAGCGCCGCCTCGCCGCCTTGGCGGACCTTGTGCAGCGCCGCGCATTGCGCCACGGCGATCAGACGCGCGACCAGCGGAACGTCGCGGCCCCGCAGACCCCGCGGGAAACCGCGGCCGTCGAAACGCTCGTGATGGTGCCGCACCGCTTCACGAACCGCCTCCGGGGCCTTCAGGGCGGCCAGTCTCGTCTCTCCCACGTCGGGGTGGGCGCGAAACGCCTCCCAGTCGTCCCCGGTCAAGCGCTCGGCGACGAGGTCGTCCACGTTGGCCATGTCTTGGCCGAAATTGCGCAGCAGCGCGCCCAACACGAGGTCTCGTTCCTGGTCCGGCGGCAGTCCCAACTCGGCCGCCAGCACGCGCACCGCTTTGACCGTTTCCCTGGTGACGAGGTCCATTTGATTGTCGGCGGGCGCCCCATTGACCACGAAGCTCTCGAGCAGCCCCACGCTCATGTCGGCCCGGTCCTGGCCGGTGCGCAATCGTATCAGCGCCTCGCCGGTGATCTCCATGAACTCGTGAATCTCGTCGGCGGATTCGTGCGCGAGGCAGCGCCAGCGCAGCCCCAGCGCCAGCACGCCAAGATAGGCTTGGCCGTCGCCGCGCAACCCGACCAGCCACTGCAACCCCCGCGCGAGCAACGCATCCCGCACATCCCGCAGCGAGCCGGGCATGTTCGCGACCTCGACCGGCCGCTCGAGAGTGCGGAAGAAGGTTCGCACGCGTTCGCCGCGCAGGTCGACCTCCGGCAGATCCCGGCGGGCTTCGCCAGTGAGGAACGGCTCAGCCTCGTTGTTCTCACTGTCGAGATACAAGAGACTGGTAACCTCGGCCGCCAGCCGCAGGCGGGAAATGAACACCTGCCAAAAATGGGGCGTGTCCTGAGCGTCCTGCAGGCCGCGGGCGAGATCGAGCTTCGCCCGCAGCAGCGTTTCCTGATCGGAAGTTGGCACCGGAATGGCGACGTGCGCCTTGTCCCGGGAAACCGCGGCGGGCGGCGGCGCAACGTCGCCCCGCAGCAGCCGCAGGAGCAGTTCCAACGCGAAGACCTCACTGATCCCGTACTCGCGCTCCTGGCGGCCCCGGCGCAGAAACGCAATCCCCACCAGCGCATCCGCGCGAAGCAAGGGCAGGATCAGATCGGGCTGGTGTTGCTCGAGCAAGTGGGTCTCCTCGTCCCACAGATCGCCGTCTTCCAGATCGAGCAAAGTCAAAGGCCGGCGGGCGCGCAGCAGGCTCGCGACGATGCCTCCCTCGGCAGGCAGCCGCACGCTGCCGCCTGTCGCCACGAAATGGTCGCCCTGCGGATGGCAGAAGATGGTCTCGGCCGCCAGTTCGTGGCTGTCGAGCAGCATCGACAACACCTCGCCCAGCACCGTCGGATTACTGCGGTCGCCCATCGCTTGCAGCATGTCGTCGATCGAGACGTAGGCAGCCGTCACCAGGTCGGCCGTTCGCCGGACGACGGTCTCCGATCGTGTCGCGTCCGGTTCGACCGTGTCGAGCAGGGTGTCGAGATCGGGCTGACGGGACGATGGCAGCGACTCAGCGTCGACTGGCGGCGGCCCGCCGGCGCCCGTATCGATGGCTGCCCGCGCCGCTTTGCGGCCTCGACGCGAAGTCTCCGGCGGCGCGGGATCGGCGGCGGCCGTCTCGCCCGACAGCGCCGCGAGGGCCGCCTTGGATTGGTCGAAACAACGCAGCGGGAGCCCGTCGAATTTGGCTTGCAGAAAACGGTGGATGACCCCGCCGACCGCAACGAAGACCACCTCGCCCCCGCGCTCGAGCAACCGGCGCTGCAGATCCGCCAGCACCGTCGCACCGCCGCCGCCGAGGGAGTCCAGTTCACGACAGTCGAGGACGAGTTGCGTCTTGCCCTTCTCCAGGCAACGCGCGGCCAGTTCCATCAAGCGCCGGCGGTCGCCGCGACCGAACGCTCCTTGCAGGCGGATCCCGAAGGCTGCGGACTCGCCCAGATCCAGTGGTTCGAACCGGGTGGCCAAGGAACGCTCCTCCTTCAGACCACCGTCTCGGTGAGCCAGTGATCGAGCACGGACCGCAGGAAACGCCATTCGCTGCCGACCTTTTTGGCGGGGATCTTCCCCTCTTTGGCCAGGCGGCAAACGGTCTTGACGTGCATCTTCAGATATTCGGCCGCTTCGAGCGAAGTCATCACCTGGCTGGTCGCGTCGTCGGCGCCGATGAAGATCGGCCGGTCCTTCTGGTCAAGCATGGGTTGCACTCCTCGGCCGCACTTGCAAAGCATCCTGTGCCGCGCATCTGTGGCGCCCTGCTGCAACTCCCATGCCCCTGCCGCCATATCAGAGGGAACGGCGCTAAATAGCGGCTTGCCGGGAGTCGTCGTCTGTTGCCGGAGACGGAAGATCCTTGCCGATACGACCTCGGATTGCATTTCGCACGCACCGGCAGAACTTGCAGACCGACTCCGGGCGCCCCTGCCGGGTTATTCGGGCTGGATCGGCTGCGAACGGTCAGATGCGTGTCGGCGCAGTTGTGCAAGGAGATCGTCGGCCCGAAACGGCGGCGCCCAGACCGCGTCCTGGGCGCCGACCTTCCCGGCGCTCCCGCGGATCACGATCACAGGCAGTTCGGCGCGCGGCAGCAGTTGCTGCAGCCGGCTGTGATGGCGCGCCGGCACAGCGTCATCGCAGAGTACCGCGACCGGCCGCTCGCAGGCCAGGCGGGCCGCAACCGCCGACGCGTTGGCGGGACATTCGACCGCGACGCCCGCGGCCTCGAGCCGCCGGCGCAAGGTCCGGCGACGCAGTTCACCAGCCACGAGGAGCCAGACCGCCGGGGTCGCGGTCGGCGGTCTAGCGGCGGGTTGTGCTGCGGCGGCCGGCGCGGCCGGCGCCGCCGGCGCCGCCGGCAACGCAGCCCCCGCGGCGGCGATGAGTTGGTCTCCGCTTTCGCGCAGCGCGGTCCAGGCGACGGCGAGGTCCCGCGCTTCGCCGGCTTCCCACGCCAGGGCCAGTTCCTCGAGATCGCGCGCCAGCCGGCGCAGACCCTGTTCCATCGCGCTGCCCGGCAGCGGCACCGGCGCCGCGGCCAGGACCTCGGCCAGTTCCTTGATCGCTTCCGCGGCCACCGCCGCGAGTTCACTCTGGTGGCCGGCCAGCATGACGGCCAGCAGGCGCGCGGCCAAGGCGGCCCGGCCAGCCGGTCCCAACGGTCCCGGCGACGGCGGCGCGATCGGCCGTTCCGGCGGTTCGGCAACGAAAAGGCGGAGCCGCTCCCGCAACTCCGCCAGAAGATCCGTCAGGGTGACATCGGACAGGGTCATATCTCCATGGTCACGCGATCCTGACGGCGTCGAACTCGCTGAGATCATAGACGAGGTCCGCTGGCCGATCGCCGTCGGGATCGGGCGGCAAAGGTTGCGCGTCGAACTCGGAGAGATCATAGATCTTTTCGTCCGGCGAAGAAAGCGCCGTCTCGTCGAGTTTCTCGACCGCCGGGACCAACTGTAATCCGGCGAGCAAGTCGACCGCGAGATCAGGCTCCGGCTGAGGCAAACTCGGCGACTCCGGCGGCGGCGCTTGCGGCTCGGCCACGTCAGACATCGGTTCGAGCCGCAAATCCAACAACGAAGGCTCCGCAGCCGGGGACGCGGCCGACGGCGGCTCGGGCTGCGCCGCGGGTCGCGGTGATGGTCTGGCGAAGAGTGCTTCTTGCTCGCCCGGCGGCACGGTGCGCGCGAACTCCCCGCTATCGGCAGCACTACCGTCGAAGATCGAGCCGCTGCTGCTGGCGAACGGATCGGCCATCAGACCGCCTTCCGGCAGCGCACCGCCGCCGAACGGATCCAGCCGCTCGACCAACATGCCGCTGCCGGGCGGAGCTTCCGGATTGCCGACATCGTCCAGCGGCAGTCCGGTCAACGCCGCGGCCAGCTCGCTGAGCTGCTGCAAACGAGTAGTCTGCAGGCCGAAACTCTGGGAGAGCTTGGCCAGACCGGCCGATGCCTCGCCGGCGGCCGGCGCCAGTTCGCCGAGTGCGCGGGGCAATTCCGGCGTCACGGTCGCCTGCAAGACCTGCGGATCAAGTTCGCCGAGGCGGCCACGAATCGTTTCGAGGGCGCGTTCGCGCGGGTCGTCCTGGCCCGGCTGCGCCTTGCCGCGGTCGACCTTGGACCGCAGTTCGGTCGTGAGTTCCTCGAGGTCTTGGGTCAGCGGCAGCAGACGCTCGCCTTTGGCGCCGAGCCGAGCCACCTCCATGGCGATCTGGAAGGCCAGACGGCTCGCGCGCTCGATCAAGGCGTTCAGGGAGTTCTGGGTGCCCTGCTCGCGGTCGCCGGCTCGCCCGGGCAAGCTCGACACTTCATCGCGGATCGCTGCCAGGGCCTGCACGAGTCGGTCATAGCGACGCGAGCGGTCGTCGTCCTGGGGCAACATCGCCGCGAGTTTGCCGAGCTGGCGCGACAGACGCTCAGCAGCGGCGCCCTGATTGTGGATCTGGTCGACGACCGCAACCTGCCAGCTGCGGGCGTCGCGCAGACCGGCGACCAGATCGGGGCCGCGATCGGTATAAGTCTGCTGTAAGCGGGAGGCTTCCTGGACAGATTCGTCGCGGGCGGCGAGCAAGCGCAACGCCTGGTCCGCCAAGCTGCCGGCCGCGGGATTCTCCCAGTTACCCTGCAGATCCACCTGGCAGTCCTCGGCCATGGCTTTTTCGAGACGGTGCAGTTCGCCTTCGAGGCCGACATAGCGCGTGAGCTTGGCTTGTTGCAGGTGGTAGTGGCCGAGCATATTGCCGGTCACCGCCGCCAGGTCCGGATCCGCCAGTAATTCAGGCTGCCGCCACGACTCCGGCACATCCGGATCCAGTGCATACACCGCCGACAGGACTGCGTCCTTGAACTCGATCTGCTCCCGCAGCTCGCGCTGGCGCCGCGTGATGCCGACCGCCGCGAGGACCGCGGCCAACAACGTGACTCCCAAGGCGAACCAGAACGCGTTGACCGGGTGAGTGCGGAAGTCGCCGAGGGTCAACGGATCGCCGAAGCCGGAGAAATTCCACAGACTCTCCGGAATACCGCCCGCGGCCGTCAACACGCCGGCGCCGATGGTCAGTCCCGCGAGCAGCATCAAGACGGCGAAGAACAAGCCGGTTGCGGCCCCGTTCTCCCGCGTGCTGCGGCGCGTGGGCGCCTGGTTACGTGCAGCATCGTCGCGCACCGGCGCCGGATCCTTGGCGTCCGCCTTGGTGTCCTCGGCCGGGTTCTTTTTCGCGGCGCCGGGTCCGGCTGCATCGCGCGGCCGCGCGGCCGGATCATCCGCGGGAAAATCCTCCAGCAAGTCGTCGTCCCACTCTCCCACCGGAGTATCGGGGCCGTCGTCCGGCAACTCGCCTTCCAGATCCAGGTCCAAACGCTCGCTCATGCCGTCAACCTCTCTCGGCAAAACAAGGGTTCTCGGGACATGTCTTGGTGGCATATCGGCCGCAAGGCGGGCAACCGTAGCAAGAAATGGCAAGATGGGTTCGCGCGACCGCCGCGTCGAATCCACGCGGCGCATCAAATCGCAAATCACAGACGTTCGGAGCAATTTACCCGCATTATTCCTGACGGGCCGTCGCGTGACGGCAGGCACGCGTCCTGCATGAACCACGCCGTCCTCAACCGGGAGAGATCCATGACGGTTGCCGTTCACCCGCGTCGCGCCCCGACCTATCACAGCCTGTTTCCCAGCCTGGAACCCGTGCGGCCGCTCGCTTGGTTCTTCGCCGAACAGTTGCTCGAAGCAAGAGCTGAGTCCGACTTGCCGACGAACAGCCGCGGCCCGGACGAAGCCATCAACGTCTACCTGGTAGGATTGCTGGGCCGGTGGATAGGCGGCGCAACGGCCGCGGGCGTTGCGCCCGCCCAGGACCCGGCAATGCTACGCCCTCCGAACGAGTGCGGCCGTCACGCACTCGCGGAATACTGGCGACGCCAGGCGGACCATCGGCTGCTGGCACTTGGCCTGTTCGATCGGGGCGACATGATCCGGCGGCGGCCCGCGGGCTGGCGCCAGAGCCGGGCCGAAACCCGCCGGCGCGACCTGAGTCTGGCCGGTCACTGCTATCGGATGGCGGCGCGGTAC
>Ga0334889_1001987_pt1 | contig 24614 bp, 27 predicted proteins | sample GraSluR1_MG_2_FD_207222 | JGI IMG/M metagenome (GOLD analysis project Ga0334889, IMG submission 207222) | Sludge microbial communities from methane-producing bioreactor in Wageningen University, Netherlands - Granular Sludge_8_08-R1 | ecosystem: Engineered > Bioreactor > Anaerobic > Unclassified... | reverse complement strand
GCGGTTTTTCCGTGGAAGAGTAGGTCGTTGCCAGGAATTAATTATTTTCTGGGGCTGTAATTGATTCTACTACGGTTTGCATAAATATACCGCTCGCAGTCTACGCATGGGCAACACCAGCGGCTTGTCTCGCGGCTCAAGGGGTACAGCGCCAATCTCCCGTCCATGGGAGATGGCGCTCTCGCGACCTCCTGTCGCTCGCCCCCTGTCGCCTGCTCGCCTTCGCCGGTTGTTGCATCCATGCTTCGCCAACGCTCGCTTGAATATTTATACAAACCTTATGCAACAAACCCGTTCCCATAGTCGCCAGTCAGTCCTGCGGGCTTCTGAGGGAAAACCCCTTGCCCCTCACTCCTCACTTTCCTGGTTCCCCGGTGTTAACACTTTGGCTGAGGTTTTCATACTTTATAATAGAATTTAAAGAGAAGGCGGTATTTTATGCTAACCCAAAATGCTTTTGCCCCATTGGAAGAAAAAAAGGGGATTCTTCTTCCTCGTTGCTGTATCTGTAATGAGGTACCTGCCGAAGGAATCTGCGGAGGAATGAAAATAAAGCGTAATTTTCTCTGCCAAAAATGCGAAGAAGCCATTGTTAAGCTTACGGCTGGATCTGCCGATTATCATGAAATTTTGAGCAGGATAAAAGCCCTTTTTGGATAGGCAGTAATAATAGTTGTTTGGTGTATTCTGGCCTTTGGGGTAGAATTAGGGAGTGAATCCGGGGATGATAAAAAAGAAAAAGTAAATCTGCGGACTAACTCAGGAGGTTTGGAATCTTGCAGCATAAGGCAACTCCTATATATTCGGCGTTAAAAAGCTATATGGCAGAAAACAATCTGCGCCTGCACATGCCCGGGCATAGTGGGGGGAAAGGCTTCAAAGTTGAAGAGCTAAGAGCGGTGGCAGCAATGGACCTCAGCGAGGTGCCGGGTTTGGATGACCTGCATTTGCCCCTGCAGGCTATAAAAAGCGCCCGCTTGCTCCTGGCGGATGCCTTTGGTGCCGGACAAAGCCTTTTTCTGCTCAATGGGGCAACTTCAGGGATACACGCTTTGTTTTTAAGTCTCTTACCCGAGGGTACAAAAGTAATAGTACCGCGCAATGCCCATCGCTCTTTTTATGGAGGAATGGTGCTGTCGGGGGCCTTGCCTGTCTACCTGCCTGGCTGCCTTGCTCCTGGATTGGGAGTAGTTCTGGCTAACCGCAGTGAAGATATCTCTCATCTCCTAAAGCAAAATCCCGAGGTTAAAGGGGTTTTTCTTTGTAGTCCCAGCTATTATGGGACAAGCTCTGAGCTGGAAAAGATATCTTTACTATTAAGGGAAAATAATAAGCTGCTGCTGGTGGATGAAGCCCATGGGGGGCATTTTCCTTTTCACCCTGCTTATCCCCGTCCAGCCTTGCAATGTGGTGCTGATGCAGTGGTTAATGGTTTGCACAAGACTTTACCGGTATTAAATCAGGGAGCCTGCCTTCATCTATCAGCAGAATTTACCGAATGGGAGCAGGTGTTGGCGGCCTGGAGTCTTTTGACTACCACCAGTCCCTCTTATCCTATCCTGGCCTCCATAGACCTGGCCCGGCAGCTTATGGTGGAGAAGGGCTTTTCTTTGCTGGAGCGGGCCGCTTGCCTTTCGCAAAACTACAAAAGCAGGATAAATCAGATTAAAGGTATACATTGTTTTGAGGAAGAAGAATTAAAAGCCCTGCCGGGGGTTTCGGGAGTAGATCCCCTCAAGCTATTGATTTCTACACAGGAGTTAACTATCGATGGCCTGGCTGTAGCCAAAGTACTGCGGCAGAAGTACCGGATTCAGGTGGAGCTTGCTGCTCCGGGAATCATTCTGGCCATGATGTCTATTTTTCACGAAGGCGATGACTGGGAAAGATTGTACCGGGCATTGGAAGAACTGGCCCGGGACTACCGGGCGAGAGCTCCCGTAACTTTAGCAGAAGGGGAAGTCCCCCCCCTGCCCTGCTTAATCCTGGCTCCCCGGGAGGCTTATCTGGCGGCAAAAAAATCCCTGCCACTGGAGGAATGCCGGGGAGCTATCGCGGGAGAGATAATTGCGGCTTATCCACCGGGGGTTCCCTGTTTATTGCCCGGAGAGTTGATAGATGATACTATGCTCGACTACTTGCGCTATTTGAAAAAATCTGGACTAGGGCTACAAGGTCCGCAGGACCCGGCCTTGAATTATGTTAAAATAATAGAGTAGAGCCAGGGATTTTATTGCCAGGCTCTTAAGTGGATAATCCCTATGTCTTGAGGACATAATCTCGGATGAAAAGTGAGTTAGTAGGCACTTGTTATTTGTTATATAATTAAGAAGGGGCAGGAAATAACCCCCTCCCCCTTCTGATATCTGACGACCAACGACCAATAACCCCTCACTCTTCACTTTTCTTACCAATCCTTATTATATATCAGAAGAACCGTCCCTATGATATACCGAAGAGCTAAAGTAGAAAGAGAAACGGAGCAAAGAGGAATGGAGAACAAGGGACTCTTTATCAGCCTGGAAGGCATTGATGGTTGCGGCAAGACCAGTGTTAAGCAAGGACTGCTGCAGTATTTTAGCGAATTCCCCGTTCTAAGTATACGAGAGCCGGGGGGAACGCTAATTTCGGAAAAAATCAGGGAAATCCTTTTGAATGAAGAAAACCGGGAAATAACAGCCAGGACGGAAGCTTTTCTTTATGCGGCAGCCCGCAGTCAACTGGTGGAAGAGCTTATTCTCCCCGCCCTCTTGCGGGGAAAAATTGTTCTGGCTGATCGCTACCTGGATTCAACTATTGCCTATCAGGGATATGGAAGAGGTTTGGACCTGGGATTTCTAACGACTTTAAACCAGCTCGGTACCAGTGGTTTAAAGCCCCGGCTAACCTTGTTGCTGGATATTGACCCGGCTGAGGCGCAAAGGAGAAAGAAAAAGGATATTCCGGACCGTTTGGAGAAAGAAGGGATAGAGTTCCAAAGCCGGGTGCGCGAGGGATATTTAAAAATAGCCCGGGAAGAACCGGAGCGTATCAAGCTCCTGGATGCGGGGAAGGATTTTAAAGAGGTTCTGCAGGAAGCTATTAAGTACATAGAAGATATTTGGCCCGCAAAGAGCTGGCCTTAGTCGGAAGACGGAGGGCGGAATGCTAGTCAGTCATCGGGGAATGAAGGGGGTAACCGTCCCTGTGGCGGGCTGCTGAGTCAAAGTCGCCGTCCCCTTGACTCAGTGTAAAGGAGTAGGGCTAATGAAAATCGAGCAGGGGAAAAAAGAATTAAGAGGTTTTTCTCTATTGGGGAAAGCCGATGCCCGAGAAATAAAACGAGGAAACGCCAGCAGTTTCGAGCAGGAGCTTAGTCAAAAGAGGGAAGTTGAAAGCCAATTGCGGATGCAGGAGATTCTCAAGAAGCTGGATAAGCTGGAGGATCAGCTGAAGCATAAATTAAATCTCAACGATCTCATGTTATATAGAAAACTGATAAGAAATTTTTTGCAGGAAGCCACCGCCAAAGCCTATTTGCTCAAAAAGGAACGCGGGCGTAACCGCCGGGGTCGAACCATGCTAACTACTATTTCTATCGTTGATCAGGAAGCAGAACAACTCATTAATGACTTTATCGGTAAGAAGAGGGAAGCGGTGGAGATTCTTAATACCCTGGATAAGATAAGAGGTATGCTGGTGGATTTGATGATATAGCTCAATCAAGAGGTGCAGGTATGGATATTTTCTTTTCAATAGTGGGACAGGAACGGGCCAGCAGTCTGCTGCAAAAAAGTCTGGAGACGGGCACAATAAGCCATGCCTATCTTTTTTTGGGTCCGGCGGGAGTGGGGAAAATGTCTTGTGCCCAGGCCTTTGCCCAGGCTATTATTGGGCGGGATGATAATGACGCTATGGTTTTTTTTCGGGAGAGGATACACCCGGATTTATTAATCCTGGAAAAGGAAGAAGGGCGAAGTGTAATAAGTAAAGAACAAATCTCACAGAAACTTGAGCCCTGGCTCGGATTGAAGCCTTACCGGGCTTCCCATCGAGTAGCCATTATTCGGGACAGTCAGCTTATGAGTAATGAAGCAGCCAATGCCTTGCTTAAAAACCTGGAGGAACCACCGGAATACGCCGTAATTATCCTGATTGCCGATGACCAAAATATCTTGGAAACCATAGTATCCCGCTGTCAGCTTGTTCGCTTTAATTCCCTGGCAGATAAAGATATCGAGCAAATCCTGCGTAATCGCGAAGTGGAGCCCTTAAAGGCTGCTCAGGCTGCCAGCCTGGGACAAGGTAGTGTGGCTACAGCTATACGCTTTGCCCAGCAAGAGGATTATGAAAAGATATGGGAGACAAGCCGGAATATAATTACAGAGCTGAGTGGGGAAGAAATAGTTGAAGTATATAAGTCGGCGGAAAGGATGGAACTGGCCCCGGAATTAATCGTAAACCTCTTGATAAGCCTGTTGCGTGATATTAATATTTACCAGCAAACCCGCAAAGAGGAACTGCTGGTTTTGCCCGGCAGTTCTGAGCTGGCCAGCTCCATCAGGAAAGTTCAGCCTCAGCATCTTACAGCTGCCCTTGATAAGATCATGAACTTGAAAAATTATTATCGTAGCAATGTAAATTCATTAATTATCAATGTTAATATCAGCTATGAAATTTGGCAAGCCTTTAACTCTTAGTAAGAAAAGTAAGGGGTTAGTAGTCGTCGGTCGTCAGACATCAGAAGGGGGAGGGGGTTATTTCCTACCCCATCTTACTATATAACAAGCGCTTATTATAACGCACTTTTCATTGGGGGTTGTGGCCTCTGGCCATGGAGGGTTAGTAAGAAAATAGGGTTTAGACGCAGAAGGAAAGAAGTTGTCAATAACCCCGTCGCCGTGTCACATTCGTGTCACATTTGATTTTGGTAGTAAATTTATAGAATCGAGGAGGTAGTTGTTATTGGCTTGGGTGGTAGGCGTCCGCTTTAAACCGGCGGGTAAAATATACCATTTTGCTTGTGAAGGCCATGATTTGGAAGCAGGAGACCCGGTAATTGTTGAAACCGTACGGGGTGTGGAATATGGTATTGTAGCCATGGGAAAACGAGATCTGGATGGAGAAGAGCTCATACAACCTCTAAGAAATGTAATCCGTAAAGCTAAACCTGAGGACAGCAAAACCTGGGAAAAGAATCAGCAAAAGGGCAGGGAGGCTTTGGATATCTGTAAGCAAAAAATCAAAGAACACCAGCTGCCTATGCGCTTAATCGATGTTGAATACACCTTTGACCTGGGTAAGATAATTTTTTATTTTACCGCTGAAGGGCGGGTGGATTTTCGTGAACTGGTGAAAGACCTGGCCGCTATATTCAAGACCCGGATTGAACTGAGGCAAATCGGAGTAAGAGACGAAGCCAAGATGCTGGGAGGGATTGGTGCCTGTGGCAGGATACTTTGCTGCAATTGCTTTTTAGGGGAATTCCAACCCGTTTCCATACGCATGGCCAAAGAACAGAATTTGTCGCTTAATCCCACCAAGATTTCAGGAATATGCGGGCGTTTAATGTGTTGCTTGAAATATGAATCAGAGCTCTATGATACCGCAACAAATGGGGAGAACCAACATGGAAAAAACAGTTCGAGAGCTAAAAATGATAATTCGGGAACTGATTCTTGAGGTGGGACAACTGAAGGAGCGGGTTACTTACCTGGAAAGGGCCTCGAGTCCAGGGCAGCCGCCGCAATTACCAGAGCCGCCTTCCTGGCCGGATATCGAAGTAGAAAGCTATGAAAACCTGGGAAAAGTATATAAAGAAGGATATCATATTTGTCCGGCTGCTTTTGGGCAAAGCCGTAACGAGGAATGTCTTTTTTGTTTGGCGTTCATGGAAAAGGAGTGAACCGTGGACAAGGTAAATATGATGCCGGACGACCAGGAGGAAAGCCTGGATGATCTCGTTTTAGGCGGTATGAAACTGTTTCAATCCCGGGAAGGCTACCGCTTTTCCCTGGATGCAATACTTCTGGCCCATTTTCCTGTACTGGACGGAATAAAGCAGGCGGTGGATCTGGGCACAGGAAACGGAGTTATTGCTCTGTTGCTGGCTTACCGTGCTCCCTCTTTGCGAGTGACCGGTATCGAAATACAGGAAAAGATGATCAAAAGAGCCAGGAAGAATATTGCCTTCAACCATCTAGAGGAAAGGATTGACCTGATTCAGGCCGATATCAAGAACCCAAAGGAATACTTACCTCCTCAGGGGGCAGAACTGGTCGTTTCCAATCCACCCTTCTGGAAAAAGGGGGAAGGGAAATTGAGCCTAAATCCAGAGAAAGCCATTGCCCGCCATGAATTGGAAGTGGAGCTCGCCGATCTTGTTCGAGCTGCTGCTTATATACTGCTTCCCAGGGGGTGCTTCTGTCTTATACAGAGAGCGGAGAGAATACAGGAAATAGCCCGGCTTTTTTCCGCCAATGGACTGGTATTGAGGAGAATAAGACCGGTTTATCCGTTGCCGGAACGAGAGGCTAGAATGATACTCTTGGAAGGCCAAAAGGGGGGAGCAGGGGGCTTGACCATCCTGCCTCCGCTTTTCGTTTACGAGAGTCCCGGGGTTTACAGCGCCGAACTGCAAAAATTGTACGGCTTTTCAAAGTAAGAAGGGTGTCAAGGCGGCGTCAAGGGGACGGTCCGAGACCACTGAAAAAGTATCATAAATATCATCCTGAGGAGCTGCAGGTGACGAAGGATCTCTTTTGGAAGTCCGTAATATTAGGACTTTAGCTAACGAGATTCTTCGCTATCGCTCAGAATGACACGCAAAAGAGCACTTTTTCAGCAGTCTCGGACGGTCCTTTTGTCACCGCAACCCCTTACTCCTCACTTTTCGTACTAACTCCCATGGCCCTGGGCCGCAAAAAGGCATGAAAACAGGGTTTGAGGTGTTAGGTATAAATCAATATCTATAATAAATCAGTATAATTCATAGTTTTCAGTGTCTATTTTCGTACTGATTAAGTAAGGATGATAAATTGAAAACAGGTAAATTATACATCTGTGGAACGCCCATAGGAAATCTGGATGATGTCAGTATCAGGCTGTTAAAAACGTTGCGCAAGGTAGACCTTATTGCCTGCGAAGACACCCGCATGACCATAAAGCTGCTAAACCGCTTTAAGATAAAAACCCGCATGATAAGCTACCATGAATATAGTAAACGGGAAAAGGAAGACTATCTGATAGCCCAGTTGCTGCAAGGCCAAAACATAGCCCTGGTTTCCGATGCAGGTATGCCAACTATTTCCGATCCGGGGGAAGAACTAATAAGACGGGCTTTACAAACAGGTATTCAGCTGGAGGTAATACCAGGACCATCAGCCCTTACTGCGGCATTGGCTCTATCCGGTATGGATACTTCAGCTTTCACTTTCGCAGGCTTTTTGCCTCAGCGCCGTTCACGCCGAAGGGAAGAACTGGAGCAATTGCAAAGCGAGCAAAAGACGATTATTTTATATGAAGCGCCGCATCGTATACGGGAATGCCTGCTTGATATTGTAGAAATAATGGGAGCAGAGAGGAAGCTGGCCATAGCTCGGGAACTAACAAAAAAACATGAAGAAGTAAGACGAGGAACGGCAGGAGAGTTGCTGCACCATTTTAGCTCCTCTCCCCCGCGAGGCGAAATATGCCTTTTGATAGCCCCTGCTGAAGATAAAGCCGCCGAAACAAACTGGGAGCTCATTATAGCGGAGACAGAAGAATTAATAAACTTGGGGATAGATAAAAAAGAAGCCTTCAAAATAAAGGCAAAAGACTACGGTATAAAAAAGAACGAACTATACAATTATTTTATCAAAAAAAAACGACCCGGCACTCAGGATTGAAAACTATCACTTAAGGAAGTTTTCTGAATGCCGGGCGGGTGTTGCATCTATACGTTGCCAACAATCGCTGGTAATATTTATGCAACAAAAAGCTTTTTGTAATATTAAATTAATATGTAGAATTAGATTACCTGTTTGCTGAGCTCAGTAAGGCAGCTTTTGCATAAGTTTTTCCCTTTGTAATTGACCACTTCTTCTGCATTACCACAGAAGATACACGCGGGTTCATACTTCTTGAGGATTATTTTTTCACTGTCAACATAGATTTCCAGTGCGTCCTTTTCCTCTATACCCATAGTTCGACGTAATTCAATCGGAATTACAATGCGGCCCAACTCGTCCACCTTACGGACAACGCCAGTTGATTTCAGCATACATACAACCCCCCTCCCAAAATTTTCTACAACAAGAGTGTACCAGAGATGGCAGAATAAGTCAAGATAATTATGACAATTTTGGGCAAAAAATTTACAGTTATCCCAAGAGTATATGTATTTATGTATTTTTTTGGCCCAGATAAAAGTCAAAGAAAACCACAAATTAGGGAAAAAACCATATTATCAAAAAACAACATAAACTGTCGGAACTATTCTGCTTGACTCTACTATATACATAAGGGTTGCATAAATATACAAAGCGCTGGTGAAGGTGAAAGCGGGCGGTCGAAGACCTTACAATGCCTTGCAGTCGCTATTAAGGTTGTTGCGCCTGATTCGGAACGACACGGGGGTCGTTCCCTACATACCCTTCGGTCGCTTTTAAGGCCGCTGAGCAGCTTCTTTATAGAAGCCAATGAATATTAATAACTTTTTGCAGTAGATTCTATGCTTTATTTTTGCTCTTAAGGAAAACATCATTACGGTTTATAATCCCCTTAACAGCTTAGGGATAGGGGAGCAATTTTGTGGTAAACTATAGCTAATCATTGTTTTGGGAGGAAAGAAAGTGCAGAGGAAGAAAAGTTATTACATTACTACTCCTATTTATTACCCCAGCGATAATTTACATATTGGGCATGCCTATACCACCGTGGCCGCTGATTGCATGGCCCGTTTCAAACGAATGCAGGGTTATGATGTTTTCTACTTGACTGGTACCGATGAACACGGGCAAAAGATTGAAAAAGCGGCCCGGGAGAAAGGTATGGAACCCATCAAGTATGTGGATGGTATCGTAGAAAGCATCCGCCAGCTCTGGGAAACCATGCTGATTACCCATACAGATTTTATACGCACCACCGAAGCCCGGCATGAGCAGCTAGTACAAAAAATATTCAACAAGGTCTATGAGCAGGGAGATATTTTTATTTCCCAGTATGAGGGCTGGTATTGCACCCCCTGTGAGACATTTTTCACGGAAAGACAGCTGGCCGAAGGGAATTGCCCTGATTGTGGCCGTGAAGTGGAGCTATTGAAGGAAGAAAGCTATTTTTTCAATATGGCTAAATATGCTGATCGCCTGCTGGAGCATATTGAAACTCATCCGGAATTTATTCAGCCCGAATCCCGCCGTAATGAAGTTGTCAACTTCATAAAAATGGGCCTGGAAGATCTGTGCGTATCCCGGACCACCTTCCAGTGGGGGGTACCGGTGCCCTTTAACCAAAAGCATGTGGTGTATGTCTGGTTTGATGCTTTAATAAACTACCTGACGGCTATAGGTTATATGGATGATGAAGAAAAGTTTAAGCAGTATTGGCCGGCGGATGTACACTTGATGGCCAAAGACATAATTCGCTTTCATGCGATTATTTGGCCCATAATGTTGATGGCTCTGGATTTACCTTTGCCTAAAAAGGTCTGTGCCCACGGTTGGATAATGCTGGAAGGCGGGAAGATGTCCAAATCCAAGGGAAATGTGGTTGATCCGGTAGTTTTGGTTAAGAAATACGGGGTTGATGCGGTAAGATACTACTTGGTCAGGGAACTGAGTTTTGGCCAGGATGGCTATTATTCGGAAGAAATGCTGGTAAATCGCATAAATTCTGATCTGGCCAATGACCTGGGTAATCTTATCAGCCGCACTATAGCCATGATAGAGAGATATTTTGATGGGGTTATACCCGCCCCGGGTGTAGCGGAAGCCCTGGATGAGGATTTAATAAACGCAGCCCGGGAGGCGTACCGGGAAGCAACGGAGAAACTGGACAAGCTGGATTTCGCTTCATATATAGTAGCTACTCGCAAGCTGGTATCACGGGCTAATAAATATATTGATGAAACTGCGCCCTGGCTTCTGGCTAAAGAGGAAGCGAAAAAAGAGCGCCTGACCAGCGTGATGTATAACCTGGCGGAGAGCATCCGTATCGCCCTGATACTCCTGGCGCCAAGCATGCCGACACTGCTGTCCAGAGCCAACCGGCAAATGGAGATATTTGACCTGAGCCAAAACCCGAGCTGGGATGAAGCGGCGGAATGGGGTCGCTGTAAAGCCGGCAGCAAGGTTAGCCGGGGCGAGCCCCTGTTTCCGCGGATTGATTTAAAATCCCTGGAATCTGGAGAGCAGCCGGTGGAATCACCCGGGAAGAAAAAAGTGGAGAAGAGTCAGCCCGCTGTTCCGGAATTGGTTGATATTGAGGAATTTGCCCGGATTGATCTGCGGGTAGCTGAAGTTATCGCCTGCGAAAAAATGAAGAAGGCTGATAAATTACTGGTTTTACGCTTGCGAGTGGGAGAGGAAGAACGCACGGTGGTTTCAGGTATTGCACAATATTATTCCCCGGAGGAATTGCTGGGTAAGAAAGTGGTGCTGGTAGCCAACTTAAAACCCGTAAAACTAAGAGGGGTATTATCTCAGGGTATGATACTGGCCGCTGGTGGAGATAAGGTGGAAGTTTTGCTGGTGGATCAGGATGTACCTTCCGGAAGCCGGGTGAAGTAGATGTTGATAGACACCCATGCCCATTTGCAGGATCCCGCCTTTAACCGGGACCGGAAGGAAATTTTGGAACGGGCTGAAGCGGCCGGGCTGGAGAAAATAATATGTATCGGCTATGATTACGAGACTTCTGCGGAAGCAGTGCAGCTGGCCCGCCAGTTTCCCGAGGTTTATGCGGTGGTAGGAGTACATCCCCATGATGCCAAAACCCTGAGCACTGAGGTATTGGCCCAACTATACGACCTGGCCCGTGACCCCCGGGTGGTGGCTATTGGAGAAACCGGCCTGGATTATTACCGCAACCTTTCCTCCCCCGAAGAACAGAGGAAAGCCTTTAAAGAACAGATAAAACTGGCCCATGAGCTCTATAAACCGCTGGTTATTCATGACCGTGATGCTCACCAGGAGGTTTTGGATATCATAAAGAAGGAAAAGGCCGGGAAAAATGAAGGTATTATGCACTGCTATTCTGGACACCTGCCTCTGGCGGTGGAACTGATGAAAGAGGGTTTTTATATCTCATTTGCCGGCCCCCTCACTTTTAAGAATGCGAAAAAGACCCAGGAGGTGGCGGCCCGAGTAGCGCTGGAGCGGATTTTAATAGAAACGGACTGTCCCTACTTGACCCCGGAACCCTTCCGGGGAAAAAGAAATGAGCCGGCATTAGTAGTACATACGGCCAGGAAACTGGCAGAATTGCGCCACAAAACCGAAGAAGAAATCGCCTATATTACCAGCCAGAATGCCAGGAGAATCTACCGTATCAAAGATTGATTCTATTGCAGGAAAGGGCCCCAACCTAAATAGTGACACCCGCAGGGCTTTACCTATTTCGACAAACTCCTTAATGGGCAAATATCCTTTTTCAGCAATCTTTTTTCCCTTCTAAGAATAAAATGGATGTAAAGGGATAAGAATTAAAAAAAGGTTGGCCGCAGCTACTACATAAAAAGGCAAACAACCCACAAAATGGAAATAATGTTTGACTTCCGGGGTTAATTTTGCTTAGAATGTAGTTGTATCTCAGGCTTTATGTCTGGGACAAAAGGAGAAGGAGGAATGAAATGGGTATTGTGTGGTCTAAGCAACGAGCTTACCTGGCCGCTGTATTGGGCCTGGTTCTGCTGGTAAGCCTGTTCTTTGCCCTGCAAAAACCAGTAAGTATTGAGGTTGATGGCAAGCTAATAAAAAGCAGTGTTTTCTTTTCTGGAACCGTAAGGGAGGTTCTGGATAAAAACCACATAACGCTTAATGAAAAAGACAAAGTTGAACCTTCATTAAATGCTCCGGTAAAGAAAAAGATGAAGATCACTGTAGTCAGGGCTTTTAAAGTGAAAGTTGTAGCCGATGGTTGCAGCCGGGAAGTTTTAAGCATACCGGTTTCAATTAAGGAGGCTATCAAATTAGCCGGATTCCAGCTGGGAGAGCAGGATATTATTAAAACCACTGCCACCTCCCTAACCATCCCAAACCAGGAGATTGAGATTATCCGCGTCACTCAGGAAGAACAGGAAGTAAAAGAGCCTATTGCTTTCCAGGTGGAAAGAACCAGCGACAACACCCTGGAGAGAGGATTGAGCAGGACCATCAAACAGGGGAAGAATGGGGTAGCTCTAAACACCTTTAAGGTTACTTACCATAACGGTAAAGAAGCCAAACGTGAAGTAATTGGCAGCAAAACATTACTTGAACCAGTAAATAAACTGGTGGCCCTGGGGACTATCACCAGTGTCTCCAGAGCTGGGCAACGCTTGGATTTCCGGGAAGCAAAATATATGAATGCCTCTGCTTATACCTACACCGGTCGCAATACCGCTACGGGAAGACAACCGGCGGTGGGTTTGGTAGCGGTTGATCCCAGTGTTGTTCCAATGGGAAGCAAGCTCTATATTGAGGGTTATGGTTATGCTGAGGCCGCTGATACCGGAGGAGCCATCAAAGGAAACCGCCTGGATCTCTTTATGGAAGAACGATCACAATGCTTAAACTGGGGGAATCGAACCGTAAAAGTCTATATACTCGAATAAGCATCCCCAGAATCGTCTCCTCGATAAAGGAATAAGGGGAAAATAAGCATTAAAATACCCGCCTTAAGTTTTTAGGGCGGATATTTTTTTGTCTATTTTTTCCATGATTTAAAAGTTAAAAAGTACAGAAACCTATAAGAGGAATAGAAAAAGGAGGTGAAAATAAATGAATAGAAAACTGCTTTATTTGCTATGTTTCAGTTTAATGTTTATGCTGTTGGCCAGTGGTTGCCAAAAGACGACCGCTAAGAAGCCCATGGCTCCTTCCGCCAAAAAACCAACGCAGACTAGCCAAATGACCCCCAGTGAAAGAAGAGTCCTGGCCAGTAAACTTTCCAAAATGGCGGAACAAGTGAAAGGGGTACAAAAAGCTACAGTAGTTGTTGCTGATATTGGCATAGCCAACAACATTACCGGAAATACCAAAACAAATGCCCAAATGAACCGGGCTACGGCCAAAAACCTGAACGATAATACTATCGGCAGCGATGCAGGCATCAATCGAAGCGAGCCCAAAGGAATGATTGTTATGGTAGGTTTGACCCTGAATCCGGGCAATAAAGACATGAATAAAAGTAACCAAATAAAATCCAAAGTAATGAACAAGCTTAAAGCGAGCGACCGCCGCATATCCCAGGTATTGGTGACGACTGATCCTAATTTGGTCAAGCGTATTACGGATGTAGCTGCCGGAATACTCGAAGGCAAACCGATTAAAACTTTTGAAAAAGACATAAAAAATATTGATTCCAGCTTAAGACAGCAAAAAACCACTTATTAGTTAAAATCTAACCCGGGAGCAAGATACTCTCGGGTTATTTTTTGGGAACACATAGGAAGGTTACTTTTGTGCTGTTTTGTAAGAAAAAAGTGATATTTTTTATCCTCTGGATGTATAATAGGCTAAATTGGACAAATTTGATTTCACGGCAAAAGCCGAGTATATTTATACCAGCAAAATATATTTACTCTTCATCCTAATAGGCTTGAGGTACAATGAAACGCATAGATTCTTTATCCGGCATACGCTATTACATGGATAAATATGGAATTCACCCCCGCAAAAAATGGGGGCAGAATTTTCTGGTGGATGGGAATATTCTTAGAAAGATAGCTCATTTATGCAATCCCGGCTGTGAAAAATTGCTGGTGGAAATAGGGCCCGGGCTGGGAGGACTGACCAGAGAATTAACAGGCATAAGCAAGGGAGTACTGGCCATCGAGATTGATTTCGGGCTGCGGGAGGCGCTGGCTGAAAGCTTGCAGGGACTAAATAATATCCATCTGCTCTTTGCCGATATACTTCAAATCGAATTGGAGGAAGAATTGAGGAAGGCTTTTGGGGAGGAAGATATTTCCGGATACAAGGTATGCGCCAATATACCTTATAATATAACCACCCCCATTATATTTAAACTCCTGGAGACTTGCCCGCAGATGGAAAGCGCTACTCTGATGATGCAGAAAGAGGTTGCCGGCCGCATACTGGCATCCCCTGGCAGCAAGGAATACGGATTACTCACTCTGACTACGGCCTATTATGCCGAGGTAGAATACCTGATGCCGGTTTCCCGGAATTGTTTTTATCCCCGCCCGGAAGTAGATTCCAGCGTTATTCAACTCCGGCCTATAAAAGGAAAGCGAGTGCAGGTTAAAGATGAATCAAACTTTAAGAAGCTACTCCGGGTATCTTTTCAGAAGCGGAGAAAAACTATTTTAAATATTTGCGTAGATTTGTTTTCGGCAGAAAAAGCGGAGATCCATAGCATTTTAAACTCCATAGGCATAGACCCGAAAAGCAGGCCGGAAAACCTCGCCATTGAGCAATTCGCCCGGATAAGTGATACTCTGGTTATGAGGAGGTTTGGTAATGATATTTAACAGTCCCAGCAAAGGAAAACTAGATTTAGAAGAGGTAGTAATTGATATACTCAACTACATCGCTGAGGATCTTACCCGGTCTTACAAATTAATTGTGGGCAGTGATTCTCATCCTGGCGCACAGGGAACCTGTTATGTCAGTGCCATAATTATTCACCGGATGGGCAAAGGCGCTCGCTATTATTATAATAAAATCCTGGATCGCCGGAGCAGTAGTCTGCGCCAGCGTATTTTCTATGAAGCATCCCTTAGCCTGGATTTAGCTGATCGCTTGAGCCAGTGCTTGAAAAAGCATGGCAAAGATGACATGAAAGTGGAAATACACCTCGATGTTGGCATTCAGGGCGATACCAAGGAATTGGTAAAAGAAGTTACCGGAATGATAGTAGGGAGTGGTTTTGCCGCCAAAATCAAGCCGGATGCCTGTGCAGCCAGTACGGTAGCGGATAGGTATACCAAATAAAACTTTGACTCTACTGCAAAAAGTTATTAATACTCGTTGGCTTGTATAAATATACCGCTTAGCAACCCTAAAAGCGACCGAAGGGAGCATCAGTTGTGCCCGCAGGGAGCGTTGTTCCCGGCAGGGCGCTTCGCATGGGTAACACTTGTGGCTTGTCTCGCGGCTCAAGGAGGTACCACGCTAATCTCTCGTCCATGGGAGGCCACCTTAATAGTGACATCCGAAGGATGGAACACCAGGAGTCCCTGCAGGATACTGCATCCATGCTTCACCAACGCTCGCTTTGTATATTTATGCAACTCTTTATGCCCCAAAAGGGATTTTTGCAATGGAGTCATATTTTATGATTGATTAGAAATTCTTCGGTATAAGCATTTTTTTCGGTTTTTTTCCAAATACATAATTTTATCTGCTTCTGCCAGCGCTCTTTGTATATCAACACAACCTTGCACATTAATACAATAACAGCCAATACTAACAGAAAGCATATGTTTTTGCAAACGAGATTTATTATGCAATTCAATCTTATTTCTAATTCTATTTTCAATATTTTCAATACAATTCATTTCTTTAATAAAAAAAATAGCGAATTCATCTCCACCTATGCGCCCGATTACATCAGTGGCTCTACAAGACTCTCTTAATATTTTGGAAACATCAATAAGTGCTTGATCCCCCTGATGATGCCCCCAAAAATCGTTTATGTCTTTCATCCCGTCAATGTCAATAAAGAAGAATCCAACAGGCTGACATAGTCTTCGAGCTAACGCCAGCTGTTGTTGGGTCATGATGAAAAAACCGCGCCGGTTATATAGTTTGGTCAGTTCGTCAGTAATAGACAACTGGGCCATATTTATCCGCAAACGGTTTCGTTCAATAGAGCAATTTATAATACGCTTAATTGGGTAAAAGTCCGTTTCACTTTTTATTATATAGTCCTGAGCTCCTTTACGTACTGCTTCCAATGCTATTGCCTCATCGGCCGGGTTGCTAAGAATTATTACCGGTAACTCAGTGTATTTGTCTAAGATTTCCTCAAAAATCCTAATTCCAGATAAATCGGGTAAGGCTAGATTTAGCATAATCAGGTCAAAATCATTGCTTTTCAATAAATCAAGTGCCTGGGCAATTTTTTCTGCAAAAATTAGCTCGGACTTAATTCCCTTATCAAGTGAAAAAACCCGTTGAATAAATGATATATCTTCCTCATTGTGCTCAATCACCAGTATCTTAACGGCCTTATTCATGAATATCCACCACACAATAATAATTGCTCAGATTCACCTAAAAATTATGGAATAATTAATACTTGACTCCACTGCGAAAACCCCTTTTGTTGCATAAGGGTTGCATAAATATACAAAGCGAGCGTTGGCGAAGCATGGTTGCAACGCCCGGCGAAGGCGAGCAGGCGAAAGGGGGCGAGCGACAGGACGTCGCGAGAGCGCTATACGACCATGGATGGGAGGTTAGCGTGTACCCCTTGAGCCGCGAGACAAGCCGCAGGTGTTGCCCATGCGAAGACTGCGAGCGGTATATTTATACAAGCCAATGAATATTAATAACTTTTTGCAGTAGAATCATACTTTATTATGGATTGCATTGAGTTATCATGCCAGATGAAATCTATAGTTTGAAAACCGGATATCGGCGTCAACTTCAGAAATTACCATATAGTCTACATTGCCTACAATTATAACGTGTGCTAAGATTGAGCCAAATAACCAATAAGAAGCCATCCCAAGCTTTTCTGCCAGGGAACGGATATATATTATTCGAATTATTCGAACGAGGAGGTTTTTCGGGAAACCAGCCTGGACAACGATTTTGAGCATCTTCTTTCAAGAACTAATCCGTGTTCGTTTTCCTAAAATTAATTACCAATAACTCTAGTTTAATACGTCATAGCAGTAATGTCAACATTTATGTAATTCTTGGGAGTGTACTTTTTGCACAATTTAATTGGAGGTAGAATTCGCCATATCAGAAAAACTCTCAAAATGACGCAAGAAGCATTAGCAGCGCAATTAGGCGTATCTCAACAGCACATATCTCACGTTGAGAATGGTACTAAACAAGCGTCTCAACTTCTTATTAAACATATCTGCTTACTTTTTGATACTACTGAGACGTGGTTAACCACTGGTAAAGGGGATGTGTTTCTCTCAAATGAAGAAATCATTAAAAATCAAATCCTTCATATCGGTGAACGCGCCTTTGCGGAAGCTTTAAGGAAGCTGTTGAATGACGACTCTCTGGAGGTTCTGGGAACCCTCCTGGGTCCTCGCTTGGGAGAAAAACCATATGATCCTTCTCTGGAACCCATGATTGATTTTCTGGTTGATTTGTGGTCATTAAGAGATGAAAAATTGAAATCCTGGGCGCTGGTTCAGTTTGAAAGGGCCTTTCCTGAAGATATGAAAGAAAAAGTGAAAAATAGTTGCGCAAACAATCATAACCGCGAATCCATTGCTTAACCTCGTTTTATTTCCTAAAGAAAAATATAATATCTGGTTGACACAACGAAAGTTTTTATATATACTAATTATTTCAATGTTGACAATCCTTCGCTTCTGTTATAGAATTATATTGATATATATAAAAGAAGGTGGTAAATTGAATTCTCCCAGGGCGATATCAGATATTAAGAAAGACCTGGAATCTTTTGTTGGAAGTAAGATTAGATTAAAGGCTAACCGGGGAAGAAACCGTATCATAGAGAAAGAGGGCGTATTAGAGTCAATTTATCCCAATATATTTGTGGTTAAGTTGGATGAAAGAAAAATAGAAAGGCGAGTTTCCTATACTTATGCCGACGTACTAACCGAAACAGTTGAATTGTTTGTTTATGATACTGAAGACTCAGAAATTAGAATTGCCGCTGCCAACCATTAAAACATCCACCATCACTGCATGAATTCATGCAGTTTTTCTTTTCTCTATAGATTCTTTTCTAAAATCCTTACTTTTTCTCCGACCTCTTCTTTTTACAGATGAATCATATACCAGACCGACAGGTAATATAAATTTATAACGAGGTGAAATATGCCTGCTAAGTAGCCGGGTTCTTGCTAACACAGGCGGCGGATTCTAATCCCTCCCACCTCGTTGCAGCGCTGTGTTATAACTGCCCCGCAGTTTCTTCCGATGCTTAAAAGTGCAAGAAAAGAAGGTGATGTAGTTGGGTGAGGCACTTTCTATATGGTCGCCGGTGGTAATGGCTGAACTAAGTACCCCCCGAAGCTTTGACCACCATCAGATATACTATTTAGATGAACGATTCCAGGGCCTGGAGGATTTAAGAGTCAAGTTAAGGGAATATATCGTAAGAAAACAAGGAAATGCGTTGGAAACCTTGTTTAAACTGGAAGTCATTTGCTTGCTGGAAAATATGGATGGCAAGATGCAGCTGGTAAAAAAGGAAGAAAACTTGAGGGATCGGGTTTTATTACAGGAATTTGACCGCAATTTGGATTTCGATAAAGAACCTCGAATAGATTTTATTGGCGATATAAAAAAGATTAATTGGCAGGGGGGGTTGGACGGCAATCAGCTGCATGTAATACTTTTTATAGATTACATATTGTTGGCTATCCGCCAACAGGTAATCCGGCTTTTGGAACAGGAAGCGGAGTTAAAGAGCAGCGATTTACGGGTTGAGGGTGCTGCACAGGATGAGACTGCCAGGATGGAGGAAAAAAACCTGGAACTAAGGCGCCAACTCCGTTTTTACGAAAAAAATATAGCCAGTCTCAAAAAGGGGATTAAGAAAGCCGAAAGCCGCAATGCAGTATTAAGCCGGGAGAGCCAGCAGCATCAGTTATTAATCGAAGAGCTGCGCCGGGCTATACAGGAAAAAGAACAGCGCTTGAGCCGTTATGAGACCAGGCTTTATTATGAGGATAATCAAGATAACGTATATGAGGAGATTTACTCCAATAACGAAGAAAATGAAAGAATTAGCGGCAATAGCCTGGGAAGCCGGGTTAAACGGCTTTTCCTGAATAGTATTTGATTCCCCTTGAAATAAAGCCGAGGTTTTACTACGATTTCTTTTTAAGCATCGGAAGAAACCGCGGAGCAGTTACAACATTCACCTCGTTATAAGCTGATTGCCGGAGGCGGCGGTCATAGAGTTCCTTTTATGCACCCCTGGCGTATATTTTTCATATTATTAGAGAGGATTATATATTGTTTTAAGCCGAGAGGGGTGTATGAATGGGAGAAAGCAAATTAATGGAAGGAAAGAACCTGGGTATCTTAAAGGTAAATACCCAAAAATACCAGGCAACACAATTGGCAGCTGGGGATGACGAAGGCCAATTTATGATAAGTACCGCCAAAAAGAGTTCGCTTAAAGCTAAGAACATTTGCCCTCGTTGCCAAGAAAGAGTAAATAAGCAGGAAATGAAATCTTGCGATCATTGTGGAAGTGAATTGTGTTCTAAGTGTTTAAAAGAATATCAGAAAAAACACTTGAAGACTCCAGTTAGGCGTGATTCCTCCATTCAGGGAAACTAAAAAGCAATGGCCAGGCTGTAGAGACCTGGCTATTTTTTTAAACATTGACGTAGACAGGGGGATAAAAATTGTCCAATATTAACTGTATCCTGTACCCGCCCACGGTCGATTTTCACTACCTGGTTCAGCGACCGCAGCATTTAATAAAGAACTTTTCCGAGCTCGGGGTATTAAGCTTCTTTCTTAATAACCCCCACCTCCACGAGCATCAACGCCGGGGCATAGAACGCATCAACCCCTATTTATTTTTATTTAATGGAGTTGAGCCTACCGAATTTTTAAGAGATATTCGCCCCGTAGTATATTACAGTGCTACGGCCCATGTAGATATGATAAAGAAATATCGGCCATCGCTAGTAGTATTTGATAGTGTTGACGAACCCAGTGATGAATTTGCCGGATGGAGACCTTATTATCACCGGGCAGTAGCTACGGCGGACATCGTAATTACCACCTCCGATAAGCTGTATAAGATGGCCAAAAGCATCAACCCCCGTAGCGTTTTGGTGCCCAATGCTTGTGATTATGAACATTTTTCCCCCAGCACTCATTTGCCGATTCCGGCTGATATGCGAGGCATCAATAGCCCGGTAATTGGCTATATTGGAGCTATTGCCACCTGGGTTGATTTGGAACTGTTGGATAGGGTAGCTGCCAGGCTCCCGCATTTTAATTTTGTTATGCTGGGGCCTTTGTATAATGTGTCTGAACTGCCACAGCGCCCTAATTTGCACTGGTTAGGCTTTAAAGACTATAAAGACCTCCCCGCCTATGCCCAGGCCTTTGATGTTGGATTAATACCCTTTAAGCTCTCCAGTATGACGGAATCGGTAAACCCCATAAAAATGTGGGAGTACATGGCTGTCGGAATGCCCGTTGTGGCTACAGCTCTTCCTGAAGTTTACAAATTCCGGGAACTAATTTACTATTCGGAAAACGAAGAAGAGTTTATTGAAAATATCGGAAAGGCCCTCGTGACCGATAATCCCTTCCGGCAAAAACAAAGAATGGAACTGGCCCGGCAGAATTCCTGGTCGGCTAGAGCGGTAGAAATAATCGATATAATTGAAAACACACTGGCGGAAAAAGGCATTAAAAAAACGGAATACCGGGTAGATGGCATAATGGATACTCTGCTACCGGACAGTGCTTATACTGACTTTAATGAACCTTTCCGTGCTAGTCTCAGCCCTTTTCAGCAAGTGCTGGTGTCACCGGGTTCCGGCTTCCGTTATTCTATTTATCCCGGCAAAGAATCCCGGGACAGGGATAGAGTCCGAAATGTTTGGAGTAGAGCTGATTCCGCTTTCCCGGCAGGAGATATTGCAGTAGTGCAAAAAAGCGGCTTTCGTTATTACACCCAGCGCCATCAGAAGGAACTGGGGCTCTACTATGGCTGATACCCGGCGAGGCGAGCAGGCGAAAGGGGACGAGTCCTCAACTATGGCTGATATGGCTGAAAAAATAATGATAGGCTGTCCGGTTCGCAATCGGGCCTGGTCTTTAACCTATTACCTGACTTCCATAAAACGATTGGCATACCCCGAGTCCCGGCTCGAATTCTGCTTTATAATAAACGATTGTATAGATGAGACTCCGCAAATTTTGGAAGATTTTGCCCGCAGAGAAAACGGGCGGGTACGATTAATCTACTATGACCTGGGTCAGAAGTATGGGCACCTGCGAGGTCAATATAACTTTTCCCAGTTGGCACGACTGAGGAACCGTCTGCTGGAAGCATTTCTGGAGTCTGATGCGGCTTACTTATTTTCTGTGGATAGTGATATTCTGGTGCCAGTTGATAGTTTATCCCTCTTGCTGCAGGATGATTGCGATATTGTGTCCGCTCTGGTCTGCAACGGGGAGGAAGTGGGGGATAATTCGATTTATAATATACTGGTCAAGGATGCTGCCGGCAACCTGGTGCATTGCCGGGATTTCCCCCGGGACCGGGTTTTTCCAGTTGATTGTACCGGGGCAGCCTACCTGATTAAGAGAAAGGTTATTGCATCGCTGGGAATAAGATACTCCTCAGATGACGGGGCTGAGGATATCGGCTTTTGCCGCCAGGCACAGGAAAAGGGGATAGGCATTTTTTGTGATGGCCGTATAGAATGTATCCATTTGATGAGGGAAGATACGACTTTACTATCGTCAAAAAAGACAAAAATACCGTAAGGATAATCACATTTTGTTACCTCCTTTCATAATATATCCTAGAAATTTGACAGAACAAATTTCAGAACCTGTTTCAAGCAGGCGAATACTAGATAAAGGAGGGAAAGTAAAGTGTCTAGATTGTTAAAATGTGAATTTCCTGAAGGTTGTATGCTGGATCTCTGGGCCAAGGTTATTAAAGCCAAATACATCGAAAAACAAGTTAAAGTACTGGACACGGTCTTTTGTGTACCTGATGAGCAAGTGGGTGGAAAAGTATCCTGTGTGGAAGACATTAAGGTTAAAGTTATCAAGGCGCACGAGGATCTGTGTTTCAACAAAGTAAAAATCTTCATCGACTACGAAGTAATCCTTTTTGTGTTAGTGGAAGGTGAGTACCAGATTATTACCGTAACTGACCGCTATGAACAATCCATAGAACTGGACGAATTTGATCCACCCCTAACCTCTGAAGAATTCCGCATCGAAATTGAACAGTCGGAAATCATTCTAAAGAACTGGAGTTTTGATTTCGAAATTAAAGGCAACTGCGAGGACAGCAGTAATCCTTGTAAATTGACCACGCCCATCAAGGGAACCTGTATAGGGCTTAAAGTATACGTGGATATCATCGACAAACTGGGCAAATTCCATGATGTAGTGGTATACGGAGAGTTGGATCCGGATGTAGATTATTAAGCTCAAGGCTAAAACCAGAAAATGCTCGGCTCATTAGCCGGGCATTTACCTTTCTTAAAGTAGCGGGGGGATATTTTGAGCAGCTTAAAAATCAACCGCCAGGATAAAAACCTGATGAGAAAACAATTGGAAGAAATACTGTCTATCCAAAAGGATTTGGATAAAAAAATTAATAATTATCAGCAAGAAAGCGTAGTTGAGGAGTACCGGGGTTTTTGGCAGGAACTTGGACAGAACAATAAAGACAGCATACAGAGAGTATCCCGCTATATGGTGCGCAAATGTAATCGCTGAATATAAGCCCCAAAGGAGCAGTTGCTCCATATTAGTCGTCAGTCGTCGGACGTCAGACATCAGAAGGGGGTGGGGGTTATTTCCTATTCTATCTTACTATTCAAGCAGCTACTAACGCATTTTTCATTGGTGCTTGTAGCCTTCACCCTGCCGGGTACTCCTGGTGTTCCGCCCTGCGGGTGCAACTATTAGGGTTGCGGCCGAGGGGCTAGTAAGAAATAGTTTTTGATACGGAAGGACGCTGATTTCTATGGTTTATGTTGAATACTCTAATAACTTAACCCCAGCATTTTCATGGGTGCTTATGGCCCTCGGCCATGGGTGGTAGCATGAAAAATACTTTTTCATTACTATTTGTATCGCCGCATGCGGCGCGAGATGGAGGTTAACATGAAAAGCCTGGGTCTGGCCCTCGGAGGCGGCGGGCTAAAAGGGTTGGCGCATATTGGAGTTCTGCAGGTGCTGGAAGAAAACAGCATCCCTATTTCCGCCATATCGGGAACCAGTGCCGGAAGTATAGTTGCGGCCCTTTATGCCAGCGGACTCTCGCCCTGGCGGATGCAGGAGCTTGCGATGCAGCTCGAAGTCAAGGATTATATTGACTATGATATCGTCGCCTTAACCAAATTTTTCTGGGCTCTATTGCTTCCTGGGGTAAAGACCAGACTGGATGGCCTTGTCAAAGGAGATAAGCTGGAAAAACTGCTTTATAAATGGACCCGGGGGAAGACCCTGGCGGAAAGCCGAATTCCCCTAAGTATTATCGCCTGTGATATTGACTCCGGTCAGGAAATTATATTTACCAATCAAAACATGGAGGTCACCGGCCCCAGGCTAGTAATTAAAGAAGCCCTCTTAAGCGAAGCAGTACGCGCCAGTACTTCTATTCCTGCCACCTTCGTTCCGCTGCAGTTCAGAGGAATGCAGATGGTTGATGGGGGAGTAAAAGAAATGGTTCCGGTAGAAGTACAAAAAGTTATGGGCGTCGGCTATATTCTTTCCGTCAATCTAGGGCGGGAGAGTTATGCGGAAAAAGTCACCGGGATCACCCAAATCGTATCCCGCAGTTTAAATATTATGAGCTATGAAACCTCCGCCACCGCCGAGGCGCTTTTTGCCGATCTGGTTATTCACCCCCGGGTAAAAGCAGTTCGCCTGGATGATATCGAGCAGGCGGAAAGAATTATCCGGGCGGGAAGGCGAGCCGCAAAAGCCAAAATCGATGAAATAAAAAGAGGATTAGAAGATTGATCTGAGTAACAGAAGCACAGTTATTTACATATAATATCCACAAAGCAAGGATTTGGCCTAATTGCGGTTGGAGGCGGGGAGGAGGTTAAAATGGCAACGGATAAATTTGAACATGCCACCTTCTACCTGACAAAAAATCAGGTGGATCTTATAAAAGAACTGGCCAGAAAGAACCAGATATCGCGCAGTGCCCTGGTTAGAATGATAATCCGTGAGTACTTGGCCAGACAGGAAGGGAATAAAAGCGAATAGGAAAACTACCCATAGAAAAGCCCTGAAGAAGGCTGCCGGCCTATACTGGCAGCCTTCCTGATTATTATGCTGCCTGGTATTAGGGAAGGCTGGCAAGGTTTAAAAGCTAATGACGATAAATGCTTGTAATGGTAGAAAAGCAAGGATCAAGCATAATATACAGGCATTATTTGCACTCTTCTTTTTTCTTATCTGTAATTGACTCCACTGCGAAAACCCCTTTTGTTGCATAAGGGTTGCATAAATATACAAAGCGAGCGTTGGCGAAGCATGGTTGCAACGCCCGGCGAAGGCGAGCAGGCGAAAGGGGGCGAGCGACAGGAC
>Ga0334889_1001978_pt1 | contig 24757 bp, 41 predicted proteins | sample GraSluR1_MG_2_FD_207222 | JGI IMG/M metagenome (GOLD analysis project Ga0334889, IMG submission 207222) | Sludge microbial communities from methane-producing bioreactor in Wageningen University, Netherlands - Granular Sludge_8_08-R1 | ecosystem: Engineered > Bioreactor > Anaerobic > Unclassified... | reverse complement strand
TTTTTTTTCATTGGTGTTTTTATTTTTGGAAAATAGGTTTAGGTGGAGGACGCAAATTAATGCGTCTCAGGTTTTGTAAAAAATATTTACTGTCAAATATTATCAGAAATTAGAAAAAGAAGAAATTTGGATTTTATTACTCCAAAATTTTCCCGTTTTAGATATATATATTCAAGATGTGACTCTTGAGGAAATTATTTCTGATATTTATTCACAATAAGCTCTTTCTATTATTTTTCTGGATTTTGCCAGTTATAAAATCCGAGTCTTTCTAGGCCTCTGTAAGCTGTTATATTGTCGTTAAACATTCCCTCATCTAATTGTTTTTTAAAATCTTCGATGGATTTTTCAATTAGCTCAACAAATTCTGTATCATCAAGGTTTGGTTCCTGAATTTTCTTACAATTTCGCGCGAGAAAATGATGGAATATTCTTGTTGAATAAGCACAAGACATACTTTTTCCCAAATCTCCGGTATAACCTGTTTCTTCTAAAAGTTCTCTTTTCATTGCCTCTATAGGATCTTCTCCTTTGTCTAAAACGCCTCCAGGGAGTTCATCAATAATCTTTTAATGTCCCGGTCTAAATTGTCTAGATAAAAGCACCTTGTTTTCGCTTGTAATGGCTAAAACGGAGACCACCTCTCCTTCGTGTTTAATATCAAAGTCAGCTATTTTGCCGTTTGGAAGTTTGAATTCTTTGTTTATCATTCGTCTGAAACCTGCTTTATAAGGTGTTTCATTTAGTTTTTCCCAAGGTTTTGTCTTTTGCATTTGTTTAAGGATATTTATGGTTTTTGTGAAATTTTATAAAAATATGAAGTCCAGAGGATAAAAAAAAGTGTGTACGTCAAGAAAATTGTTTAATCGGCTTTTACGGTTCTAAGTGAAAGCACATAGAGTATTAAAAAAACTAGTGAGGCGACGCTTATTGCAAAAAAAGTTGTAGAAAGGCCATATTTGTCTGCAATAACACCTCCAAATATTAGTGAGATTGATGATACAAGAGTTAGGACTTGGCTATTTATTGAAAGCATTGTTGCTCTATTTGAAGAACTAACTTTTTCGTTGATAAAGGTACTTACTGTTGGAGAGTAAAGACCTCTCAAAAAATAAAAAACGCCAATAATTGAAATGATAAAAAATATTGATTCTGTTTTTTGCATGAAAATTAAGAAAAGACCAAAGACTGAGGCATGCAATACTATGTATTTATCTATTTCAAAAACTTTGCCTACTTTTTCAGCTAGAGAAGCCCCAAGTCCCCTAACAATAAAAGCTCCAGAGGCTAGAATTCCAAAATAAATCTCGTTTATTCCTATGCTTTTATATAATGGCTGAAGATATTGTAAAGTTGTAAGGGCTATACTTCCAATTATTGCAGAAAATATAAAAATTTTTGAAAAATTTGGCGTTTTGAAGGCTTGTTTTAGGCTGTTTTTTATTTGTGCAATAACTGTTGATTTTTCAAAAACTCTTTCTGGTTCTTTTGCAAAAACTATAATAACTAAACATATGGCGACGAGTAAAACTTCTAAATAAAAGGGCAATCTTTCGCTTATTGTATATAGCAATCCTCCTAAAATGGATGTGACTACCCAAAAAATACTCGTAAATAAATCGATTTTCCCTGCAATTTTCTTAAACTTGGATTCTTCTCCATCAGCTTTTAGACCTTCAAATAATAATGCATGGTCAGCTCCTTGTTTCATTGCTGAACCAAATCCCATTAAAGAATAACCAATTAAAAAATGTGTGAAGTTTTGTGCGATTGCAAAAAATATTGTTCCGATTAAGAAGAATACACTTCCAATTATTAGACTTGTTTTGTAGCCATATCGATCTGCAAAGATTCCAGAAGGTATTTGCCCAATTGATGAAAAAATCAAATATGATGAAAGAACTATAGAAATTTCACTCAAAGGTAAGCCAATAAAAATCATAAATATCACAAAAACACCAATAGTAAAAGTTGAATCTGTTGCGATCATTGAGCATGCAATTTTCCATGTGTTTGATTTGAATTGTTTTTTCATAGGTGTTTTTAATTTTGACCATAGTTTACTTTTGTTTTTGTTTTAAAAAAAGAGAACATTTTGGAGTTGTAATATTTGAATTATTATGCGAAGGTTTTGATTGAACTTTTTCTGTTTTATGGAGGTGGAAATGAGTAAAGAGTGGAATAAAGTGACCTTTGACCTTTTTTTGACAAAAAAATTTCAAATTTTAGAAATTATTGATGTTAAAATTGGTCGGGTTGAAGTTGAAAATGAAATTTTTATTATTTTTTCTGTCAAAAATCTGGCTGAAGAAAATATTGAACTTTCATTTTCTTGGGCAAAGATGCCTAAAGAAAAAAAGAAAAACTACAAAATTCGTAAAAACAAAAAGCGAAGGTTTGTAGTTCCGGATAAGAGACGAATCGTCTTACTTTGGAGAAAAAGTGAATAACAAAATCTCCTCCTCAAAAGAGGAGATTTTTCATATTACTTACGCCGTCCTTTTAAAAAATCATTTGGCCCTAAGTTAAAAACTAAAACTTTCTGCTGTCGTATGCCCAATGTAAAAGTGTTTGGCGCTGTTTTCTTCGGCATGAGAGAATTCCTTTGTCGCAGTTTTTTTTGATTTGGCCGATATGGCGCTTCATTGCTTTCCAGCGTTTGATTTGTCTTTCGTCTTCTTCGGGAATTCTTCTTCCTAAGAAATACCTGCAATACCATTGAAACCAACCTCTTGGATCCTCAAAATAAATCCATCCTTTTTTGCGCCAGACAGAGAGTGGTTGGCTTGCGTTAATTTTAAAGTAATTAAGATTTGGGTCATGTTTTTCTGGACAAAGTTTTGCATTTTTATACCAATCTTTTGGAAATTCATCCTTGCAATCTGTCATATATTTACCTCCAAAAACGCCCATTTCCAGCATTTCTTTGGGACTTAAATCTGGACTAAACTCTGGATGAAAATTTTTACCTTCTTTTTCTGTTAAAGTGTACTTGTAGTTTTTCTGCATTTTGTCGTTGACTGTGATTTTTTTTAGAGTTTGATTTTTCATAAATTAAATTTACTAAGTTATTTTATAGTCATTTTTCTTGACTTACAAATTTTTTAGAATATGCTTATTGCAACATTGTCGCATTAAGAATGGATATTATTTTTGATAAAATTAGAGAGTCGGGAGGAAGAATAACGGCTATAAAGAAGGCTTTGCTTGAATGTTTTTCTGAAAACCATTGCATTTTGAGTTTTAAGGAAATTTCTGGATTTTTAGAAAAGAAGAATTTTAAACCAAATCGTTCTACTATTTATCGTGAATTAGATTTGCTTAGAAAATTTAATGTTATTGAAAAAAAAGAAATTTCTGGGAAAAGTTTTTATGAAAAAAAAGGAAAACATCATCACCATATCGTATGTGTTAAATGCAAGAAGATTGAGCCTGTTTTGATGGATAATTTTCTTGAAAAAATTGAAAAAGATATTTCAAGAGAAAAAGATTTTTTAATTCTAAATCATAATTTGGAATTTATTGGTAAATGTAAAAAATGTAATTAGAATATTATGAAAAAAAAATTGTATGTTTCGATTTTGGTTTTATTGTTAGTTGTTGTCTTTGGTGTTTTTATTTTTTCGAGTAAGACTGGTGAAAACAATGAGGAAAAATTAACTATTGTTACAACGATTTTCCCACTTTATGATTTTGCAAAATCTATTGGAGGAGAAAAAGTAAATGTTTATATGCTTTTACCACCCGGAGTTGATGCGCACTCTTACGACCCTAAGGCAAGCGATATTAAGAGAATTTTGAATTCGGATCTTTTTGTATATATGGGAGATTTTATGGAAGTTTGGGCAAAAAAATTGATTAGTGGGAACAATCTAGATACAAAAAAAATATTAATTGCTGGTGAATTTGAAAATATAAAATATTTAATCGGCGATCATGATCACAATCATGGTGTTTATGATTTTGAAACAAAAGAGGAGGAAGAGCACGAGGACGAACATGAAGATGAACATGAACATGAGCACGAAAATGCGCATGAGCATGAGCACGAGCATGAACATGAAGATGAGCACGAACTTGAGCATGAGCACGAACTTGAGCATGAGCACGAACATGAACATGGACACGAACTTGAGCATGAGCACGAACATGAGCATGAGCACGAACATGAGCATGGACACGAACATGAGCATACGGAATATAAAACTTTTCTTGAAATAAATAATAATCAAAGAAATATTGATCCGCATATTTGGATGGATTTTGAAAATAGTCAGTTTATTGCAAGAAACATTTTTGAATCAATTGTAAATATCGATCCTAAAAACAAAGAATATTATGAAGGAAACTTGAATGTTTTAATTTCAGAACTTAAAAATCTTGATGAAAGATTTTCTGAATCATTAACTCAATGTGAAAATAGAAATTTAATATTTGGAGGACATTTTGCCTTTAATTACCTAGCAAAACGATATAATTTGAATTATTTTTCGGCTCAAGGATTTTCTCCAGATTCAGAACCAAGCGCAAAAGATTTAATAATTTTAATCGAATTAATAAAAAATAAAGATGTTCGTGCTATATTTTTTGAAGAAATGTATAGTACGAAAATTGCAGAAACTCTTTCAAATGAAACAAATCTTGAAATGTATGTATTAAATGGAGCGCATAATCTAAGCAAAGATGACTTCAGTTCAAATAAAAGCTTTGTTTCTATTATGGAAGAAAATTTAAATAATTTAATAAAAGGACTTAAGTGTGAATAAAAAAAATATATTAGAAATTAAAAATCTTTCGATTAAATATGGTGAATTTCTTGCTGTTGATAAAGTTAGTTTTGCTTTAGAAAAAGGTGATTTTATTGGGATTGTTGGGCCGAATGGAGCGGGGAAAAGCACGCTTATCAAATCCATTCTTGGACTTTTAAAACCTTCTTCAGGTGAAATAAATTTTAATTTTGATTCAAAAAATATTTTTTCAAAGATTGGATATTTACCACAAAAAACACAAAATATTAGTAATATTTTTCCTGTTTCAGTTGAAGAAACTGTGGTAATGGGACTTTTATCACAAAAAAAATTTCCAAAATTCTTTAACAAAGAGGACTTAATAAAAGTTGAAAAAGTTTTAAAAAAACTAAAAATTGGAAATCTATCAAAAAGGCTAATATATGAATTATCTGGAGGTCAGCAACAAAGAGTATTTTTGGCTAGAGCACTCGTTTCTGATCCTGAAATTTTAATTTTTGATGAACCATCAACTGCTTTAGATCCGAAATCTAGAAATGAATTTTTTGATTTATTGAAAACATTAAATAAAGAAAAGCTTATTACAATTATCTTAATAACTCACGATACTGGCTATATTGGTTCTTATGCTAATCGCTTGCTTTACTTAGACACAAAACTTGTGTTTTTTGGAGATATTAATGATTATTGTAAGGGCGAAAAAATGGATTCTTGTTTTGAAAAAAGTGATAAACATATTATTTGGCACCAACATAACTAATGGAAATTTTTAATTTTTTACAATACTCATTTATTCAAAAGGCTTTTCTAGCTGGATCTTTTGTTGCTCTTTCTTGTGCGCTTTTGGGTGTGTTTTTGGTTTTAAGAAAAATGTCATTGATTGGAGAAGGACTATCTCATTTCAGTTTTGGTGCAATTGCTTTCGGACTATTTTTAGGAATATATCCCTTTTATGTAGCTGTTCCTTTAGTCTTGGTTGGGGCTGTTTTGATTTTAAAAATTTCTGAAAAAGCTAAAGTTTATGGAGATGCATCAATTGGAATGGTTTCAGTTGTTGGCATTGCTTGCGCAGTGATTTTGGCTAGCCTTTCAAAAGGATTTAATGTTGATTTGTTTAGTTATCTTTTTGGAAGTATTCTTGCAATTAGAGATATTGAAGTTGTTTTTTCAATAATCTTGTCGGTTATTGTTATAGCAATTTTATATTTTTATTATTTCGATCTATTTTCTGCCACATTTGATGAAGAGTATTCAAAGACTACTGGTGTTAAAACTGAAAAAATAAATTTAGTTTTAACAGTATTAACGGCATTAACTGTAATAATGTCCGTAAAAGTTGTTGGAGTGATGCTGGTTTCTGCATTGCTTATTTTTCCTGCTACATCAGCACTCCAAATATCAAATAATTTTAAAAATACTTTTATTTTTTCTGGAATATTTGCGATTTTATCAGTTGTTTTTGGTATCAGTTTTTCTTATTTTTCAGATTTACCTGCTGGTGCGACTATTGTAATGGTTAATGCAGTTATTTTCTTTTTTTGTTTTTTATATAAGAAAATTTAAGCAATAATTGTTTCTTTTAAATAAGCTCGATTGGATAAAAATAGCTTTCAATTTTAACTCAAAAGTTTTTCTTTCACTTAAGCCTCGATCGTAGCAAAAAGCTTTCAATTTTAACTCAAAAGTTTTTCTTTCACCCTTTCCAAATCATTTGCTTCTTTCTTTTCGCCATGAAAACTTAGATTTTTCCCGTCGTTTTCAAATCTTGGAATAAGATGATAATGGAGATGAAAAACTGATTGCTGAGCCTCTTTTCCTGAGGCGTTCAAAATGTTTACAGCTTTTACGTTTAGTTTTTCTTTTAGAGAAATTGCCAATTTTTTTGAAAGAACAGATATTTTTTCTAACAGTTCATCTGGAGTTTCAAAAATATTTTCGTGATGTGTTTTTGGAATAATCAATAAATGCCCGTCTACGACTGGATTTATATCCAAAAAAGCGAAAAGTGTGTCATCTTCATAAACTTTAAAACTAGGTATTTCCCCTTTTGCAATCTTACAAAAAATACAATTATCCATAAATTTTTTAAATTAAATTTCTATATTTAGACTGAATAAATTTTGAGGAAAAGTCAAAAAATTAAAGATGTTTTTTGTTTCTATAATAATTGTTATTCATTTGAAAATTAAGATTTTTTAGTTGATGCTTAACTCTTTAAAACCTGTGTTTTCGTCCATATTTCGTAAAAAAACCTTTTCTGTAATTTCGCCAAGAACTATCTCGGCTGTGGTATGGATTTTGCATCCGTCTTTCAAATGTCCTCCAATTACTGTGCCGTTTTTGTCTGAAAGTGAAATATGCAAATGGCATCCTTCTTTAGAAAGAGTACCGATAATAGAAACTATTTCAAAATTTTGATCGAATGTTTTTAAACTTTCGTCAGCCATTCTAATACTTGCAAATGAAAGACTGCCTACTCCTGATAAAATTACACCTGCCTTAATATCGTTTTCAAAAACATAATTTTCAATTGATTCCTTGAGTAACTGATTTGGTTTTAAACGAAATGCGTGAGTTTTCATATTTACTTTTCGTGACTGTTATTGTTGAAGTGGTTTAAATAATACATATGAAAAGTGGTTTTTTCAAATTTTAATTTGCATAAGTATTAAGACATGAATTTTGACTAAAACAAATAAACAACTATAATTATGGCGATACATTAGCCATAAATGGAGAAAACAATGAAGAAGACGACTGTTCTTGGTGATAAAGAGGAGATGATGGAAAGGCTGTGCCAGATAGATTTTACACCTTATCTTAGGGAAAATTTCTATCACATCATTGCGAGGGCCGAAGGGACTGAACTCGATGCAAGAGGAGTTGTCACCACAATTTTTCTTGCAATTAGAGAGTATGCGTCCCGAATGAGTCCTTTGTATAGGACACTGAAATTCTTCAATGTTGGAGGATTTATTGATTCACTCATTGACTACAAGATCATGGAACTTTTGATTGATGCGGTTGCCAATGATGAAGAGCTTGCTAAAGAGGCGAAGGAATACCTAATTCGTTTGCGCTCGAAATAGCAGAATTCTTGCCCCAAATCTAAATTGGGGCATTTTGTGTTAGATTTTTTCTGATTTTTTATCTTAAAAAAGTTTTTCCTTTAAATTCTTGAATATCTTTGCACATAAGTCGGCATTTTGGATGCAAAGTTTCTGGAAGATCTGAAAAAGAAAACCAATTAAATTCTGTGATTTCGTTTTCGTCGATTTTTATTTTTTCAAATTCCTCTTCTGAAACTTCCATTAGAAATAAAAAATCAACTATTTATAGAGGATCTCCGTTTGGATAAACAAAAGACCATTTTGGATCTGAATAAACTGAAATTAATTCTTTTATAGTTCCTTTGATTCCTAGTTCTTCAAAAATTTCCCTTTCTGCTGTTTGTTCAACTGATTCATCAAGCTCTTGAATACCTCCGGGTAGTTGCCAATGTTTTCTGCCTTTATCGAAGACAAGTAAAATTTTATCTTCTTTGATTATTGCTCCAAGAGAAGCTGTGAATAGCACTTTTTCTTTTCCGACTTTTTCTCTAATAAATTTCCAGTATTCTATATTTTGAGTTTAAAAATATTGTTGAGTTAAGTGTATCATTTTTTTGAATTTCCTAAAGCTAAATCCCTCAAGTAAACAGATACAGATTTGTAACCTTTTTGTATGGCATTTTTCTCAATCAATTTTTTATCCATTGTCGAAACACGGAAACGAATCATTTCCGATTGTTGATTGTTATACTTTTTTTCAGATAAAATTAAATTTGGTAAGTCATTTAACAAATTTGCAATATCTTCATTTGGAAACTCTTGGCCAATCTTTGCGCCTTCACATTCAACAAATGTTGTAGTTTTGCTTATTGGCTTTAATGTATAAAAATATTTTTTATTGTTTATGGTGATAAAATGTTTTAGTAATGTTTTCATTGGTAATTTGTTAATTGATATTGTTTATTTCTTTTACGATTTTAGATGCGAGTTTTTTATAAAAATCTTTACATTCGTTATTGTGGACAGGAATAACAAGATCGTATTTTAATTTTGGATTTTTGAATTTATTATGACTTCCCTTTGTAGGTATTTTTTCAAAATCAAAAATTAGTAGCACTTTTTCAATTTGGGAATAACTCAAACTAGTCGCTTGAGTAAAAAATTGATTTATCAGTTTCTCTTTTTGAGTCATTGTTAAATTAAATAGTGTGCCCACATTTTATCATCTATGTAGACATAAATCAAATAGGATTTTGCTGTTAAATTTTTATCATTTTCCAAAAAAAATTCTAATTTCTTCAAAAATTCTTGGGTAGTCAATTTGAAAAAAATCGCTTGTATCAACGGATATTGTTGGGCCATCGATTTCAAGGGGAGTTAATGATTCTTTATAAACTTTGTTTTCAATGTCTATATGATCCCTGTGTCCTTTCTATGTTTTTCCAGTTGCAGGAAGACCATTGACGAGAATAATTGTAGGTTTTTTCATGTTTTTTATTTACGGGTGAGTCGTGCAAGCATTTTTCCTGTGGGTCTCTTATCGCATGGTTGGATTTCTATATCAACGAAACCCGCTTTTGAATATAAAGCCTTTAAGGGAGGATTAAGGTGATTGTAACAAAGCTCGATTTCATCTGTATCATACTCTTCAAAAATTCTTTTTATTGCTGAATTTAAAGCTGATTTTCCGTACCCTTTTCCTTGGTGGTTTTTATCAATCATCAATCTGAATATTTTTGGGCATCTCGCCCCTTCATAGACTCCATAGCTTAAAAAACCTACGACTTTGCCCTCATTATTATTGATGGCAAAATATGAAGTACCTGCATATTTTCTCGCTGATTCTAAACTGCTATGTATATCAGGAACATCCTGTTTTTGTTCCTCTGAAACTTCGATTTTAAGTACTTCGTCAATATTTGAATCGTTAATCTCTGAAAAAAACACATTTATTTCTTCGTTTATCATTTCTTTTTTGGTTTTAAGAGCTAAAGCTTGCATTAAATACTCCCTTGATACAGCCATAGTTACTGGAACCTGAGCTAATGAATCCTTCATTTTAGAATCTTGAAGAAAATCTTCGGAAATCTCTTCAGGGTTTGGTATTGAAGAAGTTTTTCCAAGAGTGTCCACGAGAAAAGCTATTCCGATTTCGACTGCAAATTCCGGATTTTCTTTGATTATTTGAGCTGATGTTTCTTTGAATTTTTCACTTTTTGAAAAACTCAAAGTATATTTTTCTGGACTTTCCTTAGCAATTTTTCGAACCTTTCCGAGCTCAAAATGAAGGCCTGCAACTATTGCAATATATTCAATTTGATTATCTGAAAGTCCGAGATTTTCTTTGAAATAATTTTGAAGTTCTTCGTCTGTTCGAAGTATTTCTTCGGATTTTGCTTCGTGTCCTTCGTATTCTGGGCTTCCATCCTCTTTAAATGTTCTGGCGAATTTACCAATATCATGAAAAACCATAGCTAACTTAAAAAGTTGTTTTTTGTCTTTTCCGTCTATTAATTCATCAAAATATGCAGAAACTTCTTCCTTAATCCCCCATTTTTCGAGATGAGAGTTTAAATGAATTATAAACTGAGAAAGTACTTCTTCTGTGTGTGTAATAATTCCAAATTCGTGCCATTTTGGAGAGTGTTCGAGGGGTGAATCGGGGTTATTTCTAAAATTTGTATTTCTTGGATCATCTGAAATATGTTTTTTTCCGAAATACTTTAATCCATTTTCTTCGTACAAAGCATCTATTGAAAGCTTGCTTTCCCTCGTGTGTTTTTCAATTTGGTCTTCTTCAACACTCTGGGTTTGTTTTATTTCCATTGAAATGTCTTGAGATGGGTTTTCCATTTTGTTTTTTAAAGTGAGTTTTGAGTGTATCAGTTTGTGAAGATTTTTTCAAGAAGTAGAGAAGATACCCAAAGTTGATTGCAAATCACCATTTTGGGATAATGCATCAAGTCGTCCTAAAGAAAGAGCTACTAGTCTTCCATAAAATAAGCAGCTTGTGGTCCTTGATATTGTCCAAAAATATTGAGAAATTGTTTTGCCTTTTGGGCAGTTTTGCTTGAAATATTGTCATTGCCTTCTGGAGTTCGCATAAATAATTGATTAATAATTAGCAGGTGTTAATTATGGCATTTTTAAACTTTTTGCCAACACCAGTAAACTGAATAGGCCTTAGCATATTTCAAATGTATGTTTCTCTGGCTTTTGGAAAATGAATGATTTACTCTTTGAAATTTCTGAGAATATTCTTTTTTATAGTTTTATTTATCTTTCCAATGCCACCATTTCAATTTTTCTGGATCGTGGACTTTATTTTCTGCAAAATAAACAGCTAACCGACACACATATAAAACACAGCGATCAACTGGAAAGCCTTGTTTTGTGCAGATTTGGTTGTATATAAATTCTGGGTCCTTGCCTTTAAAATCTTGTACTTCTTTAAATCCAATATTTGCAAATTCTTTGGAAAGTTTTTTTCCAATTCCGGGTATTTTTTCTAGATTTTTTAGATTTTTTTGATGGTCAGGCATTTTTGATGAATTTTTGAGTGGTGGATTTTTGATAATTTTGAGACTAGTGGTGTTTGATGATTTTAAGATGTTTTAAAATTTATGGCTTATCTATTTTTATCCAATATCTTTGAGTAATTCGATCAGGCGTTTGGACTTCATTTTCTAGTACTCCTCCGTTTGCTAAAATGGTTTTTAATGATGCGATATTGTCTTTATCGCAAGTGATGAGAACTTTTTTCATTTTGAGATCACTGCATTTTTCGAGTCCTAAGCGAAGCATTTCCTTTGCATAGCCTTTTCTTCTTTCAGTTGTTCTTACGCTATAGCCAATATTTCCGCCAAAATTTAATAAATAATCGTTTAATTCGTGGCGAATATCAATCATTCCAACTAATTTATTGTCTTCGATTCTTATCGCTAAAAATGTTGAGGCTGGAACAAGTCCTTCTTTAACAGTTTCTTTTTTTAAATTGTTTTTAACTGAAATAATATATTCATCAACTGTTTTTGCATCTTCCAAGCCTCCTGTGCCAGCCATGTTCTCGCCATTTATTAAAAATTCATTTTTGTAATCGGAGATTTGTTTTTCGTATTCTTTAGTTGGGGCGATTAATTTTAGAGTATTTTTTTCTTTATGCATTTGTCAGTTTTTTTTCATTTTTTTCGGTCTTAAAAACTTTCACTTTGTATTTTAAGTCCTGTGATATTTTATCAGAACAAATTGCCAAATCATAGTGGGCTTGTAGGTTCAACCAAAATTCTGCACTTGTGCTGAAATATTTTCCAAATCGTAGTGCTGTGTCTGCGCTAACAGATCTTTTTTTTCTAATAATTTCACTAATTCTAATAGCTGAAACGCTCGTTTCTTTGGCTAGGCGGTACTGAGAAATCTTGAGAGGTTTTAAAAATTCTTCCTGTAATATTTCTCCGGGATGTACTGGTTTTAGCTTTTTAATTGGCATATTCTTTAATTAATGATAATTGGTAATTTCTACATCATAAGCGTTTCCCCTGTCCCATTCGAAGCAGATGCGCCATTTCTTATTTATTCTTATACTAAATTGACCGAATCTATTTCCTCTTAGTTTTTCTAAATGATTAGCTGGTGGACTCCTTAAATCGTTGATAGACAGTGCGGAATCAATCATCCATAATTTTCTTAAAGATGTAGGCAATATTTCTGCTGGAAATTTATCGATTTTTTGTCTGTAAAAAATCTTTTGTGTTGCTTTGCATTTAAAACTTTTAATCATAATCGTATCGCACCACGACACTATCGTAATGCATTAAATTTAATATTTCAAGAGCGACTTTTATTTTACAATTTAATCATTAAAAAATTGTTAAATATTCTTAAAATAAATTTTTTATTTATTGTGGCTATATTGGTATTAATAAATGAATCAACAAATATTGCTTATTATAAGCGATAATTTTTATTATTCATCCATGCATTTTGGCTCCTGATAATCTTCGCAGTACATCAAGGTGCAGGCGGCTTCAGAGGCATTTTCCGTTCTAAAGCAATTGTTGCATCCATCGAAAAAGGATGTGCAGGTCTGCGGAATCATTGTCTGCCAGCTTTCTGATGTATATTCGGGTGTCTTTTGTTCTTCTTTTTGACTATTCTCTAAGTCTAGGCATTTTGGCTCCTCGTAATTTTGGCAAAACATTTCTGTGCATCCGACATCTTCGCTACCTTCAGTTCTAAAGCAATTGTTGCATCCGTCGAAAAAGGATGTGCAGGTTTCTGGGATCATTGTCTGCCAGCTTTCTGATGTATATTCGGGTGTCTTTTGTTCTTCTTTTTGAGTGCACGAAAATAGCATAAAGATGCTAAATGTAAGGATAGCGAGTGTTAGTAATTTTTTCATTTTTTTGTGGTTAATTTTTTATAACATTTTTCTTTTATACAAATTCTAATCAGAAATGAAATAAAGAGAAATAAACAGACTATCGCTGTTGCCATAATTATTGGATATTCGCCATTAAAACCATTTGCTGAGAAATGTTTAAATAATATCCAAAAATATGCCCAGACTAAAACTATTCCGTAAAAAATGTTTTTATCTTTATTCATTCGAAGTATTCCAATAAGTGCTCCGACTACGAGAATTATGCTTGTCCAAATATAGTCTGTAATGCCAAATCCGTTCCAACCGATACTTACTAAAAAGACTGTGATGTTTGCAATTGTTGCGACGGTAATCCAGCCGAAATAAAGGCTGAATGGTAATTTGATGCAAATACTTCCTAGTAACGTGAAATTTTCTCCTCGGAGTATGTCGGCGATTTTAATTAACAGAAAGAGCAAAACTGTCATAATAAGAACTGAAACTCCTATGTAATCATAATGCCAAGCGAAGATCCATGAGATGTTTGCAAGGGATGTGCCGATGAAAAATGGCGTGATTTTATTACTAATTTCTTCCATTTTTTTATTCTTCTTTTTGAATTGATAAAGAATATATGCTCCAAGCAAAAGATAAATTAAGCCCCAAATAGAAAAAGCGACGCCTGCAGGCGCGAAAAGATTTGGGTAATCGTCTGAAATTGCCCCTGTTGAACGATTGTTAATCGGGAGCCTATTGGCGAGGAAATTTACGATAATCATTGCTAGATATGAGGCTACTGCGATGATTTTGAGAAGGGTAGTTTTCATAGTAAATTGTTATTTTTTATTATCTGCGCTTATCATTTCTATTATCTCAGGAAACTCTGAAATTTTAAAGTGTCTGTTTTTACTTTCGTAAATGATAAAATTTGCGTTATTTAATTTTTGCTTATACTTCTCTGCGTGGGCTATGGGTACGATGTCGTCGTCTTTTGAAGGTTGTTCCTCCGTGAATGAGTAATATTTGAGTTTTGTTTTCCATCTGACAGGGATTGTTTTTTTAAAACTTCAACGATGAAAGAATATTTCTCAAAATTGCATCGTCTTTTTCTGTCCAATAAACTCTAAAAGCAAGTACTTGGTCGAGGTTAATAGTGTAATAAGCTGTAACATCAAACATATCTCTAACAGTAATTTTAATAAAATCATTGTTGCCGATTTTTAGATTCTCGTATTGTATGCCAGTTTGTTCTGACATTTCTGAAAGAGTTGTGCCTGGAAGATCAAAATCGCTAATGATTTGTTGGTCTATTGAAGCTGATGTTGTGGCTTTTAATTCGATATCTGGAATATGACAAATATCGCAAGTTTCTGAAGGATTTGTGTGTAATTCATATCTTTCTTTTGTCCATAAGCCTTTGTCGTCTGCGATATAATCAACTGGGTAAATAAATGAAAAATTATTTCCCTCGAATGTCTTTTCTACTTGTGGTGCTTGCGTTTCTTCAGGTGATAGGACCTGAGTTTCTTCAGGTGTTGCGTCTTGTGATTCTTCATCTAGTGGGGGGACCTGCGTTTGTTCATCAGTTGAAACAATAATATCTTGATGAATCGGTAAGTCTTCTTGGTTCATTTGTAGCCAATAAAATAAAGCTCCGGCTAAAAGGGCTGTGATAATGAAAGCGACGATGATTTTTGAATTTTTGTTCATAAAATATATTGGTTACTAATTGTAAAAAAAAGTATATGAAAATCGTTAATTATACAATGTGAGAATATTTTCGTTTGAGTTGTTTAAAAAGTCCTTAAGTGATGTTTTTTATTATTTTTAAAACTATTCAATCTTATATTTTGTCTTTAATTAAAGGTCTGTCTTTATTTTTAAAGTATAATAAAATAATCAAATTAATTAGGACAACGATTATATGAATAGTCGTAGATAGAAATGTGCGACTATTATCGAAGATTGAGCCGGAATACTTTTGCCAATGCCAAGGGAAAATGTTAAAAGTTGGAAGAGATGTTCCTGTTAAATTGTTTATTATTTCTGGACCTAAATCGATTAGATCGGGGAAAATAGACCCAAAAAAACAAAATGCGACAATGGTGCGATTAGATTTTTTAGTTAAAAAAAGTACAAATGCCATAACTGTAATAGATAATAACACATCAATTTTAGACGAAATTGGATATTGATGGGGCAAAATATCGAGGATTCCATGCAGAAAAACACCAAAGAGAAAGGACAAAATTAAGATTTTTAGATTAACTGTTTTTGAGGTTTTTTTTGATGAAATAACTGTTGCGAGTGTTGTACCTGTAATTGTATGAAAAAGTATGTTCATCGATTTAAGAGTATTGAGATTTAGATTTTATTTCGATTTTTAAGTGTGGCATGGTGGAATTTGTATTGCTTGTGTTTTGTTATTTAGAGCCCATTACTGTCCAGCGTCCGATTTCATCTAAGTTCAATTTTACTTCTCGAAACTTTGAAAATAGTTTTTGAACCTCTTCTTTTGTAAAAAAACTATGAGGCAATCCTTTTTCTGGGCCTGATAGCGGGGCGAAAGTACCTTCAGTGATTTCTTCGTGATCTTTAAATGTATTCCATTTCTTGCTACTTTCAAAGTCTGGCACAGTAATAAATATTTTGGCATTTTCTGTAATGGCATCAAAAATCTTATCAATCAAATTTTGAATTTGATCTTTTGCGCCGTGGTGAATTGTAGAAACAGAAATTACCAAATCATACTTATTCTTTGGAATTTCAAATTCAAACATGTTTACGCATAAAATTGTTGAGTCTTCACCTAATGTTTTTTGTGTCATTTCAACTGCGGTTTCGCTTAAATCAATGCCGTCGGTATGAAACCCCTCTGCTTGCATAAATTTTAAGTACTTTCCTGTACCACATCCAATATCTAAAATATGTTTTTGATCAAAATTGGAATTAGTTAAAAATTCTTTAAAAAGTGGATTAATTTCTTCTGAAAGTGTTGCCCAAGCTTCACCACCTTTCTGATAATTTTTGTAAATGTTGTCCCAGATTGTCATTTTTTTATGGATTAATTAGACGAAAATATATTTTTTTATTTTATAAAATGAACAATGGTGTTGAGTTTACTTGAACTGAAATGGAATGTAAATTTTTATATTATTTTGATTGATACATTTCTTTAGTTTTTGGGATGAATGTTCTTAGTCTGATTATTCATTGATCCATTTTAGAAACTCTTGTTTTACATCGTCGAGATTTTGAAACCCTGTGATTTCCAATAATGCTGATTCAAATTGTTTTCCCTCCCAAATTGTTAATAATCTTACGGTCTCTTCAAAACATTTGCGATTATGGAACTGTATTCGTCGTTTAACTTGTGCAATATTGGATCTTTTCCTCTGACAAGATCTTTTCCTCTGACATCTGGATCTTTGTCGTCATCATTTCGTCTTGTTTTTTCGGGTGACTTTTTTATTAATTCAATCATTTTTTCATTACCTTTTAGTTCCCGAATCCACATAAGTAAAGCTCTGCCAACAATATATTCGGCTTCATTTAGGGATTCATTTTCTCCGTCGATTGGATTTGAAAAATCTAAACATCGTTCATAGTAATTCGGTTCTTTTTCTAAACCTTCTTTTACTTGTTCTTTTGTTTCTTGAATTGGGATTTGTGTAGTTGTGTGTTCAATAAGGCTTGCAAATCCTTCGTCGATTAATCTTGTTGCAGGTTGGCGATTTAAACCTGTAATCGACCACATAGCTACATGTGCTAATTCATGTTTTAGTGTTTGTTCCATACTGGGATAGTCGCTGCATTTTTCTCTTACTTCTTTTATAATCTCTTCTGCTGATTCTTCATTTGAAAATCTTTTGTCATAAAAAATTTCTACGCTTCCATCTTTATGTACTATTTCTACTTTTCCAAGCACTGGATTTACAGGATCTTCTGATTCAACAAATTTTATTTCAATTTTAGGGAGTTTGTAATTATCAATGCCTAGTGATTTGAAGGCAGTTATTAACGCAGAAATTGCTTTATCAGCGACTTCTTGACGCTCTGGACATTCTATTTTTAGATCAGATTCTGTTTGATTAGGACTTTTTGGGGTTTCTGAATCAGAAAATTCTTCTGGTTTTGGTCTTAAGGGTATAAAGTTTTCACTTCTTTCCATAGGGTTAATACTTTTAAATTACTAATCTTTAAATTATACCTAAAAATCGCCACTTTTGGAAGATGTTTGTAAAAAGAAGGATCAATAAAATCTTTATGTTTCTCTATAAGATTAAGAGTAGTTTAGTGTTCATTTGAAAATTAGGAATTTGAGGGCGTTTTTTTGTTGCGAAATTTATTCTTATTTAAAACATTATGGCTTTTCAATCTGAGTTCACTGTAAGTTTTCAAATTAAGAATTCCAATAACTATTCTGACTTCAACTTAAATAATTGCGAAATTGCTATTTGTGTTTGAATCGTTCGCAAACCAAATGATTAATTGCATTTTAGTATTATTATTTAGTGAAGCACATAATCATTTTATTCTTCCAATAATTTCCGCACTTCCTCTTCTAAATCCTCTTTTTTTGGTAAATAAAGCTGATATTTTGAAACAAATAATTGATTTGAGATACTGCCAAGGGCGTATTTCACAACTATATCATTTTTTTCTGCTGACAAAATTAATCCGATTGGTTCGTTATCCTCTACTGATCCTTCTTCTGCTTTGAAGTAATTCAAATACATATTCATTTGTCCGATGTCTGTGTGTTTTACTTTTCCGATTTTTAAATCAATCAAAACAAAACATTTTAAAATTCGATGATAAAAAACCAAATCAACATAATAATGTTCGTTATCCAATGTTATGCGAAATTGTCGTTTTACAAAAGTGAATCCCTTACCAAGCTCAAGAAGAAACATTTGTAGATTATCGATAATTTTTTGCTCCAGTTCCTTTTCTGAATACTGATTGTTTTCAGGAATACCAAGAAATTCGAGAATATATGGTTCTTTTAGAAGATCATGACCTTTTTCAAGAATTTGTCCTTTTTCTGCAAGCTTCAAAATGCTATTTTTATCTTTACTGAGTGCTATTCTTTCAAAAAGCATGGAATTTATTTGGCGGTTTAGTTCTCTTGTTGACCATTTTTCTTTGATGCACTGTTTTTCATAAAAACCCCTGGCTAAATTATCGGAAACGCCTAAAAGCTCGACAATATGACTCCATGTCAATTTACCAGACGCGTCTGGTAAATCTGGGTAACTGATATAAAAAAGCCTCATGTATTGTAAATTGCTTATTGAAAAACCTTTACCATAAGCTTGTTTTAAATCTTTTGACAGATATGAAAGGAGCTTCTTCCCGTATTCCGCTCTCATTTTTCCATCTTGCTCAAATTCAATAATTTTCTTCCCAATTGACCAATAGGATTTTACAAGAATTGAATTAATAGTTTTAAATGCTTGGCGTCTTCCTTGTTCTAGGAGCTTGCCGATATCGATAATCAGTGAGTTATATTCTTTTTTTGTGTCTATAATTTTCAATGTTTATAATTAAATTTTATAAATTATAAACTTCTAATATTAAATATTTCTAAATTATTTATTAAATTTTTCTAAACTGATTGAGTGAATTGAATATTACAAAATGTTTTTTAAGTTTTTTATTTCGAACCAATTGCAGTCAAGCGTCCAATTTCATCTAATTTCTATTTTAAACAGATAAATTCCAGACGTTAAACTTTTTATCTTTCTTTTTTAAACTCCAATTTGTTTTTTCGTAATACTTATTAAACCCTGAATTCAAAGGACAAAGAACTTCAAAATTTTTATAGTTTGTTGCGATAAGCATTTTCTTTAAAACACTTTGGCCTCTAAATTTCTCATCAATTGCGAACTGATATACCGAAACAATATTATCTCTCTTTCTTGGATAAAACCTTACTGATGCGATTATTTCGCCAAAATCATTCATTGCAACTATCACTTGTTTTCTTTTAATTGCGGAACTTACGCCAAATGGACAAAGAAACTCTTCGCAAGTTATTGCATCATTAGTGATGTCTAAATATTTATTAAAAAATTGAATTATCTCTTTTTTTTCTTGCTCTGTGGCTAATTTTATCGTCATTTCTTTTTAACGCTTTTAATAATTTTTCTTTTAAGATGCTTAATTCCTTTTCGTTTGGCCTTTCTTTTTCGGCACACCTAAGCTCTTTATCTATACACCAAATTGGGACTTTCGGTAAAGGGTCGTCTTTGTGTCGCGGAAAAATATGCCAATGCAAATGCTTTTCTGTGTTGCCTAGTAGTTCATAGTTTAGTTTTTCAGGCTTGAAGGCTACAAAAACTGCTTCAGCGACTTCACTCATTTCTTTTAAGAATTTTACACGAAAATCTGGAGCAAGCTCGTGCAGTTCTGATTTGTGTTGCTTACAGAGGAATAAAGTATAGCCTTTAAAATACTGATAATCACCGATTACGACGAAGCCTGTTTCAAGTTCTTCAACAAAATATGGATTTGTTTTTTCAATAATTATTTAAATTCTGTCACAAATTAAGCATTTTTGGGGCATGTTTTTTCGGGAAAAAGTATTTTTTGAATGAAAAACTTGTATTAGATTATATCTGTTTTTTTGACTATTCAAACTATATTTTATCTTTATGGAATGCGAAAATTTCAGCCCTATAATTTCTTCCAAAATTCAATTGTAGTCTTTTTCATTCCCGATTTTAAATATAAATTAGCAGAAAGATCGTTTTCAATATCTGTATGGGTTGTTAAAGAATCACAGTTTTGTTTTTTGAATTCAGTTTCTAGTTCTGTAAAAAGATTTTTGGCAACTCCTTTTCCGCGAAAGCTTTCTTTTACAAACAATTCATCAATATATCCCAAATTGTGTAGTTTATGATTTTTTCTTTCATGAATAGTGCCTTGAATAAAACCGATGACATTATTTGAGGCATCTTTTGCTACGAAAAAAATTGAGTTTTCAAAATCATCGTCCTCTAATTTTTTATATGGATTAATTCTTTCATGAAAATCTTTGGTATCATTGCTAAATATATTTTTTCTATACTCATTTAGCTCATCCATAAGGACTTGAATTTCTTGCTTGTCAGTTTTGTTTGCTTTTTTTATGGTCATGTTTATTCGTTAGAAATAAAAAAGTCGCGCGTAATTTTATGTTCTTTGGAAAATAAAATCTCTGCTTCATCGTATGTTTTGAAGGCAGATTCTGGCTTTTTTCCTTCAGCTTTCATTCGTTTCACATATTCTAATTTTTCTTCCCAAAATTTAACAATCTCGGGATGTTTACTGAAATATAAGCTGGCCTCTTCCTTTATTTTCTGCATAAAACCGCTAGGATCATAAAGTATTTTTCTGTTTATATAGCCGTAATTTAGATATGGATAGTCCTTTAGTCTTTTTTGTATGGATTTTTTGGGAAGTATTACAAGATCGACATAAACTCCGCCTATCTGCTTTGTCTCGTAGCTGAATTTTTCAGCTTCCTCATCTATGATTTCAATATCTAAATCTGAAATAGGCGTCTCCCTACCTTCCGCAACACTGCCAAAAAGGCTGATAGCTATTACACTCGCTTTTTTACTATATTTTTCCACCATTTGAGAAGCTACTTTGATCTGTTTGGATGATTTCATAATAATTGAATAAAGTAAAAATTTGGGCGAAGCCTTGAAAAATTACATTAAAAAAATTTTATTTAAAAATCTCAGGGTACTTTAGAAATGCCATTGTTATATTTACAACAGAATCAGAAACCCAAATCTCGCCACTTTTTACCATATCCAATGCTTTTTGGGGAGAAACTTTGAGTATTTCGATATCTTCTGTTTCATCAAAATTTTGATTAGAATTAAACTCGAGATTTTTTGCCAAATAACAATATATACAAGTGTTTATTTTGGTTGGATTGTTTGCAGTTTTACCAAGAAATATTAGATTTTCTGCTGTTGTTTTTATTCCAACCTCCTCCTCGAGTTCTGCCAACGCTGATTCCTCCAAAGTTTTTCCTTTCTGCTGAAAACCCGCTGGCAACTCAATCGCTATCTCGCCTATTGCGTGTCTATATTGCTTAACTAAGACAAGTTCATTTTTTGAGGTAAGTGGAAAAACCATTACGGCATCCCCCATCGGGGAAAGAAAATAATCATCAATTATTTTACCATTTGGCAATTCAACAGTTTGCTGCAATACGGGAAACCATTTGCTCGGCGATACATCAAGCTCTTTTAGTATTTTCCATTTTTCCATAATTGAGTTTTTTAATAAAAAAATATACTTAGTTAGAATATTTATTTTTTTTCATACCTTGTTGCAATAAAATCTATAATTATTCCATAAACAATTCCAGCGAAGAATCCGAGAGTGTCTTTAAAATCTGTTGAGAGATAAAAGGAACCACTAATGACTAATCCAAAGAATGCTCCACGAATTATTATGTTTCGGGTGGTGTTTTTTATTTTGTAATATGGCGCTAAACCGATTACTAAGCCCATGACAACTCTGTTGATCCATGTTGCAAATATGAACAGCTCATTCCCCGCGACACCAAGCCTAATACTTAATCCGACTATACAGAATATTCCCAAAATTGCGCCTGCTAAAATAGATATGATTAGTCTTTTTTTCATGGGTTTTTGTTATTTATGTAATTCTTTTTTAATTTTATAATAGCACCAAGATGATAGTACATGGCAGTTTGATATTTCATCATTTTTGATCATTCTATCTATTTCATCCTCGGAGAACCAAAAATTTTCAATTTCTTCTTCAGGATCTCCCTTTAAAGATTTTTCTTCAATATCAGTTGCCAAATAAACAAACATTTTTGCTGAAGACCGTCGATTATTGAGCAAATATGAACCTAGCAACTCAAGTTTGTTTGCACTCAAATCAGATTCTTCCATTAACTCACGATTCGCACCAACTTCCGGTTTTTCATCGTTTGGAACTAGGCCGCCCGGAAACTGAAAAATTTTTTGGTTTGGTGGATATGAGTACTCAGACTGAAGCAATATTTTGCCTTCGATATTTTTAGCAATAATTGTTACACAACAGCTACCATCATCCTTATATCTTAAGTAATCGGTTTTGACACCGTTAGGTAATAGTACCTCATCTTCCAATAACTTTAAGCGAGGATGATTAAAAACTTCTTTTGATGATAATGTCTTCCACATAAAATTTTTTTAATTAATTTGAGATAGGGGTGGTTGATGTTTATAGTTCACTGACTGTATATTATGGGACTAAACACCTTAGAGCAAGTGGATATGGCCAGAAGACCTATATTGAAATACGAATAATGAAATAATTCCAGCTAGGTTTACAATAATTCCAAAAGGACTATAGGTGGCCTCCGTTTGAATTGGTGTAATCCATGAGTATATAAAAAAAAGTGTAACGATTAAGCCTATATAAAAAAAGTTTGAGACTGCTGAATGCTCAAATATTTGATACATTTTACTGGTACCTTGTCTTTTTATTCGTAAAACTACAAGTAATAGAGAATTTGTGTTCATATTTTTAATTAGCTTATCAATTATTTTTTAAATTCCAGTTTTTTTTGACAGGTTTTCATCTATAAACTTTTTTAACGATTCAAGGTCTTTGGTGTTTTTGTCGTAATGAAAAGTATCAATTCCAAGAGATTGGGCACTTTTTACCGCTTCTAAATTATGTTCAAAATATACAGTGTCTTTTGCTTCAAGATTAAAATGATTGAGCATAGTTTCGTAATACTTTGGGTCTGTTTTTTCGGGATTATGTTTGAGTGTGAAGACTTCATAGGGCATATTATTCAAGCCAAAAGTTTCCATCTGCTCATCGTTTGCTCCTGTTAAGATAATTTTCCTGTTTGGGTACTGCTCAAGCATTTTATACATTTCTTCAAAGATACCATCGTGTTTTAGAATGAATGTGTTGATTGCATCTACTAAAATTGTTTTCATGGTGACTGTGAAAATATTAATTATGTAAAACAAAGTGTCTTAAAAAAATTGCCTTCTTATTGGTGAGAAATTTTTTGAAGACTAAGAGTGTGTTATCTAATTATTCATTGCCTATATGCTGACACATTTAACACTCTACCTACTCAGCGACAAGTGATGTAAAAATCTGTTTTGCTGAGCGAAAATTTTTACGATCCCAATCCAGCTCAATTCTCCAAGTTTGTCCGTTGTTTAGCATTGCAATAACATAGTATCTTGAGCCCCAGCAGGCTAATGATGATCCGACTCCCGGAGAGATAAATAATTTTCCCTCTTCATATTCAATAATTTCTATGATGCCAAACCTTTCTGCATACTCAGGTATTCCATTTTCTGATAATTGAAAGAACGGCAATTTTTCTACCAGTAGTGTAGCGGGATGATATTGTGTCTCGCAGGACTCAAAATTTTTTCTTTGCCTTGGTCCAGTAAAATGAGTGCACGAAAGTGATGTACACTGGTCGTTGTTAATACTCCATCCTAATGGATAACTTATTTTAAAACCATGTACTTCATCTGTATAATTCGATGTAAAAAGGACGAACCCTTGTCGATAAGCAAGAAAAGAAAAAATTAGTAACGCCACTATCAGAGCCAAAATGCCAAATTGTATTTTCTTAGATTTTTCCATACTGTATTAAATGTGGTTAAATATATTGTCGCCAGTATATACCAAAAGTTTCTGCGATACAATTTGAGCGTAGCTTTCGCTCTTGTAGCAATTGAGTGTTAGCCAATGTTGAAAGTTTGGATTATCCATCCATTTAGCTAGATAATATTTTTCAAACATCATAACATTTTTTCCAAGCTCTCCAACTTGTTTCATAAGTTCAATCATATTGCCCTCAATGCCCCAATCACGTTGTTCAGGTTTCTTAAAAGCCTCAATGACTTAGTTGTTTTTTGTATTTATTCTTTAATTAATAGATCTGAAACATAGTTTATGATCTATTAATTATTTTCTTTGTTTCACTTGCCCATCTAGTCCGCCATAACTTATTTCAGGTAAAGCTATTTCGCTAAATCGGGGGTCAGCCTGTTTTGGTATTGGTCCTGTAATGTCTTTCATTTTTGTACTTCCTGGTTTGACTGGTTCTTGTCTCAACACTTGCATATGTATATCACCACCTTCAAAACCAAGCGTGACATGGAAATCTTTAGGTGGTAATCCGACTTTAGAACGGAATGTTTGCAATGCTGGAATATCGAGTGCTACAAAAGCTGTTTTTTTAACTTTATCAACTTCACGCGTTTGATGTTGAGATGAGGCGCCATCAATAAATCCAATTCCTTTCATGTTAATCCCCTCTCCTCTTTGAATTTGTTCGTTAATATGCTGTAGTTCGGCAAGTGTTGTATCGTCGATGGTGCTCAAAATTTTGCTTTCGGTCGGACCAACTATAGTGAGATGAAAACCGTCTGGGCGAGGCTCAAGATTTGCGCCTGTGGATTCTCTTACTGATTGTAGAACAGAATTAAAATCTCCTATGATTTCCACCTCGAGTGTTTGCATGTCGGCAAGTTTCTCGCGTGTAAATTCAGGTGATTTTGGATCTTCGGGATACTCATAGCCACCCATTTCTAGAT
>Ga0334889_1001971_pt1 | contig 24826 bp, 20 predicted proteins | sample GraSluR1_MG_2_FD_207222 | JGI IMG/M metagenome (GOLD analysis project Ga0334889, IMG submission 207222) | Sludge microbial communities from methane-producing bioreactor in Wageningen University, Netherlands - Granular Sludge_8_08-R1 | ecosystem: Engineered > Bioreactor > Anaerobic > Unclassified... | reverse complement strand
TCTCGCGACGTCCTGTCGCTCGCCCCCTTTCGCCTGCTCGCCTTCGCCGGGCGTTGCAACCATGCTTCGCCAACGCTCGCTTTGTATATTTATGCAATCCTTATGCAACAAAAGGGGTTTTCGCAGTAGAATCAATTATGTTTTTTAAAAGAATAACTACCCCTGTCATTTTTAAGGCAAATCATCTTTTTGGCTTCTATTTATTTTTTAAAGTGCATATTAGAAAGAAAACTACGCAAACTTATTATGGTTAAACAAAAAACCAGAAAGGAGTCTTAAGAATGAACCTTAATCACCAAGAACTGCAGAACCTTCGTCATTTAATTGGCTCTCACCAGGTAACGGAAAGAAAGTTAAACTTCTATGCTGATGAATGCCAGGACCCCCAGTGTAAACAAATGTTTTCCCAATCAGCCAAATCAGCCTCGCAGACCATCCAAAAACTAATGTCATTCTTAGGATAAGGAGTGAAATAATGAATAAGCATATGCGTGACAAAGAAATGGTAAATGATGTCCTTTCCATGACCAAAGGCGGTTTGGCCACCTATGCCCATTGTATTTCTGAAACCGCTAACCAGCAACTGCGCCAAACCTTGCAACAAATCAGAAATTCTGATGAACAGTTTCAGTATCAACTCTACCAGATGGCAGAACAGAAAGGCTTTTATGCTCCCGCTGCCCAGGTGGACACCCAGGATGTTCAGCAGGTCAAATCTCAGCTCAGATCTTAATCACTTGCTCCATAGCTGTAATCATAAAAGGAGCCTGAAGGCTCCTTTTATGATTATTATTATTCCAATTATTTTATTCTTATTATAAATTAGCCGGTTTTATCTTCCCCCATGATTTACCATAATTTTTCTATTCTCTTTGGAGAATCGAGCAGGACGAGTTTTATTCTTTTGTGTCCTCCGGTATTTTTCAAAGGCTTCATATACTTCGTGAATGTAGTCCATGGGTACCTCCACAAAAGTAGAGTTCCGATTAATCTCAATATCCCCTACCCGCTGGGGGCTTAAAGAAGTATGGGCCGCAATAAATTCCAATAACTGACGGGGATGCATTCCCTGCAAACGCCCTGCCGGTAATTCCAAATGGGCCATATTATCATCGCTCTCCGGTAAATCTGCCATCTCAAAATCCGGTTCTTCATCTATCAGGAGCTTTAGCGCTGCGGCCAGCATCTTCTTAGGATCTCCCTGCTGCATCAGTTTTTCGGCCAGACTCAGGCAAATATCTCCCGGTTCCGAACTTGCTTGCCTAACCCGTTCCAACAATAAGTCTTGCCTTTTTTCCACCGCTTCCGCCAATGTAGGTAGTATAGCGCGTTCAATTCTTTTGCCGGTATGTCTTTCAATCATGCGCAACAATCTTATCTGCGTGGGCTCTACCAGGGTAATAGCAATACCACTGCGCCCTGCCCGTCCTGTTCGGCCCACTCGGTGAATATAAGAATCCAGGTCTTCCGGTATATCAAAGTTAAAAACATGGGTCACCAATTCTATATCCAGTCCCCGAGCCGCCAGGTCGGTGGCAACCAGAATTTTTGTATTACCCTGGCGAAAGCCATGCATAACATGATCTCTTTCTCTTTGTGACATATCCCCATGCAAAGCATCGGCATTATAACCCCGGGAAGTAAGAACCCTGGCCAATTCATCAGCATTTCTTTTGGTGCGGCAGAATATCAAGCTTATCGGTGGTTGCTGAGCATCAATAATGCGACACAAGGTTTCTATCTTGCGCCGGGAATTCACCTGGTAATAATACTGCTCAATTTCCGGAACCGTGCGTTCAGGAGATTCAATAAGAATAATCTCCGGCTGTTTCATGAACTTCGTTCCCAATTCCCGCACTTCATCCGGCAGGGTAGCAGAAAACAAAAAAGTCTGCCGTTCCTGGGGACATTGGCTAAGAATTTTCTGAATATCCGGTATAAACCCCATATCCAACATTTCATCAGCTTCATCTAAAACCACATATTTCAAGGGAGACAAAGAAATCGTTCCCCGATTCATATGATCCATCAAACGTCCCGGAGTACCTGCAATGATTTCCGGATTTCTACGCAAGGAGCGCAATTGCAGCTCAATGGATTGCCCTCCGTAAATTGCCAGAACCTGGATGCGCATACGGCGACTCAATGAAGATATCTCCTCAGCTACTTGCACCGCCAATTCCCGGGTGGGGCAAAGTACCAGAGCCTGCAGCCCCTCTCCTTTGATAATCTGGTTCAATATCGGAATACCGAATGAAGCGGTCTTGCCAGTTCCTGTTTGTGCTTGTCCCATAAGATCCAATCCCGCCATGGCAACCGGAATGCTTTTAATCTGAATGGGGGTTGGTTTTTCAAAGCCTTTTTCATCAATCATCTGCAAAAGATCCGTTTTCAGCCCCATGCTGTAGAAGTTTTCAAAACTCAATAATCTTCCTCCTTAATTCCAAGCGGGTTCATATAACGAGGCGTAATATGTCCCCTGCCTCGTTGCAGCGGTGTATTGAAACTGCTCCGTAGTTTCTTCCGATGCTTAAAATATAACACACTTTCACTGTAAGTTCCAGGAAACTATATTACCGGCAAGAATATATCAGCCTTTTGCCGCCCATACTAAGCTTGATAATCATAGGAACCCGGTCGCTTAAAGTTTTCCTACCAGGAGCTAAGAAGGTCACTTGTTTTTTCCCCACTTTTAATCGGTGGTTGTTACCAAAATATAAAACATAAGGAGACCTAGTGAAATGAAAGTAGCATTACTCTCACCTATTGCCTGGAGAACTCCGCCCCGTCATTATGGACCCTGGGAACGAGTGGTATCTCTAATCGCTGAAGGCCTGGTTAAAAAGGGAATCGATGTTACTCTTTTTGCCACCGGCGACTCTAAAACCGCCGGTCATTTGGATTATGTTTGTCCTATCCCCTATGAAGAAAACCCCAATATGGATCCCAAAGTGTGGGAAGCCATGCACATAGCCCATCTGTTCGAACAAGCTCACAAGTTCGATATCATTCATAATAACTATGATTTTCTGCCCCTATCGTACAGCCGCCTGGTGGATACACCTGTGGTGACCACCATCCACGGTTTTTCCTCCCCCAAAATACTGCCCATCTACCGGGAGTATAACCGCGATAACTACTATGTTTCTATAAGCAACGCCGATCGAAGTCCTGATTTGGATTATTTTGCTACGGTTTACCATGGGATTGATTTAAACGAGCTTACTTTAAACCTTGATGGAGATTCATACCTTTTATATTTTGGCCGTATTCATCCTGACAAGGGTACCGCTCAGGCTATCGAAATTGCTCGAAAATCAGATATGCAATTGCTCATAGCCGGGATTATTCAGGACAAACAGTACTTTAACCGGGAGATATATCCCCGAATAGACAATAAAAACATTATCTATTTGGGGTCGGTGGGCCCAGCCAGACGCGATGAGCTATTAGGGAATGCCCTGGCCTTGTTGCATCCTATTCATTTTAACGAACCCTTTGGTTTGAGCGTAATTGAAGCCATGGCTTGCGGTACTCCCGTAATTGCCTTTAACAAAGGTTCCATGCCGGAAGTAATAAAAGACGGGGAAACCGGTTTTTTGGTGGATAACGTAGAAATGGCCTGCGAAAAACTGCGTAGCATTAATAAAATAAAACGAGCCAACTGTCGTTACTGGGTGGAAGAAAACTTTAGCCAGGAGAGAATGGTAAGCAACTATCTATCTCTTTACAAACAAATCGTTAAAGGATTATCTATTCGAACTCCCTCCTTGTCAAGCAGGTGGAAATAGCTTATTAATCCCATGTCCTCAACCTTCAACCTTAATGGTGACCTGGCACTCATGTAGATCTTATCCTGGGTTAAACAGGTGTAAAGGTTAAGGGCCAAGATAGAGAACTCCAGGCTAGCCCTGGCGCAAAAAGAAAACCGAATAAGATCCTGCTCCCACATGAGCACCTATAGCTGCTCCGATCTCGGATATCACGAATTCACGACATGCAAATCTTTCTTCTATGAGTTCCTTTAACTCCAAAGCACCCTGGTAGTCATTGGAGTGGCTTATTCCTATTAGCTGCTCCTTAAGATTGACACCTCGCTCTGCCATTATTTCCACCATTCTCTTTTTAGCTTTTTTCAAGCCATGAACTTTTTCCAGGGGAAGAATTCTTCCATCCACAAAATTGGCAATTAACTTTATATTTAGAAGATTTCCTAAAGTTGCCGAAGTGCTGCTGATCCTTCCTCCCCTTTTTAGCATATCAAAATTACCCACTATAAATATATGTTCAATTCGCCGTATATTATCTTCAATGGCTGCCAATACCTGTTCCAGGTTTTCTCCTGCGGCCACCGCGCGGGCGGCCCTTATGACCGTAAGAGCATAACCTACCGATGCACTCTTGGAATCAAAGACCATAATACGCTGGGAATCCAACATATCCCTGGCCACGCAGGCGGACTGATAGGTGCCGCTTAATCCGGAAGAAAAGGCAATATATATAATTTGATCATTGCTTACTTGCAATGCTTTCTCGAATTCTTCCTTGAATTCTTGTGGAGTAATTTGAGCGGTAGTGGGCAGTACTCCCGGCTCGGAAATTAATTTATAGAAATCAGGCGGGCTTATGGTTAACCTGTCCCGATATGTCTGCTCCTTTATAGTTACTGGCATATAAAACAGCTTTACCCCTAATTCCTCCAGATACTCTTTATCCAGGTCACAGGCATTGTCAGCATAAATTCTAATTCCTGGCATCAAACCTCCCCCTCCCCAGAATATACTAATCCCCCGCCTTGTTGCAACGCTGTGTTGCTCCGCAGTTTCTTCCGACGCTTAAACAACAAGGGCTGCAGTTTCTTTCGATGCTTAAATCAATAAGACTGGCGATGGCTGCAAGCTATTAACTCGCTCCTAGTTGTAGATTTTACCGTTTTTTATTCTTGGCATCAAGCATAAGCGAACTCCAAAAGCTGCCAGGATGCGGGAATAAATAAGGAATTCCGCCTTGGGGGAAGATAGTTCAGGACTGTTCACACTTTCTGGCTTGGAGTACAATAGGAAACACACAGCGTGATCAGGATTTTGAGTAAGGGGTGATTTGATTTGAAAAATAACCTCCTTATAATAGGGGGAGTCGCTGCTGGCATGAGTGCTGCCTCCAAAGCTCGCCGGATAGATTCAGAGCTAAAGATTACGGCTATAACGGATGACCAATATGTTTCTTACGCCGGTTGTGGCTTACCTTATTATATCGGTGGAAAAATCCCGGAGCAATCGCAATTGATTGCTCGCCGGCCGGAAGATTTTGCCCAACAAAATATTAGCGTAAAAACTCGGGTCAGAGCTCGGCTAATCCGCCCGGAGCAAAAGTATGTAGTAACTGAGAATCTGGAAACCGGTCAATTATCTGAAGAAAGTTATGATCGTTTGCTGGTCTGCACCGGGGCTCGTCCCCATATCCCCAGCCTGGAAGCTATTAATTTGGAAGGAATTTTCACGCTCCGCACTGTTCACGACAGCCTGGCTATCAAAGCTTACCTGAATCAGCATAAGCCAAAAAGAGCCCTGATAGCAGGCGGCGGTTACATCGGCCTGGAGATGGTGGAAAACCTATTGGAATATGGTTGTGAAGTCATTTTGCTGGAGCGCTCCTCTCACCTGCTGCCAAATATGGACGAAGATATGGCTCTTATATTAACTGCCTATCTGCAATCCCGCGGGGTCGAAGTTAGAACCTCGGAGAATTTAAGCGGTTTTGCCGGTGACTTCAGAGTACGGGAAGCCTTTACTGACAAAGGCAGCCTGCCCGTAGATTTCGTCCTTCTTTCCATGGGGGTTGTTCCTAATTCTGAACTGGCGGCAGCTGCAGGAGTAGAACTGGGAATAAGAAATGCTATCCGGGTGAACGACAGGATGGAAAGCAACTTGCCCGGAATTTATGCCGCAGGTGACTGTGCTACCACCAAACATCTGGTATCAGGCCAGGAAGTCTATATCCCCATGGGGACTACCGCTAACAAGCAGGGCAAGGTGGCCGGGGAAAACGCTGCCGGAGGTAATGCTCGCTTCGCTGGTGTACTGGGAACAGGAATCGTTCGAGCTATGGAAATGGAATTATCCAGAACTGGATTATGTGAGAACGAGTGCCGTCAACTGGGTATCGACTTTATAAGCCGGCGCGTCAAATCCCGAACCGCTGCTCATTATTGCCCTGTATCCGGAGAAATACATGTAAAAATACTGGTAGAAGAACCGAACGGTCGCATACTCGGAGCTCAAATCGTGGGCTTTGCCGGAGCCGCCAAACGTATTGATATGCTGGCCACAGCCATTACCATGCGGGCCACGGTAGAATCCCTCATAGATATGGATCTGGCCTACTCTCCACCTTTCAGCCCGGTCTGGGATCCGGTTCTGGTTGCCCTGAATCAATTCTGATCCCGCATCAAAAGGTTTTTGGCAGTAAAATCATTTTGCGATATTTTCTTAGAAAGCTGATTTATATGTCACAAGCAAAAAAAGCCTTTGCCAATCAACTCCTTCTTTTTGCCGTATCGGTCTTTATGATGGGTCTTTACAGCGGTCTTTATGACCCCTCGTTTAACAACTACCTGTCCCAGGTTCACCAGCTGGGGGAAGTAGCCCGGGGGGGCTTGGAATTTCCCCGGGAACTGCCGGGGTTCCTGGTGGTATTCGTTTTTACTGCTCTAGCTTTTTTTGCTGATAGCAGGATAGCCATGCTGGCCGCCTTGATCGTTGGAATATCACTATGGGGACAGGGTTTTTTGGCCCCGAACATGAGAATGGTGGTATTGTGGATGCTGCTCTGGAGTACTGGCGCCCACCTTTTCATGGTGTTAAAATCCTCCATCTCCTTGCGCCTGGCGGTGCAGGGGCAGGAAGGCCGCCTGCTGGGACAGCTGGGAGCCCTGGAAGCAGCGGGGGCATTATGCGGTATGCTGGTAGTCTACCTGGGTGTTTCCCAATTTCATTTTTCCTTCGGGGTTATCTTTGGAATTGCCGGTACCTTTGCCCTCTTAGCCGCTCTTTGCCTCTACTTGCTTGACCCTAAACCCATAAAGAGACCTCCCCATTACCTGCTTTTTAAAAAGAAATATAGCTTGTACTATCTGCTGAGCATACTCTTTGGTGCCCGCAAGCAGGTCTTCCTTACTTTTGCCCCCTGGGTATTAATAAAAGTTTTTAATACCCAGGTGCAGACCTTTGCTTTGTTGGGACTGATAGGAACCGTTGTCAGCCTGGGTTTTCGCCCCCTCTTGGGGAGAGCCATAGACGCCTGGGGCGAGCGCCTGGTGATATTCCTTGAATCCGCCATCCTGGTGGTAATATGCATTTTATATGGTTTTTCCCTCTATTGGTTCTCCGCGCGGATAGCTCTGGTTATTATAATGATATGTTATATTGTCGACCAGCTTCTTTTCGCCGTGACTATGGCCCGTAGCACTTATTTGAACCGGATTGCCGATTCCCGGGATGATGTTGCCCCTACCCTATCCATGGGAACCACCCTGGATCATGGCGTTTCTATGACAATTCCTTTTGTTGGAGGAATAATCTGGGCCCTTTTTGGTTTTCACTGGGTTTTCGTAGCCGCAGCTGTAATCGCCTTGCTCAACATGGCGGCTTCATTGTTTATCCCCGGAATTGAAGAAGAACGCTTAAATAATCGAGGAGTATAACGAGGTGAAATATGTCCCCCGCGTCCACAATAGTGAGCGAAGCGAACATCAGTGGTGCCCGCAGGGTGCTTCTTTTAGGTCAGGTTCCTATTAACTAGTCTTCCGATTGGTTTTTTGCAGTTATTGGTAGTATAATTAATAAAAAGCGTGGGGGTTAAGGTGTGAAGCAGAGTCAATGTTTAACATAACAAAAGGAGGTTTATACGCTTGGCTTGTTCTCATAACTCCGAGCAGATGCCAGAATCCAAAAGTAGAATATCCCTTCCTTTTAAAGACCCGGTTAGTGGCTTTACCCATTTGTTGGGAGCTCTGTTATCTATCTGGGGACTGGTGGTACTGATTCGCCACGCAGCTAATTATGGCGGAGCTCGTTACCTGCTGGCAGCGGCTATTTTTGGAGCCAGCCTGATTCTTCTCTACAGTGCCAGTGCTATATATCACCTGGTGCTGGCCCCGGAGAAAACTACTATGATACTCCGGCGAATTGACCATATGATGATCTATGTTCTTATTGCCGGAACCTATACCCCTATATGTTTGATTGCCCTGCAGGGCAAATGGGGAACCGGTTTGCTGATTGCGATATGGATTCTGGCCTTTATTGGCATCCTGCTCAAGCTGCTGTGGTTTAACGCCCCCCGCTGGCTGTCGACCCTTTTTTATCTTCTCATGGGCTGGCTGGTCATTATTGCCATCTTCCCTCTTGCCCGGGTTATTCCGGCCATCGGTATCAGCTGGTTGGTTATAGGAGGGGTTCTGTATACGCTGGGAGCTATTATCTATGCCACCAAATGGCCCCATATAAGTTCACGTATTTTTGGCTTCCATGAAATTTTTCACCTTTTTGTCATGGGCGGCAGCTTATCCCATTTCTGGCTGGTATTCCGGTATGTTATGGTATTGTAAACGGATTCCTTAAAAGCCCGTGCTTATCAAGGCAAAAGCTGTGAGGAATCACATAAGCTTTTTGGGGGTGAGAGAGGTACCAGCTAGATATCACTGGAAAAAATTGCTTGAACGACCGGTGCAAAAACTATCTGGGCAACTTTTTGACCTGGCAATACCCGAATCGGTTTGTCAGTCACATTTAGCAGCAGTATCTTAACTTCGCCGTTATGGTCACTATCAATCGTACCTGGTGCATTGGCCACTACGATTCCCTTCCCAGCCATACCCGCTCGACTCCTTATCTGGGCTTCATAACCTGGGGGAATCATCATGGCCAAGCCGGTTGGTAGAATCCTTATCTCGCTAGGATATAGTATGATTTCTTCTTGTATGGCAACGGCCAAATCACAACCGGCGGCTCCTCTGGTCTCATATTCCGGTATTTTTGCCCAGTCCACCAATTTTTTAAATTTCACATTGATTGCAGTCACAAAACCAGCCTCCTTTTTTAAAAATTATAATGTACATTTGATTCCGCTGCAAAAAGTAATAATTATGCATTTGCTTGCATAAATATTCCGCTCGCAGTCTACGCATGAGCAACACCAACGGCTCGTCTCGCGGCTCAAGGGGTGCCGCGCCAATCTCCCGTCCATAGGAGGTGGCGCTCTCGCGACATCCTGTCGCTCGCCCCCTTTCGCCTGCTCGTCTTCGCCGGGTGTTGCATCCATGCTTCGCCAACGCTCGCTTTGCATATTTATGCAACCCTTATGCAACAAAAAGGGGTTTTTGCAGTAGAACCACATTTTAATTTACAGCAATTATATGTAAAGAAGAGGTGCTTCTCTTCTTTTGTATTTATGCAATAATTTTCCGGTAAGTGCAAATACTAAATCCAGTTTTGTATTAAAAGAGGTTTTGCACTTGCTGCTTCAATTATTTCGTTTTGCTGTTACCGGTTTGCTCAATACCCTGGTGGATTTTGGAGTATTCAACCTGCTTATCTGGCTGTGGGGAGCCACCGATACTTTAACCATAAGTTTCATAAACTTATTATCAGTTTCTTTAGCAATAATCAACAGTTTTTTCCTGAATCGCCATTGGACCTTCGCCTCTTCCGGAGGGAAGGGCCGGCTTCAGTTCCAGCGCTTTTTGCTGGCTTCCCTGGCCGGAGCCGCCATAAATACTACTACCGTCTTTTTACTATCCTCGCTTCTCAGTCAGATTCATACAACTTCTTACCTTTACCTTAATGCCGCCAAGGTACTGGGAACCATCTTTTCCGCCGGGTGGAATTTTTGGGCTTACCGCAACTGGGTCTTTAGCCGGGATAAGAGCGCCCAGGTCAGCTTCAGCGAGGATTATGTGCCCGGATTGACCAGCGTGGTCATCCCCGCCTTCAATGAAAGCAAGCGGCTCCCGGCGCGCCTGCAAGAACTGGCCGCTTTGCTGCCTGGGCTTTTTCCCGTGGAAATTATCGTAGTTGATGATGGGAGCAATGACCATACCGGACAAATCGCCCGTTCTTTAGCAGAGAAGAATCCCTGTATCCGCTGCCTGGGTTATGATTGCAACCAGGGCAAGGGCAAGGCAGTGCAAACCGGAATGCTGGCAGCCCGCGGGGAATACCTGCTATATACCGATGCAGACCATACTTTTACTCCCCAACACATAGAACAAATCTTGCAAAGGCTCCGCTCAGGTTCGCAAGTAGTTATAGCCCGGCGTAATTTTTCGGCAGGCACCCGGCTGGAGGGTGAGTCACCGCTGCGGGGCTTAATGGGCCGGGGCTTCAACCGCCTGGTTCAATTCCTTTTGCTTCCGGGTATCGCTGATTCTCAATGTGGTTTGAAAGGCTTTCAGCGGGAAGCTGCCCGAAAGTTGTTTACCCGGCAGCACCTGAAGGGTTTCGCTTTTGATGTTGAACTCCTGGCTCTGGCCAGAGTCCTGAACCTGGAAATATGCGAGCAAGTGGTCGAAGCGATAGACTGCCCGGGCAGTAGTGTAAACCGTATTCTGACTCCCCTGCAAATGGCCCGGGATGTATTACGCTTGAAGATAGCATTAATGACCAATCGCTACGATTTGCCGACTTTCCAATGGCCCTGGAAGCCGGTCTTGCTGGCCATGGCCCTATTCCTGCTGGCCTTGGCGATTCGTCTTCCCTGGTTATGGGAGTTTCCCCGGTTTATTGATGAGTTAAAGGAAGTTCAACTGGCTTATCTTATTTATTATGGGCAGTCCTGGCCTCTTCATAACGCCGCTCATGATATCGGGGCTATGCACAACTACATTCTGGCTGCTATTTTTAAAATTGCGGGGCCCAATATCTACTGGCCACGGCTCTATGTTGCTATTACTTCCTCCCTCTCCGTCTATTTGGTATACCGGCTGGGGAAGCATTTATTTGGTGAGAGCAGCGGGTTGATCGCCGCTCTTTTTTTGCTGACCAACGGAATGCATATATTGCTTAGCCACATGGCCTGGGCCAACTGCACCACCCCCTTCTTCTTTACCCTGGCTCTGCTGGTGACGCTAAAGTCTGAACAAAAGAAAAGCGGTAGACTTTTGGTTCTGGCCGCCTTTTTATGGGCAGCAACCTTGCAGACCCACTCCTCGGTAATTATTTACCTGTTGGTAGTAGTCGCCTATTTGGCTGTCACTTTTCGGAATTCTGCCATACCATTCCGCTACTACCTGGCTGCTGCTTTCTCTTTCCTCTTTGGCTACTTCAATATGATTTACTATAATTTGCTGTCTTATGGAGGTAGTTTCAAATGGATAAACAACAAATCCTATGCTCTGGAGCAGAATTTGAGTATTAATTCCTACTTGCATAATATGGCCCAGCTATTAGTTGAATTGATTCGCTCAGTCACTTCCATTTACCGGAACTATGGAGAGCTTTGGCATTATAGTCTTCATCCCCTCTTTATTTTATCTCTGTTTTTGATCGGCACCGGGGCTTATTTTTCAATTAAAGAAAAAAAAGGCCTCCCCTTGTGGCTGCTCCTGGGGGGAGTACTCATAATGCCTTTATTTAACAAACGCTATGTATTCTACCTGGCTACCCGCTATATAATGCCCCTGCTTATTTGTGCCCTCATTCTTCTTGCTTATGGCCTGGTTCAGATTATCCGCAGAATACAGAGTAGGACCAGCCAGAAAAAAGCAGTAAATATCATCACAGCTACACTGATACTGCTTCTGGCCACTGCCCAGGTATTCCCCTATTACTCCTATTGCAGTGCAAGGCTCAATACCAATGAATCAAACCGCCTGGCTCTGGAAGTAGTCAAGCTGACCCGCCAAATGTCACAGGGCCATGAAAGTATAGTTTTAATAGATGATAAACTGCCCCTGGAAAACCAGCCCCTGCCCTATTTACTAACTTTTCTGGAACACCCTTACCAGATGTTGGACAGTAAGAAAAGCTGGGATAACGATATTAATAGATACTCCGGTATATCCACCCTCTATCCCGGGCACGGGCAGCAGCTAATAATGGTGATGAATGAGGAAAATTTTCGTAATTGGAAATTTTTACTACATGAACGTATCAACCGGGTGGAGCGTTTGAGTTGCCAGATAAGCTTCCCGTCCCCAGCTTCACGACCCCGCAGCATATTCGTGGTAGAAATCAATGATAAATATAGCCAGCCGGTTTTTCAAGGCAAAGCATCATTACCTGGCGAGGAAATCCGGTGATAAATATATAACCCTTGTTTAATAACTTAACAACTTAAGTGCCTGGCAGCGTTTATGGTTTCCATCCACCATCAAGCGAAAGTATATGGCCATTGATAAACGAAGCCTCCCGTCCCAGTAAAAAAACACAAGCGGCAGCGACATCTTCGGGACAACCCAAGCGACCGACTGGTATCTCCCGGGTCAGATCAGCCATTTCGTCTTCATCAAGTTCCTCGCGCAGCATATCTGTAAAAATCGGCCCGGGAGCAATAGCATTTACAGTAATTCCCGAAGGTCCGACTTCCTGAGCCAGCGAACGGGTAAGAGCAATTAATCCTCCCTTGGCGGAAGAATATATGGACTCATAAGAAGCACCGGTTATTCCCAGTACAGAAGCGATATTAACTATTCTGCCAAAACGTTCTCTAATCATATAGGGAAGTGCCCGGCGGCAACATAGAAAAGCTCCTTTTAAATTGGCATTCATAACTCGATCCCACTGTTCCTCACTGCATTCAATAAGCAATCCCCTTTGGGAAACGCCGGCATTATATACCAGGGCATTCACATTTCCCATCTCGGCTTCAATACGGGTAAACATCCTTTCCACTTCGTTTTCCCGGCTCAAATCTGCTCTTATCGCCAAAACCCCAGCGCCTTTTTCTCTCAAATCACGCGCCAGGCGCAAGGCCTCCAATTCCGAAGACCGGTAGTTAATAATTACACTCGCTCCCCTGGCAGCAACCGCCCGCGCAATAGCGGCACCAATTCCCCGGCTGCCGCCGGCTATCAGGCAAGTATAAGCTTCTAGTTCGTTGCTTTGGGGAAACAAATTCTAACCTCCTTAAGATAAAAAAGGGGTTCGGAGTAATCAAGCTTATTTAAGTATATTTGATAGCCAAATAAAACGGTATATACTTTCTTGGTTTTATCTGTATTTTACTATCTATTTTGCAATCATAGTGATAATAATAAGCTTTACATATTCTTTAACCTTTTTCCCAACGCATGGACGAATATTGCAAATTTTTTAAAAATTCAGGATAATAGTATTGACAAATTACGCTCGTTCTTCATACAATGAAAGCAATACGAATATCTTATATAGAGAGACAAAGTGCCTGATTTTGCAACCAAGGTTTTTCAAGCATTAACCCTTATTAGGTGGTTAAGGACAAAATCTAAGGAGGAGTTTTCTTCTATGTATATATTACCTGCAATAGAAGGCAGGCTGATTCCTAAGTAATCAAGGAGTTGCAGAAACTGCCCTTTTTATTTTCTATCATATCTATATGAAATAATAACCCATTCCATTTTCTTTCTCAAAAGCAATTTAACTTTATATCAATCACCAGACTATAAGCAGTGTTAAATAATCTCAACCCAATCATCATTTTTCTTTTTGGAACGGCTTCAAGGCGAAGGCTTACCTTCAACACCCTTAGAGCAAATTCTTCCCAAGGAGGTGATTTCTAGAATACCTTTCCTTTTGAGGAATATAAAACAATGATGAACATTATAAAAAAAGGAGGAGTTTTTAATGTCAGGAAATGGTGGTTGGGCAAATCCGGCACCGGCAGGGTTGGTAGCTCTGGCGATAGCATGTTTTGTATTTTATGCGGTGCTCTCAGGAACAGTCGATCACAGTTGTATTCCCCTGATGGGAATCTGGTTGCTGGGTGGCTTTGTTGTTCAGTTTACGGTTGCCGTAATCGAGTTAAGAGAGGGAGCAACTACCGGTGGTAACGTGTTCCTGTTTTTCTCGGCCTTTTTCATGTTCGTAGGGGGCTTCGAGTTTATGCTAAAGTATTTTGCAGCTGTGAACGGTTGGGCCATGGACGCCCATATTGATGGCTGGGCCTGGTTGGTTCTTTGGTTATCCCTTATTTTATGGACCCCGGCCTATCTTAAGCAATCTCCTCTGGTAATGAGCCTGATAGTGTTGCTCCTGGATGTAGCTGTATTCTTTGTTGCTTTTATGGACATTGGCTGGTTGGGCCACTCCTATGCTCCTGTAGCAGCAATCTTCCTCCTGGCAAGTGGAGTGTTAGCCATCTATCTGGCTGCAGCTATAATACTCAATACCGCTTTCGGTAGAGCAGTGCTGCCATTGCCTGGACCCATTTTAAAATAATTTATTAAGCATGGAATACTTTAAATAAATGGTATAATAGCAAATAATTCCTCGAAATCACCTGCAATTTGCTGGTGGTTTCTTTTTGTTTCTTTTTGTTAATTAGTTCCTGCGAGCTAGCTTGTAGACGGCTTTTACTACCGCTTCTATTTCCTCTTTGGTATTAAAAAAGCCGGGGCTAAAACGACATGCACCGTTGTGAATGGTTCCTATGCTAGCATGAGCCAGGGGGGCACAGTGCAGACCGGAGCGAGTCACAACCCCATATTCGTAATCAAGAGCCATACTCAACTCTCCACAATCCATTCCTACTACATTAAAGGCTAAAACAGCTGTCCGCTGGTTAATGTCATCAGGTCCGTACAACGATATTCCCGGTATCTCTTTAAGGCCATCAATTAGCAGCTGAGTAAGTTCCTGCTCATGCTTACGGATATCGTCCATTCCAATTTCCCTAATAAAATTAACCCCTGCCAGGAGACCCGCTATGCCTGGAGTGTTCAGAGTACCGCTTTCCAAGTGATCCGGCATAAAATCCGGATGTTCCAGGTATTCGGAAAATGAGCCGGTTCCGCCTTCTTTGAGTGGTTTGATATCAATGCCAGGCCTTAGATATATTCCTCCTGTCCCTTGTGGCCCCAATAGCCCTTTGTGGCCGGTAAATGCCAGGATGTCAATTTTAAATTCCTCAACATCAATCTTTAATACCCCCGCCGTCTGTGCCGTATCCAACATAAACAATATCCCGTTTTCCCGAGCTATTTGCCCAATAGTCTTGACCGGCATCATGGTGCCCGTAAGATTAGATGCATGCAAAACACAAATCATCCGTGTTTGGGGCTTGATCGCCCGGCGCAGTTCTTCCGGATCCAGGCTGCCATCGGGTTCGCACTTTACCGCTGTCCATTCCACTCCCTCCTTAGACATTTGAAAGAGAGGACGAGCCACCGCGTTATGCTCCATACTGGTGGTAATTATATGGTCACCGGGCTTCAATATACCCTTAAACCCGATATTAAGCGCTTCAGTAACATTGGAGCAAAAAGCAATTTGAGCACTATCCTGTATATTAAATAAAGCCCCCAGAGCCTCCCGAGCATCAAGCAAAAGCGAGCCGGCCTTGAGCGCTTCTCGGCTGCTGCCGCGTCCCGGGTTGCCTCCCAGGTTACGCTGACAAAAGTCTACCGCTCTATAAACACCCTCCGGTTTGGGGAAAGAGGTAGCCGCATTGTCCAAATATATGGATTTCATTAAAAACACTCCTCGTTTATTTCAGCCAGGACGAGCAGATAATAGCTAATTTTAATCGCTATAACTATAGCACATGCTGAGGAATGTTTGAAATGAATATTTGTTATAGTTAAAAGACTGAGTAACGATTCCCCTTAGTATTCTCTTCCGCTTCGTTTAAAGCCTTTTCCGAAAACCTCAATAGTTTCATTAATGATTAGAAAGGCCTGGGAATCGATCTGAAATACGATTTCCTTCAAGCGAGGGAGTTGCGTTTTACCTACTGTAGTCATAATTATTTTTTCCTCTTTACTGGAATAGGCACCGGTCCCGCTTAAATAAGTACAACCCCGCTGCAGATTATGCAGTATGCCATAGACGATTTCTTCATGCTGCTTAGAAATGATCATAGCTGTCCGGCTAACATTAAGCCCGGACTCTACCAGATCCACCATTCTAGAGGAAACAAAGATGCCAATCACCGAGAAAAGAGCCAGTTCCAAACTGGATAATAGAAGAAAAAGCGAAATCACCAGCAGGTTGGCGGCAAAAAATGTCTGTCCTATATTATAACCCCAGTAGCGTTTGATGATTACAGCAATAATATCAAGGCCACCGGAAGAGCCTTTGCTATGAAATATAATTCCCGTGCCTATTCCGCCCATAGCTCCGCCAAAAATTGCGGCCAAAATAGTTTCTTCTATACCCAGGTTGAAAGGTTTAAGCCAGGCCAAAAAAGCAGTTAGAGCAAAGGTTCCAATTAGGCTGTAAATGGCAAAACGATGACTAACCAGGCGATACCCGGCAATAAATATGGGAATATTAAGAAGCATATACCATAGCCAAAGTTCAAGCGAGGTAAGATAGTTCAGGATAATGGCTATCCCTGTAACTCCCCCGGTCAAGAGCTGAGCCGGAATCAGTATTCCCTGTATGGCAGCAGCCAGGATGAAACAACCCAGCAAAATACCGCCAATATCCTTCAATGTTACCGGTTCCTCAGTTTGCCTCTCAGTTTTTGAACTGAATTTATTTGCAATCATTGAATTACCTCCCTGTTCTTAATCTATTTTTCCCCGGGAGTGGTCTTTAAATTAAGCAACATCACCGATAATGATTATTTTATACATTTGCCTGATTATCCCAGGCCAATTCATCCAATTTTCCTTTTTGTTTTAAGCATTATATTTCACCTCGTTATAAAATCCTCAACAAAAAGCCATACTAGTTAAGAGTTAATGGAGCGGTCCATCTTAAAAATATTAGAGTATGCATGTTGAATCAGGGTAATATTTGGGGAAGGCTTACGCATAGAATTAATGTCAGGAGAAAACGGAGGTTTCCTATGATAGCAGTAGTTTTGGCCGGAGGGAAGGGCCTCCGCTTGTGGCCGGAGAGCAGGCAAACACGACCCAAACAATTGTGTAAATTTGTTGATGGTAAATCCATGCTGGATCATACCATTGATCGACTGATGACAGCAGGTTCCAGTCAGGTAATAATTATTACCAATGATAGCCTTATGCCTGGCATCAATGATTTGGTTCAGCAGCGCAGTGATAAAGAAAAGATTGAAATATTAAGTGAGCCCGAAGGAAAAAACACTGCTCCCGCTGTTGGTCTGGTCTTATCCCGCTATTATGGAGAAGACGAAAACGAGATACTGGGCTTTTTCCCGGCCGATCATCATGTATCGGATACTGAAGCTTTTATCGACAGCGTCCAGCAGGCTTGTATGGCCGCCCAAAATGGTCACCTGGCCACCATAGGCATTTCCCCCAGCCGTCCGGAAACCGGTTATGGTTACATAGAGAAAACCAGGTGGGAAATAGGCGAAATCCCCGGCGTTTTTTCCGTTAATTCTTTTTGCGAAAAACCCGATCCGGAAACTGCCAATTCTTATCTGGCTTCAGGAAATCACATGTGGAATGCCGGTATTTACATTAGCCAGGCTAAAACCCTCTGTGAGCAATTTAAAAACCACCTCCCGGAAATATATGAAAAATTGATCCTCGGTTTCGATAAGTACCTTGATTCCTATCCCCTGCTCCCCGAAATCAGCCTGGATTATGGAATAGCAGAAAAATCAGATTCTATGGCTGTGGTTCCGGCCAATTTTGGCTGGTGTGATCTGGGAAACTGGAATGCCCTGGCGGAAATATATCTTCCGGATCTAAAAAACAATGTTTGCAACGGCCATGATGTTTTGCTCATTGATAGCAATAACTGCATTATAAAACAGAAAGAAAAAACTATAGTACTCTTCGGAGTAGATAATCTATTGCTGGTGGAAAGCGAAGATCTGGTTCTGGTGGCTAACCGTAATAGGGCTCAGGATATACGCGAAATTGTTGAATTCTTGCAGGAAAAGAAACGTTTTGACCTTTTATAGGGAGGTAAAGCGATTAGGCCAGGTTGACAAGGGGACGAATTCCGTCCTCCGATTTCCGCCTTCTGTCTTCCGTCTCCCGACGTCCGACGACCACTTTGAGGAGGGAATAGCTATAAAAAAGATTTTTAGGCAATACGATATCAGAGGAATAGTCCCAGATGAGTTGAGCGACTCGCTTATGTTGGACATTGCCCGGGCTTTTGCCACTCATGCCATCATAAAAGGACATAGTAAAATCCTCCTGGGCAGGGATAACCGCCTGTCTTCTCCCCAGCTGCGGGAGTTGGCGCTTGAAGCTATTCTGGACTCCGGCTGTGATGTGGTTGATCTGGGTATGGTGGTTACCCCGGTTTTCTATTTTGCCTCCCGGCATCTGGATATCAAAGCCGGCATAATGATAACAGCCAGTCACAACCCCGGCAATTACAACGGCTGCAAACTTCTTTTAGGGGAGCATACTATTTTTGGCGAAGAGATTCAGAGTATCAGACAACGAATTGAAAGGCGAGACTTTTTTACCGGACCTCGGGGAAAGCTGGAAACGCTAGATATAATCCCTGATTATATAGAAATGCTTAAAAGTAAAATTAAAATGGGCCCCAATATACCTCACCTGGTGGTCGACTGCGGTAATGGAACCGCTTCTATTCTTGCCCCCCAGGTTTTTCGCAGCCTGGGTTGTGAGGTTAGCGAACTCTATTGCGACTCCGATCCTAGTTTTCCCCATCACCACCCGGATCCGGTAGACCCCAAGAATATGGTAGACCTGGTGGCGGAAGTAAAGAAAACCGGAGCAGATTTAGGTATTGGTATAGATGGAGACGGAGACCGCCTGGGAGTGGTAGATGCCAGGGGAAACATGATTTGGGGAGATATGTTGATGATCCTGTTCTGGCGTGATATATTACCCCGTTATCCCGCTTGCGAGTGCATTGTAGAAGTAAAATGTTCCCAGGCTTTAATCGATGAAATTGAACGTCTGGGAGGTAAACCTTTGCTATATAAAACCGGACATTCCCTCATTAAATCCAAGATGAAAGAAATCAATGCTGTTTTCACTGGAGAAATGTCCGGGCACATGTTTTTTGCCGATGATTATTATGGATTTGATGATGCCCTTTATGCCGGCGCCCGCCTTTTGGAGTTGCTTTCGCACAGTGAGAAGAATATTAGTGAAATGCTTTCTGATGTACCCCGCTACTATTCTACTCCTGAAATAAGAATTCCGGTGGGCGATGAGGAAAAATTCTTTATGGTGGATAAAGTACGGGAGCATTTTAAGCTTAAATACCCATTAATCGAAATTGACGGAGCCCGCATACTATTTCCGCAAGGTTGGGGCCTGGTCAGGGCCTCCAATACCGGTCCTGAATTAATTGTTCGTTGTGAGGGCCGAAGTCCTGAAGCCCTGGAGCAGATAAAGGCCGAGCTATTTGGCTACCTGCAATCCCTGGGTATGGAAGAAGAGCCAGGTCCGGCCGAGTTTCCCTTTACTCCCGTTTACAATTATCCCAAGAGCGAATTTCAAGATCAGGTATAGTCAATTGTCTATTACGGGAAGATTTAAATAAGTATCTTTGTTAATAAAGGAGTGTAGAGCATGATCCTACTCAATCTGGGAACCTACCCCCCCAAACAATGTGGTATCGCCACTTTTTCCATGGATTTACGCAACAGCCTGTTAATCAATGGTAATGAAGTAAAGGTAATGGCCGTATCGGATAATAGTTATCAATACCATTATACGGACGAAGTGCTTTTCAACCTGAAGCAAAACCATAAACAGTCCTATATACGAGCAGCCAATTATTTAAACAAAGCACCGCTGGAGTTGATAATAATACAACATGAATACGGAATTTACGGAGGTAGTGAGGGCCAATATATAATGGAGTTGGTGCGACTCCTGCATAAACCCTTTGTCCTTATTACCCATACGGTTCTACCCCGGCCTTCCAAACGCCAGAAGCAGGTCTTAAATTACCTTTGTTCGCGGGCTTCAGCTATCGTTTGTATGACCAGACGCTCGGAGCATCTCCTCTCCGACCTCTATGAAGCTCCACCCGAGCTTATCCAGGTAATACCTCATGGGGTACCGGAATTCAAAGAACAAACGCAAGATAGCTTAAAAGAAAAATACGGCCTGCAAGGGCGGGATTTAATAAGCACCTTCGGACTTATAGGACCGGGGAAAGGCCTGGAGCTTGGCATTCAGGCTATGGCTCAAATCGTAAAAGAACATCCCCCAACAACTTATTTGATCCTGGGCCAGACTCATCCCATGTTAAAGAAGCAGGAAGGTGAAAAATACCGGCATATGCTGGAAGATATGGTAGTTAACCTGGGGTTGGAGCATAATGTGGTTTTTGTCAATAAATTTTTAAGTGATGAAGAGCTGGGCGAATACCTCTATATGAGTGATATTTACCTTAGCCCCTATCCCAATAAGGACCAGGCCGTGAGCGGAACCATGGCTTTCGCCATAGGCTGCGGCCGGGCAATAGTATCGACCTCTTATGCCTATGCTTGTGAATTCCTGAGCGGCGGAAGAGGTCTTTTAGCCGCCGAAGCAGACCCCGAAGAGTTGGCTGGGCTTATGAAAAAGATTCTCACTAATCCAGTTCTTAAACAAAGCCTGCAAGATAATGCCCTAAAACTCGGTAAGAGTTGGAGTTGGCCCAGTGTTGGGCAACAATACACCCAGCTGTTCGAACAATTATTAGGTGAGACTCCATTAACAAAGGAGCCCAGGATAAGTTATGCCCGACTTTAGACATATGCAAGAAATGAGCCGGGAAAACGGCATTCTGCAGTTTTCTCATCTGGATACAGCGGATCCTGCCAGCGGTTTTACCCTGGATGATAATGCCCGGGCCTTGATACTTGCCATGGAGATGCCGGGAGGCCGCGAATATGCTGCTTGCTATACTTCTTTTCTCTACCAATCTCAGCAAAAAGATGAAAGCTGGTCCAATTTTATGCTGGATGGTAAGTATTCTTCCCTTTTTAATTCCGATGACAGTGTGGGGCGGGCTCTGCTGGCCTGCAGCCTGGGGAGTTCCAGTCCCTGGCCGGAAATAAGTCAGAAATGCCAGGAAATGCTCCTAAAAAACCTGTCCCGGGCCTTTTCTTTTCAATCACCCCGGGCCATCGCCTATGCTTTAATTGGCTTGTGCAAGTGCCAATGGTCCGGATTGGGAACGAGGCAGCAGGATTCCATAAAAAAGCTGGGAGAGTTCTTAATCAATATATATCAAGTACAACATTCCCGAAAATGGCTATGGTTTGAAGATTACCTAACTTACTGCAATGGTATTCTTCCCCAGGCCATGTTCGCACTGTACCAGCTAAATGCCGATAAGAAAGCCCTGAAGATAGGCTATGACTCCCTTAATTTTTTAAATAGTATTCTCTTTCGCCAGGGTTATCTCAGTATTATAGGTAATGATGGCTGGTATTTCCACAATCAAAAAATAGCCCTTTTTGACCAGCAACCAGTAGATGCTGCTTCCACTGCTTTTGCCTGTATAGAAGCCTATGAAAGCATAGGCGAAATTGAGTTTTTAGAGCTGGCCATCCTGGCACATAAATGGTACCGAGGTCATAATATTCATGGCTTATCTCTCTATAATGCAGAAACGGGCGGCTGTTATGACGCCCTTACTCCGGAAGGAGTTAATTTGAACCAGGGAGCGGAAGCGGTTTTATCTTTATTGTTAAGTGATAAACTTATGGAGAATTTTATCGGGAAGAAAGTTGATATTGACCAGTCTTCGTAGGGAAAATGGGGGTATATAAGGGAATATCAAAATTGTAATTCCAATATTCCTTCCAGCAGTTCCACTTTAAAACAGACCTCGAAGGTAGTACCCCGGTTGCTGCTGTCTACCCTGATGCTGGCATTGTGCCGCCGGGCAATGCTATAGCATATAGCCAGGCCCAGACCCGTACCACTGTCCTTCGTAGTAAAAAAGGGTGTGCCCAGCTTTTCCCAATATCTTTTATCAATTCCTTTACCTTGATCTTTTATAGATAATATAACTTCTTCTGCTTCCAGCCGGGTACTAATCTCCAAACTCTGCCCAGCTTGCATGGCTTCCAGTCCATTGCGAACCAGGTTAATAATAAGCTGGCGCATCTCTTTATCATCCAACAATAAATTAGGGATTTTCCCTAATTCCAATAGGATATACTTGTCGGATACCATGGCATCAGCCAGAAGCAAAGGGTATAACTGCCTTATAATAGCATTCAGATTCAGGTTATGCAGGTCTACCATCTTATTCTTGGCCAGGGACAAAAACTCAGAAATGATGGAATTGGCCCGGTCCAGTTCTTCCAGCATAGTATCAAAATATGCCTGGTATCTGGTTAATTCTGTATTTTGGGACATTAGCTGCAGGAAGCCCTTTACTGTTGTCATGGGATTTCTTACTTCGTGGCCGATCCCGGCAGCCATTTCCCCCACTGTCTGCAACTGGGCGAGCCTGAGCATCTCTTTCTCCATCCTGCGCTGCTCCGTGATATCTTCGGCCAGGATCTGTACCCCTTCAAGATTACCTTCTTTTACAATTAAGGAACCTTTTACCCGCAGCAGTATTATCCGGCCATCTTGGCACAAAGCCCGGTGTTCGCAGGTTTTTACCTCCCCCATCACTATGCTCTCCTGTACATGAGCTTTAAGCAATTCCAGGTCTTCAGCAGGAACAAAATCAAAAATTGATTTGCCCAACATCTCTTCCCGGCTGTAACCCAGGCATTCTATCGTCTTGCGGTTGACAAAACGCAGGCGAAAATCGGGTCCGTAGATATAGAAAAGCTCGTTCAGGTTGTTAATCAACTCCTGCTGCTCCTCCAGCTGGCATTGCAATTTATCCCGGGCCTTTCTGAGTTCACTCACATCCCGGCTGAAAAACAACACTTCCAGCTTGCCGGCGGGGTTTCTTATAAGTTTTCCCTGGGCTTCAATCCATATATAGGAACCATCCTTCCTTTGATGCCGGCATTCACAGCTTCCCTCACCATTTTCTATAATATCCTGGAATGTGTGCAGGGCTTTCTCATAATCTTCTGGATGAATCCAATCGAAGATATTTCGACCCAGCATTTCTCCCTCAGTAAAACCCAGTATTTTAGGATTGCTGGAATTTACATAAAGGTATTTTTTAGTTTGAGGGCAACTTATATCTATCATTAAAAAGGAGCTGTCCGTAATCATTCGGAATCTTTCCTCAGAATACCTTAACTCTTCCTCGGCCTGTTTTCTGTCGCTGATATCGCGGGATATACAGAGCCATTCGGCCTGGCCGTCCCGGTATAGCATTTTGCCATTGGTATCCAACCAGATATAATTCCCGTCTTTTTTACGAAAGCGAAACTCAGCGCTGTTATATCCGCTTTTTTTTCCTTCCCTCACTAACCTTTCTATGCTATCTCGATCTTCCGGATGGATCCGTTCAAAAAGGTTTACATGGCGATACTCTTTGCTGGAATAACCCAGTATTTTTTCCAGGGCGGGATTTATGTATTTAGCCCGGAAGCTGCTACAATCAATTACGGTTATTCCATCAGCAGCAGAATCTACTATATAGCGATATCTTTCTTCCGATGCTTTAAGTGCCTCCTCCGCCTTTTTCCTTTCGCTGATGTCACGGGTAACCAGCAGTAACTCTTCTTCTCCATGCTGATTCCAAATTATTCTACCTATCGCTTCCAGCCAGATATAGGATCCGTCTTTTTTTGCTGAGCGGTATTGCGCCCGGCCATGGCCTGCTCTTAATCCTGCTTCCATCTTTTTACTAACCCGAACGCGGTCATCCGGGTGCATATGTTCAAAGCAGTTCTTCCCTATCAGTTCTTCTGGCGAATAACCCAGCATCCTCTGATGAGAAGGGCTTATATATCGATAGCAATGTGTCCTGGGGTCAATCAGGGTAATAAGGTCGAAGGCATTTTCCGCAATCAAACGATAGCGCTCCTCCGACTCTCTTAATCTTATTCCGGCCTGTTCCTGCTCGCTGATATCATCCACAAATATATAGTAATACCGGCCATCACTGCTGCGGTTAACCACATATTTTAGCACTAAAGCTTCACCATTTTTGCCGGCAATCTTTAGCTTGTTTTTCTTTTTTCCTGGTCCGGAACTCTCATATTCGGCAATGATTGCAGTTATAATTGCTTTTAGATCTTCGCGCTCATTTAACAGCCTTAGTTCCTGCCTACTATATCCCAAAGTATTACAGAGGGCCTGGTTTACCGCCTTAAAGAAAGCATTCTGGTTAACGGCTAAAAAGGCCTGGCTGGAATGCTTTAAAGCCCTCAGCATAAAGCACAAGCTGTCACCTGGGGTTTCCCGGGACTCATCATCCGTATAAAAAAAGATTTCGCTATTTGTATTTTTCGAGCTCTTTTCTGGATTTTGCGTTTTACTCGCCATTATTTCCTCCACGGGCTATAACGAGGTGAAATATGTCCCCCGCAAAGCGGCCGGGTTTCTATTAACAAAACAGGCAGCGGGTTCTAATCCCCCACCTCGTTGCAACGCTGTGTTGAATCTGCTCCACAGTTTCTTCCGCTGCTTAAATCAAACTGAATTAGTACCTTACCATATTCTTCTTCTGTTTTCTTTTTCCTGCTTAATCTCTCTTTTTTTACATTGCTCCCCTACCCGGCAATTAGCATTGTGTGACTCTACTGCAAAAAACCCTTTTTGTTGCATGGGGTTGCATAAATATGCAAAGCGAGCGTTGGCGAAGCATGGATGCTTCACCCTTCGGGTACTCCTGAT
>Ga0334889_1001956_pt1 | contig 24914 bp, 18 predicted proteins | sample GraSluR1_MG_2_FD_207222 | JGI IMG/M metagenome (GOLD analysis project Ga0334889, IMG submission 207222) | Sludge microbial communities from methane-producing bioreactor in Wageningen University, Netherlands - Granular Sludge_8_08-R1 | ecosystem: Engineered > Bioreactor > Anaerobic > Unclassified... | reverse complement strand
CGCCGACGCGCTGCGCCGCTACTTCGACATCAACGCCGGTCCCTGGGATCGGCGCCAGGGTCTCGAACCCTTCTGTGGCGGCTGGACGCATCCCGAGGGCGCCAACTACTATCCCGGCGATCTGACCCAGGCCGACCGCGACGAGATCGCGGGCGGCCACGGCGGCCTGAACGATCTGTTCACCATGGTCCGCCGCGACCGCAACGGCGATCTTGCGGCCATTCCGTACAGCGAGTTTTTCCGGCCGGGTCTGCAGGAGGCGGCGGCCCATCTGCGCCGCGCGGCCCAGCTCACCGAGAACGCGAGCCTGCGCGCCTTCCTCGAGGCGCGCGCCGCCGCGTTCTTGAGCGACGACTACTTCGAATCCGACATGCTCTGGATGGACGTCGAGAGCCCCGTCGAGGCGACCATCGGACCCTACGAGACGTACGAGGACGGGCTCTTCGGTTTCAAGGCCGCGTTCGAGGCGTTCGTGACCGTGACCGACCCGGTCGAGTCGCAGCGCCTGGCGCGCTACAAGGATGAGCTGGGCTGGTTGGAACTGCAGCTGCCGCTGCCGGACCGGCACAAGAATCCGCATCGCGGCGCCGAGTCGCCGATCCGCGTCGTCGACCTGGCCTACTCCAGCGGCGACACGCGGGCCGGCATCCAGACGATCGCCTTCAACCTGCCGAACGACGAGCGTGTGCGCGAGGCCAAGGGCAGCAAGAAGGTTTTACTGCGCAACATCATGCACGCCAAGTTCACGACGATCCTGCGGCCGATCGCCGACCTGCTGGTCGCCGAGGACCAGGCCGGCAACGTGACGGCTGAGAGTTTCTTCCTGCACACGCTCTGGCACGAGATGAGCCACGGCCTGGGGCCGGGCAAGCTGGTGCTGGATGGACGCGAGACCGAGGTCCGGCTCGAACTGAAGGACACCTACAGCACCATCGAGGAGGCGAAGGCCGATGTGATGGGCATGTGGACCATCCTGAAGCTGCAGCAAGCCGGGCGCGACTACTTCCCCAAGAGCATCACCGAGCAGCAGCCGGTGACCTACCTGGCGGGCATGTTCCGCTCGGTGCGGTTCGGCATCAGCTCGGCGCACGGCCAGGCCAACGCCATCCAGTTCAACTACCTGCTCGAGCAGGGCGCCGTCGCCCTCGACCCGTCGAGCGGCCGCTTCCGCGTCCACTTTGAGCGATTCCTGCCGGCGATCGAGCTGCTGTTGAATGCGATCCTGGTGATCCAGGCCGAGGGCGACGAAGCGGCCGCTCGCGCCATGATCGACCGTTACGCCCAGATGCCGGCCGGTCTGTCCGCGGCGCTGGCGAAGCTGGACTCGGTGCCGGTGGACATCCAGCCCGTGTTCAAGCATTTCCCCGGCCGCTAGTGTCCTGAATCGGAAATACGTTGCCTTTTCGCCGGCCCTTCCGCCGCCCGCCCGCGTTGCTCCTCCTCGGCGTAGTTGGGCTACGCTCTCGTCGTCGCGCCTTGCCGGGCGCCGGGATGACTCGCCGAAAAGGCAACGTATTTCCGACTCAGGACACTAGCGGGCTGTTGAAAAACTGGGCTCGGCCGTGCCGGCGATGTCCTGGTCAACGCACAGCAGCCCCCAGAGAGCGTCGCTTGCGGGCTCTCGGGGGGCTGCTGTGCGTTGACCAGGCAACGATCAGGGGAAGAGGCGGCGCAGCTCGGGTTCGAGCCAGGCCCAGTTTCTTTCGCTGAGAGCCGGCGCCGCGGCCAGGTACCAGGCCGGCGAACCGGGCTCCGCCTGGGCCGTACGCGGCGGCGATGTGGCGGCGTTCTGGTAGGCCGCGAAGAAATCAGGCACCGAACGTCCGACCTGTTGCAGTTGCTCGATGCCCAGCCGATCGACGATCGTCCGCGCCATGAACCAGCCGGTGGTCTGCCAGCTCTGGGCGCCGACGAAAAGGCGGTACGTATCCAGCCACTCTTCGTCGGTCACGGAGGGCTTGGCGAGGTAGAGCGTCAGATCGCCGTCCAGGGAGCTGAGCGTGCGGGTCGCGCTTCGGAACACGGTCTCGGGTTTGAACGAGGCGGCGGCGAGCAGTTCGTGACGCCCGTCGAAGGTAACCTCGGGCAGGTCGTCGATGTACGCCGCCACCGCTTCGTTGCGCACGACGCGCAGGCTGTGCAGCAGGATGGCGGATCCGTGCACCGAGTTTGGGATGGGGCCATCGACGAGCGTGCGCTGCTTGTAGAGGGTCGAGGCGAGGAAGCGGACCAATTGCTCCTGGCCGCTCGCCCAGGCCAATCCGGCATCCACCATAAAGACGCCCTCGAAGAGCCGGATTTCCGGCATGCCGACGACGAACTCGAGGCGCAGCGTGTCGGGCAGATCGGCGGCGGTCAGATAGCCGCGCAGCAGCGTCGCGATGTCGCAGGCACGCTCCGCGGCGGTGAACTGGGCGAGGAACGCCGTGATCTGCTCGCGTCGGTTCGCGGTCTGGCGGTAGTTGCGGACGAGGTCGTTCCGGTAGACGCGCCCGCGCATGTCTTCCGGCAGGGCGTCCGTGCCGCGCAGGGCGACGAACAAGGCATGGCCGATCGTCTCCGCCGACGTCTCCTCGGCAAAGAAGCTGCGGCGCCAGGTGCGCCAGAGGGGGCGGTCGGCCAGCTCGGTCATCTCCCGCACGCTGACGTTGGCGCCGCTCTCGACGCGGTCGACCAGGTGCAGGAAGTCGTGCAGGACGGAATCGGAAACCAGCAGCGCGCAGGACGTGGCGGCGCGCGGGGGGCGCGCCCGATCGGCGGCATCTTGACCGGCGCCGCCGCAGGCGGCGTAAAGTCCCAGGCTGATGCCGGCGGTCAGCAGGATCGCCAGGCGAGCGGCGTTGTGCTGCTTACGGGATCGGGTTATCATACGCGCTCCGCGAGAGGTGGTGTTGAACGGTTGCCGGGCCCCGGAGGGCTCACGCGAAATGCTGCTGGTCCGGGAAATATACGCTGCCATCATGGGCGAGTCACGCCATTCGGGCTGGCCGTGCGTGATCGTGCGGCTGAGTGGCTGCCATCGGCGGTGTTTGTACTGCGATACAGCGTATGCGTTCCAGGGCGGCGAACGCCTGGCCGTCGCCGAAGTCCTGGCGCGGGTACGCGCTTTCGGCCACGGTATGTTGCTGCTGACCGGCGGTGAGCCCCTGTTGCAGACAGAGGCGGTCAAGCTGATGGGCGAAGCCCTGGCCGCGGGTCTTGCGGTGGTGCTCGAGACCAGCGGGACGCTCGGCGCCAGGGTGCCGCTGGCGGCGGTCCCGGCAGAGGTGTGCCGCGTCGTCGACGTCAAGACGCCCGGCAGCGGCCTCGCGGCCACCGAGGTGGACTGGGAAGGACTGGGCGGTCTCACCGCAAACGACGAGATCAAGATCGTGATCGCCGACGCCGGCGACTACGCGTGGGCCCGTGCGCTGGTCACCGAGGGGCTGACCGTCGGTGGCAGCCGGCGCTGGCTACCGCCCGGCGTGCCGGTCACCTTCTCGCCGGTCTGGAACGCGGTTTCATTACGCGATCTGGCAGGCTGGATCCTGCGGGACCGTTTGCCGGTGCGGTTCCAGGTCCAGTTGCACAAGGTCGTCTGGCCGGAGGCGGAGCGAAGTGTCTGAGCGCGAGCCGACCGGCGCCGTCGAGCGCAGCCAAGGCGCCGGCGCCGCCCCCCCGCGGGACCTCGCCGTGGTGCTCGTCAGCGGGGGGCTCGACAGTTGCGTGTGCGCGGCCGAGGCCGCACTGGCCGGCGACCTCGCCTTGCTCCACGTCAATTACGGCCAGCGCACGCAGGCGCGCGAGCTCGCTGCCTTCGCGGCGATTGCCGACCACTACCAGGTTCCGGACGCGCGCCGGCTGATCGCCGACCTCGACCACATCGCCCACATCGGCGGCAGCAGCCTGATCGACGCCAGGCTGCCGGTCGAGCAAGGAATGCCCGCCGGCGCCGAGTCGTCCGGTTCGGCGACGGCCGACCCGGCGATGCCGGGCCGCGGCGCCGGTCGCCGCGTACCCTCGACCTATGTGCCGTTTCGCAACGCGCACCTGCTGGCGGTCGGCGTGAGCTGGGCCGAGGTTCTCGGCGCGCGTTCTCTCTACATCGGCGCGGTCGAAGAGGACAGCTCCGGCTATCCCGACTGCCGCGCCGCGTTTTTCGCGGCCTTCGCGCAGGTCGTGGCCCTGGGGACGCGGCCCGAGACGCGGCTTGAAATCCGCACCCCGCTGATTCACCTGGACAAGGCCGCCATCGTGCGCCGCGGCCTTGGTCTGGGCGCGCCGCTGCACTTGACGTGGTCGTGCTACGTCGACGGCGAGCGCGCGTGCGGCGAGTGCGAGAGCTGCCGGCTGCGTTTGCGGGGGTTCGCCGGAGCAGGTGTCGTCGATCCCGTTTCCTACCGTTGATCTTGTCCGGGCGCAAGACAGGCGAGCCGATACTCTTTGCGAGCTCACGACCGCAATCTAATTGAGATTTTCCATTCGCTCGTGTTAGAATCCGATCGCCGCCGCGCCCGCGAGGCCGAGGTGTCGGTCGCCGTAGTGATAGGCTCCAACGACAGGATGATTCCATGGTATTATCGACGCGTTGGCTCGCCTCTACCCTTGCACTTATGCTTGCGATCGTCATGGTCGCGGGTTGCGGCGATGATGAGGTCCCGGTTGCTCCGCTGGCTACCGGAACGATCGTGATCAGCCAATCGCCTGGCGATCTGGAAGGAGCAGGCTGGTCTCTCGCCGGCCCCGAAGATGAAACGGGTACGGGTGGTGTATTGTTGGAGAATATGCCGATTGGGCTGTACACGGTGACCTGGAGCGACGTCGCTGGCTGGGATGCGCCCGGCGCGATAACCCGGGAGCTCGCGGCGGGCGGATTGCTGACGTTCACGGGGACTTATCTGACGGACGAAGTATTGGTTCGCATTCTCCCCGGTATTTACGCGATGGGCAGCCCGGCGGAGGAGCCGGGGCGAGGCGATGACGAGGTTCAACACGAGGTGGAGCTGACAAGAGGCTTCTACATATCGAAATATCTGGTCACCGAGCAGTGGTGGAACAGCGTCATGGATGGCGAACCAACGACTTCGCGGCGCCCGCAGACCTTCGTGAGCTTCGATATGGCGGTTGAGTTTTGTAACGCGTTGTCGCGGCGAGAGGGACTGACTCCGGCCTACTCGATCCACGGGCCTGACGGCGACGTAACCTGGAACCAGGCAGCCGACGGTTATCGTCTGCCGACGGAGGCGGAGTGGGAGTACGCATGTCGGGCCGGCAGCACAACGGCGTTCGCGAACGGTCCGATCACACACTTCTATTGCGAGCCACAGGATGTGAATCTCGACGCGATGGGCTGGTACTGCGGGAATCGGGCGTATGATGAAGGTCCTGCCGAAGTCAGTCATAAACAGCCCAACGCGTGGGACCTGTACGACATGCACGGTAATGTGTGGGAGTGGGTCTGGGACGGTTACCGAGCGGACTACGAAAATCTAGCTCCGGTGGATCCTGTACACAACGTGGGATCTGGTGCCAACCGAGTGGTCCGGGGAGGCAATTGGTTCTATGCCGCGCGGTTCTGCCGTTCGGCGGATCGCAGCAGCGGCGCCCCCGGCTACGACCTCTACTACTACGGCCTCCGGCCCGTGCGCTCGGATTTATCGCCTGTAGCAGGGAGCGGATCCTGGCAGCGGTCAACCGAGAATGGCGGCCGCTAGAGGTGGACGCCGGCTGCCGCGAGAGGCTCCAACGACAGGATGATTCCATGGCATCGTTGATACGCTGGCTCACGTTGTTCTTCGTGCTCACGATCGTCGTGGTCGTAGGGTGCAGCGACGACGATCTCGTGGCGCCATCCCCAACCGGGACGATCATCATCAAACAGACGCCGAGCGAGCTGGCCGATGGCGGCTGGACTCTCACCGGCCCCCGAGATGCAATGGGTGCAGGCGATATGACGTTGGATAATATGCCGGTCGGGCAATACACGGTGAACTGGGACGAGGTGGCTGGATGGAACGAGCCGGGCGAGGAAATATGGGTACTCGCGGCGGGCGGAACGCTGGTGCTGACGGGGATCTATCTGTCGGAAGAAATGTTCGTCCACATTCTCCCCGGTGTTTTCATGATGGGCAGCCCCGCGGATGAACCGGGACGATTCGGCTACGAAACTCAGCACGAGGTGGTGCTGACACAGGGTTTCTACATGTCGAAGTACGAGGTGACGCAAGAGTGGTGGTATCAGGTCATGGGTGGCGTGTCCACGACCTCACGGCGCCCGCAGACCTACGTTAGCTTCGACATGGCGGTTCAGTTTTGCAACGCCTTGTCGCGGCAAGAGGAACTGACCCCGGCCTATACGATCGACGGACCGAACGGCGACGTGACCTGGAACCAGGCCGCCAATGGTTATCGTCTGCCGACGGAGGCGGAGTGGGAGTACGCGTGTCGGGCTGGCAGCACAACGGCGTTCGCGAACGGTCCGATCACGCATAGCGGGTGCGACCTACTGGACCTGAATCTCGACGCGCTGGGTTGGTACTGCGGAAACAGGACGTTTGCGGAAGGCCCGGCCCCGGTTAGCCTCAAGCAGGCGAATGCCTGGCAGATCTACGACATGCACGGCAATGCGTGGGAGTGGGTCTGGGATGGTTACCGCGCGGACTACGAAGACCTGGATCCGTTGGATCCGGTGCACAACGTGGGGCCTGGTGCCTACCGGGTGCTGCGCGGCGGCTTCTGGAACCACTACGCACAGGGCTGCCGTTCCGCGCGTCGCCATTACAACTACCCTCATTATGAGCACTACCACCACGGCTTCCGTCCCGTGAGGACGGCTTTCTGAACGCTTTTGGTGCGGATGTTTTTTGCAGGATCGCCGCGCGAAAGCGTCTCCGCAAACCCGCGGCCTTTCGCCGCCGGTCGTACCTAACCATCACGGTTAACGCAAAACCGCTTAAAGTCGTAGTCCTTGTACGCGTTGCATCGCGAGCAGAGGTGGATCAGATCGCGCCGGCCGTCGTCCAACAGCGCGCGCAGATGGTTGGCGGCGTAGCCGGTCCAGATCTCCTCGAGCGTCTGTTCGTGCACGTTGCCGATCACGGCGCGCTCGTGCACGTCCCAGCAGCAGATCGTCACGTTGCCGTTGGCGTAGACGAACAGCTCGTCGAGGATCTTCAGGCAGGGCTTGCGCACGACATCAGCCGCCGTCTGCCCGGTCCACGGCCACTGGTAGAGCTGGGTGATCACGACCTCGCTGCAGCGCGGCCTCCAGAACTCCATGTAGGCTTCGATCTCGTGGCGGTTCTCCGGCACCTCGATCAGGCGGACCTCGGTGAAGACGCCGCGCTTTTCGTAGCCCTCCTCGCGCCAGATCTCCAGGAAACGGGGCACGCGTTCGTACACGCGGTCGAAGCTCACGCCGACGCGGCTGGGCTCGTAGGTCTCGCGCGACAGGCCGTCTATCGAGAAGCGCATGATATCGACGCCCGCTTCGAGGATCGCCCGCGCCACCTTCTCGGTCACCAGCTCGCCGTTGGTGTTGTGCTCGACCCTGGCTGTGGGGTCGTGCTCCTTGATGTAGCGGCAGATCTCGGCCTGGCGCACGTCGACGAAGGGTTCATTGGTCAGGAACGGACGGTAGGTCACGCCCCAGCCGCGGGTCATGTCCACGACGTTGCGCCAGGTAGCATCGGGCATCTTGGCGACGCCGCGGTCGATTTCGTTCTGCGGGCAGAACGGACAGGCGGCGTTGCACTTGGTGACGGTCTCGAGTTGGATGTAACGCGGCCGTTCGGCGTACGGCAGGCGCCAGCGCGCGCCGGACGCGTCGCGGCGGGGGAGGTTGCTCGCAAGCTGCAAGCGGTCGGCCTGGGAGGGTCGCATGCGGTGTCCTTTCACGCAGGGTCGAACCCGCAAGGTAGAGCGGCCGGCGCCGGGCGGCCAGCGCCGAGGTCTACAGGTAGGGGCGCATCACCGCCAGGCTGCGCGCGGCGGCGCCGCGTTGCGCCAGCACGACCTCGCGCGCCGCGGCGCCGGCGTCGCGCAGCGAACCGGCGTCGCCGAGCAACCGCAGGGCGCAGGCCAGCGCGGCCGGCGGGTTCTTGACCACGAACCCGGCTTGGCGGGCCACGAGCACGCCGGCTTCTTCCGCGTTATGGATCCGAGGCCCGAAGAGAACCGGCAGCCTGGCGATCGCCGGCTCCAGCGTGTTGTGCACACCCGTCGTGAAGCTGCCTCCGATGTAGGCCAGATGTCCGGCACGATAGAGCTCGGCCAGCACGCCGACCGAGTCGACCAGGATGACCGGCGCGACGGTTGGACGGTCGCCGCCGGCTGCGGCCGGGTCCGCGCTCGCCTCCGCGCGACCGCCCGTATCGGCGCCATCCAGCAGCGCCGACAGGCGCACCGCCTCGAGGCCGCGCCCGGCGAGTTGCGCTTCGAGCGCGGCCAGGCGTGGCGGCGTTGGTTCGTGGGGGCAGAGCACGACGCGCAGCTCAGGATGCTGCCGGCGCAGCTCGCCCAGCACCGGCAGCCACAGGCGTTCGTCCGGCGGCCAGGTCGAGCCGAGCACGAGCAAGCGGCCGCCGAGCGCGCGCAGCCGCTCGCTGACCCGGCCGCCTCGGCTCTGCTCGTAACGCAGGATGACCTGCTCGGCGCGCGTGTCGCCCGTGACCGTGACCGGCGCGCGCACACCGAGCCCGGCGACGAAACGAGCGCGGTCCTCCTCGGTGCAGACGCCCAGGTGGCTGAAGCGGTCGAAGAGGTCGCGGTAGAGAGCGCGGGCCGGCCAACGCAGGCGAGCCGAACGCGGCGATAGCGAGCCGGCCAACAGCAGCACCGGCACGCCGGCGGCGCGCGCCGCGAGCACGAGGTTGGGCCAGACGTCGAATTTCACGCACACCAGCAGCCGCGGCCGCCAGGCGGCGACTAGGCGACGCATATCGGCGGGAACGTCCAGCGGCAGATAGTCGTGCAGGTCAGCGCAAGGGTGCCGCTGGGCGAACTCGTAGCCCGACGGCGAGAAGTGCGTGAACGCCACCGGCGGCGCCGCCTCGCCCAGCGCGTCGCGCACCGCGCTCGCGATGGGAATGCCCTGCAAAAACTCGCCGACGCTCGCGGTGTGCACCCAGAGGCATCCCTGCAGCCTCGGCGCGGCGGCGAGCAGGCGGTCGAGCAGTCCGCGGCGCCCCCGCTGGCCCGCCCGCACCTTGGGCACAAACGGTGCCGCCAGCGGGGCCAACCGCGCCGCGACCGGCGCCAGCGTGCGGTAGATGTCCAGGGTTGCGCCCACTGTCAACCTTTCGGCCACGGCCCGCGGGTCGCGATCTCGCGCCACATGCGGTCCGGGGTGATCTGGACCAGGCAGGCCAGGTCCTGGCGGTGGCAGGGTCGCTTGCCGTTGCGCGAGCAGGGCCGGCAGGGCAGGTCGACGACCTCGAGGACCGTGCTAGCCGCCAGGCACGGCGTGTAACCGAACGCCGCCACGGTCGGCCCGAAGCAAGCCGCCACGGGCGTGCCGACCGCTTCGGCCAGATGCATCAGCCCGCTGTCGTTGCAGACGAGCAAGCGGCAGCCGGCGAGCAACGCCGCCACCTCCGGCAGCGGGCGTTCGCGGATAATTTCGACCGGCGCGACCGCGCCCAGGGCAACGGCGAGGTCGCTGCCCCGATACCAGGCCTCCTCGCGCGGGCCCAGGAACACCCGCAGCGGAGCGCTGCTGGCGGCGCGGAAGCGGCGCGCGATGTCGGCCCAATAGGCGGCGGGCCAGCGCTTCGGTTCCCACTGGGCGCCGGGAGCCAGGCCAAGGCGCGGTGGCTCGGCGGCGTCGGACGTGCCGGCCCCCCTTGCTGGCTGTGGGGTCAACGCGATCAGCGGCACCGTGGGCTCGCCGGCCGGCAGCCCGGCTTCGGCGAGCAGCGCGTCGAACCGGTCCCGCATGTGCCGGCGCAGGCGCAGATCGACGCCGCCGCGACGCAGCAGGCGCAACCGCGCAACCGTGTCCTTGCGGAGCACGGCGGCGGGTCGCCGCGCCAAGAGGCCCAGCAAAAGGCGGCTGCGCACCACCTGGTGGGCGTCGATCACTGTGGCGAACTTGCGCCGGCGCACGTCGGCGGCCAGGCGCACCAGGTCGCGCAGGCCGCCTGGCTCGGGCAGCGCCAGCACCTCGTCCACGCCATGCAGGCGGGCGGCGAGGTCGGCGAAGCGCGCCTTGGTGGCCAGGGTGATCCGCCGCCCGCCGGCGCCCGGCGCTGCAGCCAGGCGGCTGAGCGTCCAGCCCAGCAGACAGAGGTCGCCCAGGGCGCCGAAACGGATGAACAGGATTTCTTGCATGGCCGGGCGATGCTAGGCCCTGGCTTGCAGCCCGTCAAGGAACCGGGTAAGCTGCGGCGACGGCGGAGGCTTCGGTTGGATATCCTGCTGCTTGCGATCCTGCTGGTCTTGTCGGCGACGTTCTCCGGTTCGGAGATCGCGTTTTTCTCGTTGACGGCGGCCGAGCGCGCCCAGTTGCGGCACGGCGTTGGCGCCGCCCGCGGCGCGTCGCGGCTGGTCGAACGGGCCAACGACCTCTTGTCGTCGATCCTGCTCGGCAATCTCGTGGTCAACGTGGCCGCGGGCGCCGTCACCACCGCCATCTGCCTGCGGCATTTCGGACCCGGCGGCCTGGCCGTCGCGATTCCGGCCGCCACCATCCTGCTGCTGATCATCGGCGAGATCACGCCCAAGCTGCTGGCTTTGCGCGCCCGCCGGCGTCTGGTCCTGGTGCTGCAAGCGCCGCTGCGGCTGTGGGTGACGCTCACCAGCCCGCTGGTCCGCTGGCTGACAGCCGGGCTTGAGCGGCTGCTCGCGCGCTTGCCGTTCGACCGCGCGGGCAGCAGGCCGTTCACGACCCTGGAACTGCAGACCGCCTGCGACCTGGCGACGGACGACGGTCTTTTGACCGAGACCGAAGGCAACTTCCTGGCGCGCCTGCTGCAACTCGCCGACCTCGAAGTTCGGCACATCATGACGCCGCGGCCGGACGTGATCACGCTGAGTCGCCGCTGGGATCGCCAGCAGATCCTGGCCGCGGTGCGCCGGGCCCGTTACAACCGTTTTCCCGTGGTGGCCGAGCGCCACGCCATGCCGGTGGGCTTCTTCCATACCAAGGACCTGTTGACCAACGCGGAGCGTTTCCCGCTGGCCGGCCCCTTGCGCCCGCTGTTGTTCGTGCCGGAGAGCAAGGACGCCGCGGCACTGCTGGCGGAGATGCGCGCCGGCGCCGGCCATCTCGCAGCCGTCGTCGACGAGCATGGCGATTTCTCGGGCATCGTGACCCTGGCGGACTGCTTGCAGGCCCTGATCGGCCGCGTCGGCGATCCGGGCGAGGGTCGTCCCGGCACACTGGCGCTCGGTCCGGGCTGCTGGGTCGTGGACGGCGGGCTTGACCTGCGCCAGCTCTATGAGGAAACGGGGCTACAACTGCCGGCGTCCCGCGACTACGTGACCGTGGCCGGGTTCGTCATGGCGCGCCTCGGCCGCATGCCGGCGGTCCAGGACCAGGTGCGCGCAGGCGACGCGCTGGTGACTGTTCTCGCGCTGCGGGAGCGGCGGGTCGAGACCCTGCGCATCGACCGGCCCGCGCGCGGACCGGAGGTTCGCTCGTGACCGGCGGCTTGCTCGGGCAACCGGATCTGACCGCCGCCGTCCTGGTCGTGGCGCTGGCCGGCTCGGCGTTCTTCTCCGGTTGCGAAACGGGGTTGCTGAGCGCGAGCCGGGTGCGGCTGCAGCGGCTGGCCGCTGCCGGCGACCGGCGCGTGGCGCGGTTGCAGCGCCTGCGCGATAGCCTCGACGACGCCATCTTGACGTGCCTGCTCGGCACGAATCTCTGCAACGTCGTCGCGAGCGCGGTGACGACGGCGCTGCTGATCGCCTGGCTGGGTCCGCGCGGCGAAGTTGTGGCCATCGCGGCGACCTCGCTGGTGCTGGTGACCCTGGGTGAGATCCTGCCCAAAATCCTCTACCGGGAGTATCCCGAGCGGCTCGCGCTGTGGTCTCTGCCGGCCTTGAACGCGTTCCGCCTGGCCAGCAGCCCGGTTCGCCTGCCGCTGGGGGCTTACGCCCGCCTGCTCCAGAAACTGCAGCAGTCGCAGCCGCTCGGCGTGCCGGGTCTGGACCGCACGACGGTGGCGTCGTTGCTCGTGACCTCGGCGCCGCAGACCCGCGACCGACACTTCCAGCAGGCGCTGGAGCGCTTCCTGTTCTTGAGCCAGCGCCGCGTCGACGAATTCATGCAGCCGCTCGCGCGAGTCGTCTCCGTCCCGCAGAATGTGACCTGCCCGGACGCGCTCGCCGCCGCGGCCGCGAGCGGTTTCAGCCGTCTGCCGGTGCGGGGAACCGCCGGGCAATTCGCGGGTTATCTGCTCGTCCGCGATCTCTTGCTGGCGGCCGACGGTCTGCCCGCCGACCAGGCGGTCGCGGTCGATTTGATCCGCCCGCTACTCTTGGTGGACGCGGCGCTCTCGCCGTACGAGCTTTTCGAGGAGTTGCACGCCCGCAGCGCGCAGATTGCGGCCGTGGTCGACCGCGATGGCCGCGCCCTGGGCATCGTGACCCTGGAAGACCTCATCGAAAAAGTCACCGGCGCCATCGCCGACGAGTTCGATCAAGCCGAGGAGACCATGGGATGAGCGACGACTACACGAAGCACGATCAGATCTTGATGTCCCTGGCGTTGAATTTGCAGAGCATCGCGATGGTCCAGCTCGGCAAGCTGGCCAACCCCGCCACCGGCGAGGTTGAGTGCGATCTCGAGGCGGCGCGCGGCACGATCGACATCCTCGAGATGCTCAAGGTCAAGTGCCGCACCGGCACGCCGGACATGGTCGTCAAGCTGTTGGATCAGGCGGTGATGGATCTGCAGTTGAACTATTTGGATGAGCGTAAGCGGGTTCAGCGCGAGGCGCAGGCCAAGCCGGCGGCCGCCGCGGCCGACGGCGACAGCCAGCCCGCCGCCTCCGACGGTGCCGAGCCGGCTGCCGACCAGGGCCCGCAGGCGTGACGCGCTGGCTGGCTCTCGCCCTGCTCTGCTGTGTGCTGCCCTGGCGAACCGTCGCCGCGGCCGGCCTGCCCGGCGAGCTGCACGAAGTGCCCCGCTTGACGTGGCTGACGCCCGGGTTTTTGCCTGACCGCGGTTTGCTCACGGTCGGGCTCAGCGGCAGCCGCTACCATCCGGGCTTCAATCCGACCGGCGGCCCCGCGCACTACGATGTCAACCAGGCCGCGTTGTTCGTTCACTGGTCGCTGCTGGCGCACGTAGCGGTATCCGGCCAGCAGAGCTGGCGCTCGTGGTCTCGGTACCAGGTGCCTGGCCAGGAGCCGAGCGGCGGCGGTCTGGCCGACGGCGACTTCCGGCTGGCGGTCAGCCTGCCGGGATTGCCCGATTGGCTCGGTTTGGCGGTCTACGGCGGCGGCAACATCCCGATCGGTGCGGACGAACTCACCGAGGGCGTGTTCTCGCCGGAAGCGGGCGGCACCGTCTCGCTCGCGGTGTGGCGCTATCGGCAGGCGCCGCAGATGCGCCTGCACGCCAGCGCCGGCTGGCGCTGGAATCGTAACGAACAGGAGGGCTTCGGCGCCGGTCTCGGCCCGCAGCCCCAGCCGTGGTATCCGCTGTATCCGTCCGCCGCCGCCGCGGGCGGCGAGCGGGCGAACGATTTCCTCTGTTGGGGGGTCGCGCTGGAATTCCGGCAGCGGGCGACCGCGCTGTGGATCGAATGGACCGGCGCCATGCTGTACGACGCCGTGAACGTCGGTCAACGCGAGAACCAGCAGATCCTGGCCGCGGGCCTGATCTGGGGCCTGCGCGAAGGCTGGGCGCTGCAGTGCCACTACCAGGTCGGCTTGTGGCTCGACGATGTGACGACGCCGTGGTATCCGCGTCTGCCGCACATCGGCTTCACCATCGGAGTCTCGCGACAATTCCGCCTGGGTTGAACCGTCCGGGCCGGCTACTCTGTTTTGTCGCAGGCGGTCGGACCGTCGATCGCGCGGGTTAGCTGTCGCTTGGCCTGCTGCCAGGCCGCTTCCAGCGCGGCCAGGCCGGCTGCGCGCATGGCCGCCTGGTCGCTGCCGAAGGCCGCCTCGACGGCGTGGAACCTGGCCCGGAACCGCTGGTTGGCCCGGCGCAAGGCCAGGTCGGGATGCACGCCGAGCCAGCGCGCGAGATTGGCCCAGGCAAAGAGAATGTCGCCGAGTTCGTGGTCGATGGCCGTCTGGTCGCCGGCCGCCGCGGCGGCGTGCAGTTCGGCTTCTTCCTCGCGCAGCTTGTCCCACACGCCGGCGAGGTCGGGCCAGTCGAAGCCGACCCGGGCGGCGTCCTTCTGGTAACGGTAGGCCTGACGCAGCGGCGGCTGGCTGGCGGGCAGGTCCTTCAACACCGATTCGCGATCGGGGTCCAGCCCCTTGCTTCGCTTCTCCTCGGCCTTGATCTGGTGCCAGCGCTCCTGACTGGCCGAGACGTCCGCGGCCGGGTTGTCGCCGAAGACGTGCGGATGGCGGCGCAGGAGCTTCTCGTTGCCCAGGCGCGCCACCTCGTCGAGGTCGGTTGGCAGTTCCTCGCTGAGGATCCGGGTCACGAAGCAGACCATGAACAGCAAGTCGCCCAGTTCCTCGCGGACCGCGGCCGGGTCGCCGCCCAGAGCGGCCTCGAGGACCTCGGCGGCTTCCTCCTGGAGGTGATGGGCCGCCGACACCAGGGTTTGCTTGCGGTCCCAGGGACAGCCGCCGGGCGAGCGCAGGGTGTCGATCGTCGTCAAGAGAGCCTGGACATTGCGGAACATGGCGACCTCGCGGCAGGGATTGGTCAACGTGTTGCCGGAACCGCCGTGCGATGGGCGGGCCGACGCCGGAGCGAAAGGTAACCGTTCTGTGGCGCGAGTTGAACCTCGCGGTGATGGGCGCGCAAAACCGCGTCTTGGGCCGGTCGCAATTTCGCGTTACCTTGGGCGTTGTCAATGTCGTTGTCCGCGGACGGAGGCCATGGACCGCAAGAAACGCTCCGAGCAACCCGGCCGGCTGGCCGATATCCGCGAATCGGTCGATGTCGAGCACTCGGCCCTGAACGTCGTGCCGGGCGTCGAGCGCGCCGACAGCGTCTTCCGGATCGACGCCGCGGGGCGCCGCCGGTCGTTGACGACCGCGGAGTATGTCGCGGGCGTGCTCGCCCAGGACCGCACGCTGCTGGCGCGGGCGATCACCCTGGTCGAGAGCAACGCACCCGCCCACTTCGAGCAGGCGCAGGAAGTGGTGCAGGCGCTGTTGCCGCACCGCGGGCAGGCGGTCAGGGTCGGGATCACCGGCGTGCCGGGCGCCGGCAAGAGCACCATGATCGAGGCGCTTGGCGTCCGTTTGCTCGACCGGGGCTTGCGGGTGGCCGTCACCGCGGTCGACCCGAGCAGCACGGTGACCGGGGGCAGCGTGCTCGGCGACAAGACCCGCATGCAGAAGCTGGCGAACGACCCGCGGGCCTTCGTGCGGCCGTCGCCGTCCGGCGGCACCCTGGGCGGGGTCACGCGCAAGACTCGCGAGACCATCGTGCTGCTCGAGGCCGCCGGCTACGACGTCGTGCTGGTCGAGACGATGGGCGTGGGGCAGGCGGAGACCGTCGTGCGCGAGATGGTCGACTTTTTTCTGCTGGTCTTGATCGCCGGCGGCGGCGACGAGCTGCAGGGCATCAAGAAGGGCGTCATCGAGCTGGCCGACGCCATCGTGATCAACAAGGCCGACGGCGAGAACCGGCAGGCGGCGGCGCTCGCCCGCGCCGAGTACGCGCAGGCCCTGCACTATCTACGGCCGGCCACGCAGGGCTGGCAAACGCGGGCATTCACCGCGTCCGCGCTCGCGGGCGAGGGGATCGACGAGTTGTGGCGTGTGATCGAGACGTTCATGGCCCGCGCCCGCCAGAGCGGCGCGCTCGCTGCCCGGCGCCGCGGCCAGGAGCGCCAGTGGCTGCGGCAGCTCGTGCGCGATCAGCTCGAACAGCGGTTCCTGAACCACGCCGGCGTCGGCGCGCTCTTGCCGGAGCTCGAACGCGCCGTCGCCGACGGCGACGTCTCGGCGGTGGCCGCGGCACGCCGGTTGCTCGCGGCGTTCGGCCCCCCGCCGGACGATCCGAACGCGCCGTCTTGATGCCCCCGGGCCGGTCGCCTAGATTGACCGAGATCGCGACGTTTTTCCCCCAGCGTGAAGGACAAGACCATGATGAACACCGCGTCGGGTTGGCCGGAGATCCTCATCACCGACACCATGAGCGGCAAAAAACAGCCGCTGGCGACCCTGGTGCCCGGCGAGGTCGGGATCTACTGCTGCGGCCCCACGGTGTATGACATGAGCCACATCGGCCACGCGCGGGCCGCCCTCTCACCCGACGTGATGGTGCGGTTCCTGCGCCAGCAGGGCTATCGGGTCCGGTATGTCCGCAACATTACGGACATCGACGACAAGATCATCGCGCGCGCCCAGAAGGACGGCCTGCCGGCGGCCGACGTCGCGGCACGTTACGCTGACGAGTACCACCGTGACCTCGCCGCCCTCGGCATGCTGATCCCGGACGTCGAGCCGCGCGTCAGCGACCATCTCCCGGAGATCATCGCGCTGGTCGAGACCCTGCAGGAGCGCGGGCTCGCCTATGCCGTCGACAGCGATGTCTACTACCGTGTGAACGCGTTCGGCCCTTACGGCCGCCTGAGCGGACGCAGTCGGGATGAACTGCTGGGAGGTGTGGGCAGCCGCGTCGACGTGGATGAACGCAAGGAAAACCCGCTCGACTTCGCGCTCTGGAAAGCGGCCAAACCGGGCGAACCGGCCTGGGACAGCCCCTGGGGATCGGGCCGGCCGGGCTGGCACATCGAGTGCTCGGCCATGAGTTCGACGCACCTGGGCCGCACGTTCGACATTCACGGCGGCGGCCGCGACCTGATCTTCCCGCACCACGAGAACGAGATCGCCCAAAGCCAGGGCGCCTATGGCGAAGGCACGTTCGCGCGCTACTGGGTTCACAACGGGTTCATCAACTTCGGCGGCGAGAAGATGTCCAAGAGTCTGGGCAATGTCTGGACCATCCGCGACATCCTCGGTTCCTACCCCGCCGAAGCGCTCCGTTACTTCCTGCTGGGCGTCCACTACCGCAGCGGCCTCAACTTCGAGGTCGAAGTGCTGTGCCCCGCGTGCCGCGCCGTCTTGGACGCGGCCGCGCAAACCGCCTCGCGGTGCACAGCCTGCGGCGGCGCGATCGACGCGGCGTCGCTCGCCGCGAACGTCCGCTTTCCAGGCCTGGAAGACGCGGATGATCGCGTGGCCTACGTCTACGGAGCGCTGGCCGCTGCGCGCGCCGCGCTTGGCGACGACCCCGCTGAAGGCGCGGCCGTCGCCGCCACGTCCGGGGCGACTGCGGCCGAGCCGTCTGCGCCGGCGGTCGAAGGCATGTTGGCGGCGTTCACCGAGGCGATGCGCAACGATTTCAACACGCCCGCGGCACTCGGCGTATTGAGTAAACCCCTCAACGAGGTCTACGCGCTGCTCGCGAGCGGCAAGGACGGTGGCAAGGCCGCTCGCCGGCGGGTCCTGGCGCGCTGGCGGCAGGATATGCGGCAGGTCGCCGCCGTGCTGGGGTGTTTCGGCCAGGACCCGGACCAGTACCTCCACGACCGCCGCGGCCTGAAGGCGCGTCGCCTGGGGTTGGACATCGCCGCCGTCGAGGACCTGCTCGCCCGTCGCGCCGCTGCCCGCGCCGCCCGCGACTGGGCCGAGGCCGACCGGTTGCGGGACGGCCTGACGGCCCTGGGAGTCGGGGTCCAGGACGGGCCGCGGGGATCGGTCTGGACCCTCTGACACCGTCTTTTTTTACGAAAGGTATCGCTTCGCCCGCCGATGAATGCTGGGACTTCCGGCGCCGTGCCGGCTCACGGTGCCGCGCCGGTCGTCGGCCAACTACGGTCAAGCGAGGCGAGGATGAGGCGTCTTCGGGTCCTGGTCCTGAGCATGTTCCTGTGGCTTGCATGCAATGCGGTCGCCGCGAACAGCGGAGCAGACGCCTTGCAAGTCCGCCACCGCTTCCGCCACCTGACGATTGAACAGGGCTTGTCGCAAAGCTCGGTCAACTGCATTCTTCAGGACCGTTTCGGTTTTGTCTGGCTAGGCACCCAGGACGGGTTGAACCGACACGACGGCTACAATTTCCTGGTCTGGAAGACCGACGCAGACGATCCCCTGACCCTATCGGACGCCTACATCACATGCCTGGCCGAGGATGCCGAGGGGCATCTCTGGGTCGGTTCCGAAGCTTCCGGATTCGCCCGTTTCAACCGCGTCACGCAGCGCTTCGACTATCTGTGCACCGGGCCGCAACGCGCGGCCGACGAACACGGTACCAACTACGGCATCCAGGACCTGGCCATCGACGCGCAAGGCATGATCTGGGTGGCAACCAGCGCCCACGGTCTGCTCTGCCACGATCCCCGCACGGGGGAACAACGTTTCTGGCAACATGGTCCCGGCGGTTTGCCCAGCAACGAGGTGACCGCGCTGCGTCTGGACACCGCCGGCCGCTTGTGGATCGGCACCGCGGCCGGGCTGGCGCGACTGGACGCCAGCCGCGCGAACCTGCAGGTGTGGCAGTATCGACCCGATCAACCGGAGAGCCTGCCGGCCGCCAAGATCGACGTAATCCACGAATCGGCCGCCGGGGTTCTCTGGTTGGGCAGTGAAGCGGGTTTGCATCATTGGGATCCCCTGCACGATATCTTCGTGCGCCAGGACGGCATTGCCGTGGGCGTTGAAGCGATGGCCGAAGACGCTGCGGGCCGGCTCTGGCTGGGCAGTCTGGACAATTACGTGATCCGCCTGGATCCGCGGACGGGCGAGCAACTGGTCCTCGCTCCGGATCTTTCGTCGCCCACGTGCCTGCAGACCGGCAAGATCCAGGCTGTCTTCGTGGACGCGGCGGGCGTGGTCTGGGTCGGGCACGACCTGGGTGCCAGTCTGCTGGACATCCACGCCAAGGAGTTCTTCCATTTCCGGCACGAGGTCGGCCAGGTTGGCAGCCTCAGCAACAACACCGTTTGGGCGTTCTGTGAGGACCACGACGATCTGGTCTGGATCGCCACCAACAACGGCCTGAACCGCTTCGATCCGCGCACCGGCCTCTGCGAGGTGTTTCCGGCCGACCCGCAGAATCGACGGCGGCCGAGTCACGACCGCATGACGGCCATCTTCCAGGACAGTCGCGGCAGGATCTGGCTTGGCTATGCCCACGGCGCTTTGAACATCCTGGATCCAGCCACGGGTCTCTTCGAGCATGTGCCGGTCGATAGCAGCGGCGCGGCGGGCGCGCCGGCGACCCGGGTCTATGCATTCGCCGAGGCGCCCGACGGTACGGTCTGGATGGCGACCTATGACGGATTGCAGAGCTGGGATCCGCAGACGGGCCGCTACACCGCCACCTGGCGCCAGCCGGGCGGCCTCTTCGATCTGGGCGGCAACCCCTGCAAGTCGCTACAGATCGACCGCGACGGGACCATCTGGGTGGGCACCTGGGGTCTCGGCGTGCTGCAGATAGACCCCCACACCGGGACTCGTCGGCACTACCGGCATGCGGCGGGCAGCAACCAGACGATCACCAGCGACACGATTCTCTCATTGCTGCTGGACCGGGCGGGCCGCCTGTGGGTGGGCACCGGCTCAGGCCTGACGCGCCTTGACCCGCTGACCGGTCTCGGCGTGCGCCTGACGGAGAAGAACGGACTGCCGAACAACACGATCTACGCGATGAGCGAAGACGCGTCCGGCCGGATCTGGGCCGGTACGAACTTCGGTCTGATCTGTCTGGATCCCGAGACCATGGACTTCCACCACTATCAGGCCAAGGACGGCCTGCAGAGCAATGAGTTCAACATGGGCGCGGTCGCGCTCGGACACAGCGGGCGCATGTATGTGGGCGGCATCAACGGTTTCAACGTCTTCTATCCCGACCGGATTCAGGCCAATCCGTACGTGCCGCCGGTGCTCATCACCGATTTCCAGATCAACAACCAGCGCATCCTGGCCGGCGAACCGAACCGGGGCCGCGAACTGCTGGTCGTGCCGATCTACCAGACCGAGCAACTGGTGCTGGACTATCGAGATCACGTCGTGTCGTTCAGTTTCACGGCGCTGCATTACGCGGCGCCCGAGAAAAACCGTTACGCCTATCGCCTCGAGGGCTTCGATGCCGACTGGACCGAGGCCGGCGGTCGCACGCGTGCCACGTACACCAACCTGCCGGCGGGCAACTATGTGCTGCGTGTCCGCGGCACCAACAGCGACGGGATCTGGAACGAATCCGGCGTGGCGCTGAAGCTTCGCGTGCGCCCGCCGTTCTGGCAGACGCCATGGTTCCTGATCCTGGCCACGATGCTAGGCCTGAGCGCGCTGCATGGAATCATTCGCTACCGCACACGGCTGATGAAGATCCGCACTCAGGAGCTGGAGAAACGCGTTGCTCGCCGTACTGCCGATCTCACCCGCGCCAACCATTTCCTGCAGCAGGAGATCACCGAGCGTCGCCGCATGGAGGAGGCGCTGCGCGTGGCGAAGGATCAGGCCGAGGAAGCCACGCGGACCAAGAGCGAGTTCTTGGCCAACATGAGCCACGAGATCCGCACGCCGATGAACGGTGTGCTCGGCATGACGTCCGTGCTGCTGGAAGGAGAACTCAGCCCGGAGCACAGAGAGCACCTGGAGGTCGTTTATGCCAGCGCCCGCAACCTGTTGACCATCATCAACGACATCCTGGATTTCTCCAAGATCGAGGCCGGCAAACTGGAGCTCGAGTCCATCGATTTCGATCTGCGCAGCCTGGCCGAGGAAGTCGCCGAGATGCTGGCACCGCGGGCGTTCGACAAGGGTCTCGCGTTCACGCTGCGGGTGGCGCAGGATATTCCGGCTGGCCTGCGCGGCGATCCCCTGCGCATCCGCCAAATCCTCGTCAACCTCGTCAACAATGCCGTCAAATTCACCGAGCAGGGCCGGGTCGATGTGCGGGTGACGGTGACGGCACAGGCCGCCGACCACGTGAGCCTGCTGTTCGAAATCCAGGACACGGGTGTCGGTATTCCCACCGATCGCATGGACCGGCTCTTCGAATCGTTCTCCCAGGTCGACACGTCCACGACCCGCCAGTACGGCGGCACCGGTCTCGGGCTGGCGATCTGCAAGCAACTCGTCGACCTGATGCACGGCGAGATCACGGTCTCGAGCGAGGTCGGCCGCGGCACGACGTTCGTGTACCGCCTCAACCTGGCGCGCAGCCAGTCGCCGGTGCTCGTCGAGGCGATCGGCGGCCGATTGTTGGTGATTCTGCCGGACGAGGCCGGGCGGCAGGCCGTGGTCGAGACGCTCTACCACCTGCATTGCGATCCGGTGGCACCGGACCTCGGCGGCGATCCGGCGCAGGCGGCGATCCTGGCTCTTGGCCAGCACCCCGGCTGTCTGGCGGTTCTGGTTGGCAGCTGGAACGACGATCCGGCGACACGGCAGGTGCCGCGTAAACTCCAAGCCGCGCTCGGCGCCGCGGCGCCGCCGTGTCTGGCGCTGTGCCGGCTGGGCGAGACCGTGGACAGTCGCGAGCTGCAGGCGGCGGGCTTCGCGGGCTGGGTGAGCTGGCCGTTGCGCACCCGGAAGTTGCGCGAAGTCCTGCACGATCTAGCAGCAAGGCGCGACGCCGGCGTCTACCTGCCCGGATTGCCGGCGCCAGGGCAAGAACCGGCTCTGGCGCCGCCAAAATCTCCAACACCAGTTCCTGCCGCGCCGGACCGCACCGCCGGCGAACCGCCGGTCGCGCCGGCCGCCGACGCGGATGCCGCTTCTGTTCCCGGATTGCCGGTGCTCTTGGCCGAAGACAATCCGGTGAATCAGAAGGTCGCGAGCATCCTGTTGCGCAAGCTGCGGTACCAGGTGGAGGTGGTCGACAACGGTGCCGAAGCGGTGGCGGCGCTGGCGCGCCGCCGCTACAGCCTGGTCTTCATGGACGTGCAGATGCCGGTGATGGACGGCTATGAAGCGGTGCGGCGTATCCGCGCGGGCAACGACGGGGTGCTGGAGCCGCGAGTGCCGATCATCGCTCTGACGGCGCACGCCATGAAAGGCGATCGCCAGCGCTGCCTGGACGCGGGGATGGACGACTATCTGGCCAAGCCCATCGACCAGAAGGCCCTGGCGGCCATCTTGGAACGCCACCTACCGTCGCCGACACCCGCCCCTGCCGCAGTCTAGCGTGCGGGCTAGCCTACCGGCCGCGCGTCCTCCAGCGCTGACCCGTCGCGACGATCGCGCCCTGGCCACGTCGTTCCAATCCGGGTAAGCTGTCGATCGCGACCCAGGCAAGGGAGACGACGGTGGCCTCCTCGACCCGCGTGCAACCCGAACGCGTGCGCATCTTACGCGGCGGCGAGATCGCGCCCGGCCCCGTGCTCTATTGGCTGCGGCGGGAACAGCGCGTGCACGACAACTGGGCGCTGCTCTATGCGCAGGACCTCGCCCTTGCCGGCGGCCGGCCGCTGGGGGTCGTCTTCTGCCTCGTACCATCGTTCCTTGGCGCAGCCCGCCGCCACTTCGAGTTCATGCTTGCCGGCCTGCACTCGGTCGGCGACGAGCTGGCCGCGCTCCAGATCGGGTTCTTCTGCCTGCGGGGCGATCCCGCGCGCGAGATCCCGGCGCTGGCGGCAAGCTGTCACGCTGGCTGCCTGGTCACCGACTTCAACCCGCTGCGGATCAGTCGCCAGTGGGAGCAAGCTGTCTGTGCGCGCGTGGAGATCCCGGTCCACCTGGTGGATGCGCACAATGTGGTGCCGGTCTGGCTGGCGAGCGACAAACAGGAGTACGCGGCGCGCACGCTGCGGCCCAAGCTGCGCCGCCAGCTGCCGCGCTTCCTGTCCGACTTGCCGGCGGTGCGCCGGCATGCTTACCCCTGGCTGCAAGACGTCGCGCGGCCCGACTGGCCGCTGCTCGCGCGCCGGCTGCGGGCGCCGGTCGCCGGCGGCGCGCTGGCTTGGTGCCGCTCCGGCGAGGCGGCGGCCCGCGCGGCGTTGGCGCACTTCCTGGACGAGCGCCTGGCCGCCTACGCGACCGCTCGCAACGATCCGACGACCGCGGGCCAGTCCGACCTCTCGCCATACCTGCACTTCGGCCAGCTCGCGCCGCAGCGTGCCGCCTACGCCGCCGCGCAGCGCGCCGGCGCTGCCGGTGGTGCTGATCCCGCCGCCGCTGCTGCAGTCGCCGCCGGCCGCGACGCTTTCCTCGAAGAGCTGATCGTACGCCGCGAACTGTCCGACAACTTCTGTCACTACAACCACGACTACGATCGTTACGAGGGGCTGCCGGCCTGGGGACGTCGTACCCTCGAGGACCATCTCGACGACCCGCGCACTCACCTCTACGACCTCGCCGCGTTCGAAGCGGCGGCAACTCACGATTCGCTATGGAATGCGGCCCAGACGGAACTCGCGGTACGCGGCAAGCTGCATGGCTACCTGCGGATGTACTGGGCGAAGAAGATCCTCGAGTGGACCCGCGATCCGGCCGAGGGTCTCAGCATCGCGATCGCGCTGAACGACCGCTACTCGTTGGACGGCCGCGACCCGAACGGCTACGCCGGCTGTGCCTGGTCGATTGGCGGCCTGCACGACCGGCCGTGGACCGAGCGGCCGGTCTTCGGCAAGATCCGCTTTATGAACCTCGCCGGTTGCAGGCGCAAATTTCGGGTCGACCGCTACATCGAACGCGTGCAGCGTTGGACGCAGGAGGACAGTCGATGAGGTTGCACATCCTGGAGCGGACTCAGGCGGTCGCCTCGTCGCGCGAGGAAGTCTTCGGCTTTTTTGCCCGGCCGGAGAATCTCGCCGCGATCACCCCGCCGCGGCTCGATTTTCGGATCCTGACGCCCTCGCCGATTGCCATGCGCAACGGCACTTTGATCGACTATGTCATCAAGCTGGGTCCGCTGCCGCTGCACTGGCGCACGCTGATCACTTGCTACGAGCCGCCTTTTCAGTTCATCGACGAGCAGTTGCAGGGTCCTTACGCGTTCTGGCATCATACCCATCAGTTCGACGAACTGCCCGACGGCGGCACCCGTTTGGGCGACATCGTGCGGTACCTGCTACCGCTGGGACCGTTCGGCGAGATCGCCCATATCTTGGCCGTGCGCCGCCAGCTCGCGCAGATCTTCGACCATCGCCGCCGGGTCATCGCCGCGCGCTTCGGCGAACGACCCGATCCGGGCAAGGAGCTGCCATGAGCGACCGGATCCTCGTCGGAGTCAGCACCTGTCTACTCGGCGAGAAAGTGCGTTGGGACGCCGGTCACAAGCACGATCGCTACCTGACCGACATCCTCGGCCGCTACTTCGAGTTCGTGCCGGTCTGTCCGGAAGCCGAAGTCGGCATGGGCATTCCGCGCGAGCCGGTCCACCTCAGCGGCGATCCGGCGGCGCCGCGGATGGTCGGCAACAAGACCGGCGAGGATTGGACTGAGCGGATGAACCGCTACGCGCGGCGCAAGCTCAGAGAGCTCGTGCCGCGGCAGCTCTGCGGCTACGTGCTCAAGAAGGGCTCGCCGAGCTGCGGCATGGAACGCGTGCCGGTCAAAACCGGCGCGGCGGGCATGCCCCACAAGGTGGGCGTGGGGCTTTTCGCGGCCGAGCTGCTGCGACGCCTGCCGCTCTTGCCCGTCGAGGAGGAGGGTCGGCTGAACGACCCTGCCCTGCGCGAGAACTTCATCGTGCGCGTGTTTGCCTACCACCGTGTGCAGACGCTGTTCGCGGGCGGTGCCCGGCGCGGCGACATCGTCGCGTTCCACACGCGCCAGAAGTTCCTGCTGCTGGCGCATAGCCCGCGTCACTACAAGGAACTGGGCCGACTGGTGGC
>Ga0334889_1001950_pt1 | contig 25004 bp, 26 predicted proteins | sample GraSluR1_MG_2_FD_207222 | JGI IMG/M metagenome (GOLD analysis project Ga0334889, IMG submission 207222) | Sludge microbial communities from methane-producing bioreactor in Wageningen University, Netherlands - Granular Sludge_8_08-R1 | ecosystem: Engineered > Bioreactor > Anaerobic > Unclassified... | reverse complement strand
TCTTCATTAGGAGAACATGGGAGAAGCGGACCTTCAAGAAGAAGTAGAGAGCTTTCAATGGTTATTGGGCAAGTATTTGAAAATGTTATTGAAAGGGAAAAATTCCCAAAAGCAGCAATTGAAATATTTGTAGATGTTCTTCAAGGAGATGGGGGAACAAGATGTGCTGCAGTAACAGCAGCATCAGTTGCATTAGCAGATGCAGGAATACCTATGAAAGATATGGTTTCTGCTGTTGCAGTAGGAAAAGTAAAAGATACAGTTGTTATAGATTTAGATTATGTTGAGGATAGTCAAGGTCAGGCAGATTGTGCAATTGCATTTGCAAATCGTAATAAGGAAGTATTATTATTACAAATGGAAGGAGAAATGTCTAAAGAAGATATGCAAAAAGCATTTGAATTAGCATCAATTGCCCAAGAAAGATTACATCAATTACAAGTAGAAGCACTAAAAGAAGTGTATATGCATATTAATGAAGGAGATGCATTTGTAGATATATAAAAGGTGATTATTTATGGAAATTTTAGATCAATTAAAAAGAGATACAATTCAAAGTTTAGTATCTGCAGGTAAAAGAGCAGATGACAGAGATAATTTTTCTTATAGGGATATTTCTGTTAAAAAAAATATTTTAGAATATTCAGAAGGATCAGCATTAGTTAGAGTTGGTAAATCTCAAGTTTTATGTGCAATAAAGATTGGAATTGGAGAGCCATTTCCAGATAGATTAGATGAAGGAATTTTAACCACATCAGCAGAATTAATGCCTTTAGCTTCATATTTATTTGATCCGGGTCCTCCAAGTGATGAGGCAATTGAATTGGCAAGAATTGTAGATAGAGGAGTTCGCGCAGCAGAAATTATTGATGTTAAAAAATTGTATATAAGTGAAAATAAAGTTTTTGTTGTATATATTGATGTTTATGTTATGGACCATGATGGTAATTTAATTGATGCAGCTGGATTAGCAGCAATGGCAGCATTACAATGTACTAGAATGCCAAAAATAGAAAATGGTCAAATTGTAAAAGGAGAATATGAAGGAAAATTAGATTTATTAAAAGATGTAACAACTCATACCTTTGCAAAAGTAGGAAATACCTTACTTATAGACCCTTGTTTAGATGAAGAAAAAGGTATGGATGCGAGAGTTACATTAGGTATAACTGATAAGAATACTATTTGTGCAATACAAAAATGGGGGTCTGGTTCATTTTCTCAAGATGAACTTTTTCAGGTTATAGACATAGCATTTAAAAAGAGAAAAGAACTAAAAGAATTAATAGATAATGCTTGAGGTGTGAAATATGGTAAGTAAACAAGTTAGAGGCGGAACAAAAATTAGAAAACGTGCGAAATCAATAGATAAATTGAAAAACAGTGTTTATGAATGTCCAGAATGCAGAAAGGTGTCTCTAAAAAGAGTGTCAAATGCAATTTGGAAATGTAATTCTTGTGGTGCAGAAATAGCAGGAGGTGCATATACTCCTTCAACAACCCCAGGAAAAGATATTAAAAGGAAATTAGAGGGTAAATCCTAATCAAGGAGGAGATAGCCGTATGTATATTTGTGGAAGATGTGGCAAAGAAGTGAAATCAATTGAAGACGGAAAATTTGTTAGGTGTCCTTTTTGTGGTTATAGAATGGTATACAAAACACGTGCACCTTTAGCAAGAGAAGTCAGTACTGATTAATTTTTATTCTTTTTTTTATTTTTACTATAGGTTTAAAAAGTATAACTTTAATATAATCTAGGGAGTTGTATGGAGTTTATTAATTCACTGAAGATAAATTGTAATGACGAATTAGAAGCAAAAAATATCTATAAGTTATTAATAGTAGAAATGCAGAATAGTGATAGATTTTTTTCAAAAATTGAAAGAATTAAAAATATAGTGGATATTAATATAACAGCAAAAGATGCAACTGCACTAAGGTCTGTACTTAATAGTTATTTACGGATTTTATCTATGACAGAAAAAGTCGAAGAAATGGAGGATGATTAATATGACAGAAGGGGGAAATTTACAACAACAAATACAAATTTTAAATATGCAAAAACAACAATTATCAGCACAACAAAAAGAATTTGATAATGCATTAGAAGAATTAAAAAATGCTAAAGGATTAGTTTATAAATCTGCAGGTAATTTGTTAATTGAGGTTTCAAAAGAAGATGCTAAAAAAGAATTAGAAGAAAAACAAGAGACTATAACTAAACGATTAGAAACCCTAGAACTCCAAGAAAAAAGATTAAATTCTAAGTTAAAAAACTTAGAAAAAGAGTAGGTGATATAGTGGAAAGAGTTCCATTTGATATAGAAGGGTTGGATAGGATTTTGTTTGGTGGGCTTCCAAAATACCATGATATTTCCATTTGTGGAGGTCCAGGAACAGGTAAAACATTATTAGGTTTTGAATATATATATAGAGGGGCTCTAAGGGGAGAACCGGGAGTTTTTATTTCATTAGTTGAAAATGAAGAATCAATTCTTGAAAATATGAAAGCAACATTTAAAAATTGGAAAGATATTGATAAACTAATAGAAAATGGAAAAATATTTATTGTAAAACCAGAATCATTAGATGTTTTGGCATTAGCAGATATTTTAGAAAAACACATTATTGATCATAAAATAAATAGAGCAGTAATTGATTCAGCTACTGTATTAAGAACAACTTTTTCAGAGCATTCTAAATATAGACAAACTATGCAGGAATTATTATCTTTAATTGGAGGATTAAAATGTACCACTTTATTAACATATGAGTATCCATCCTATGAAAGGAATAATATGACATTTTCAGTTGAACAGTTTATTGCAGATGGAATAATTAATTTGTATAATCTACAAAGAGCAGAAAAAAGAGTAAGAGCATTAGAAGTAGTTAAGATGAGAGGAACAAGACATGTTGAAGAACTAGTTCCATTTAAAATTAGTGCTTCTGGATTAGAAGTGTATATAGGGGAAAAAGTATTTTGAGGGAGATAATTGACAACAGATAAAAAAATAGAGTATTGGTTTAAATTAACATATGATGCAGACGCAAAAACTAGATTAAAAGCTGCAAAGGAACTATCAGAATATCCAGAATCTCCAACAGCTGTTTTTGCTATTTATGAATTGACTTATGATAAAGATGAAAAAGTAAAACAATTAGCTAAAGATATAATTAATTCTTGGAAAGAAGAAGACGAAGAAATAATTCCATTAGGTGAAATATTAGCTGAAAAAATGAAAAAAGTTGAAGAAGGCACAGTAAAAGATGAAGAAAGAGATGAAAGAATAAAAGAAATTAAGAAAAAATTAATGCCTTCGTTAGAAAATTATTTCAAATCAGAGGATACTAAAAATAAATTAATGCCTTCGTTAGAAAAGCTTTTTGAAAGGTTAGTAGAATTAGAAACTAAAGGACATCAAACATTTGAAAAGAAAAGATTAGTTGAAGAAAAATCAGAACAAGAAACACAAAAGAGTTTGTTTGATGAAGATGAAGAATTAGAGATGCCTCCAGAATATAGGGAATATTTAGATACATTATCACAGATTGATAGAATTGCGTTTTCGTCAGCACCTTCTTCAAAAGGAAAGAAAAAAATAAAAATCAAAAAGATTAAAGAGCATAGAGATAAAGAGGAAGTAGAAGAAATGCTTGAAGAAGTAGAAGAAGAAACTGAAGAAGAAGAAAAAATACCTACTGCAGATATTTTTGAAAGGACAATTTATAAAAAAGCATTTAAATTACAAACAACTCCAGGTATTACACAGAGTCTAATAAATCAAGAGATGAAACGAACAATACATGAATATTCATTGAAGATTAAGTCCGCATTTTCATTAGCTAAATTAAGATCCACACGTAATGAAATAGATAAAATATCAGATTTAGAAAAAGGTATGAAAAATATATATACTGCTGCTTTTAAAGTTGAAGAAGTTGAAAATAAAGAAATTAAAAGAGGAACCAGAACTTCAAATTATTTAAGAATAGTATTATCTGATAAATCTGGAAAATTCCCCGTTTTTATTTGGAAAGGAAGGGGCAGAGGGATATATGAAAATGAATATATTAAATTAGAAAATGCATTTGTAGATGAATATCCAGAAATAGGTGAAATTGCACTTTCAATAGATAAAAAAGGAAAAATAATTGTTATAAAATAACTCTCATTTTAATGTTTTCAAACGCTTTTTAAATACTACTTATCAATATATTAATACGTCAATTTTTGGTGTTTTTTATGAATGAGGAGGAATTTATTAAAGGAATTTTAGATAAAGGAATGCGATTAACCCCAGAAGCATCAAAGTTGATTTTAGAAGTAAAAGATAAAGAAAAAATTCTTGATAATTTAATAAGAGAAGGATTTACAATAATAACTAAAGAAGATTTAGAATCAATTATCGCAGAATATGAAAAAATTCCAGAGCCAGAAGTTGAAATTAAAAGAAAAAACTCTTTTGAACCAATAGCAAAAGATTATGCTTTTAATATTAGAGTTTATCCAGATAAAGACATAACAAACAATTCAAGATGCACTGGAAAACCTGAAGATTTTGTTATGTATTTTAGAAGTAGGTTATTAATGACTAAATCTGTTTTATCTGAGCGTATCGGTGAAACACCAATAATTAGAATTAATGAATTAAAAACAAGAAACAATTCAGATGTTAGATTAATAGGTATGGTTATTGATAAAAGAGATTCACAAAAAGGAAATTTAATAGTTGAAATTGAAGATGAACAAGAAGTATGTTTAGTTATTATGATGAAAAGTGATGAAAATGTATATGCTTTAGCAGATCAAATTGTATTAGATGATATTTTATTATTTGAAGGAAGAGTTTATAATGGAATTTTAATAGCAAAAGAAATTATTTGGCCAGATATACCTATAATGAGGAATAAAAAAACAATAGAAGAGGATCTAGCTGTTGCTTATTTATCAGATCTGCATGTTGGGAGTAAATTATTTATGGAAAAAGAATTTAACAAATTCTTAGATTGGATAAATGGGAATGGAGAAGATAAAGAGTTAGCAGGTAAGATAAAGTATATTAGTATTTCTGGAGATATAGTTGATGGGATAGGAATTTATCCTAGACAAGAAGATGAATTAGTAGTTAAAGATATTTATAAACAATATGGAATTTTTATGGATTTAATGGAGAAAATACCAGATTATATTAAAGTTATTGTAAGTCCAGGAAATCACGATGCAGTAAGAAGAGCACAACCTCAACCACAGTTACCTAAGGAATTACTTAATGGAAAAACATTAAATGTTGGTAGTCCTTCTTGGATTGATTTAGAAGGATTTAAACATTTAATTTACCATGGGGATTCACTTGATTCAATAATTTCTTCTTTATCAAATTGTGATCATACTCATCCGGAAGTGCCTATGATAGAACTTTTAAAAAGAAGGAATTTATCTCCAATTTATGGAAGGAATCCAATTGTTCCTGAAAAAAAAGATTATCTATTCATTGATCAAATACCAGATGTTTTACATATGGGACATGTACATAAAAATGGATACTCTTTGTATAGAGGAACACATATAATTAATTCAGGAACATTTCAAGAACGTACAAATTTTCAAATAAAACAAGGACATATTCCAACTCCGGGCATAGTGCCAATTTTATGTATGAAAACTGGAGAGGTAGTGCATAAAAAATTTGTAGCTGGTGTTAATTATGGTTGAAATTACAAAAAAAATGGAAAATTATTTTAATATGCTTGAAATGTATTTAAATAAAGAATATACTATTGCACAAAAAGCTAGAAAAAAAGGATTAGATCCAAAAACGGAAGTAGAAACTAAATTTGCACAAGATGTTGCAGGAAGAGTTGAAGGATTAGTAGGTCCGGAAGGAATTGCAGAAGAAATTAGAATTTTAGAAAACCAAGGAATGCAAAGAACAATTATTGCATATGAAATTGTAAAAAAATTAGTGAATTTAAATAAAGAAAAAGGAGTTGAAAAAGCAATTGATCAAGCTGTAAGAACAGGAGTTGCTATTTTAACCGAAGGAGTATTAGTTGCACCAACAGAAGGAATAGGAGGATTAAAAATAAATCAAAATCCGGATGGTACTGATTATTTATCTATATATTTTTCAGGACCTATTAGAAGTGCAGGAGGGACAATTGCAGCATTAAGTGTAGTATTAGCAGATGTTGCAAGAAGAGAAGTTGGAATTAAGGATTATAGACCAACAGATACGGAATTAGATAGATATGTTGAAGAAATAACTATTTATGATGCAAGAGATTCACGATTACAATATATGCCAACAGAACAAGAAATAAAAACAATTGTAAAAAATTGTCCTGTTTGTATTGAAGGAGATCCAACAAGTAAATTTGAAGTTGCAGTATATAGGAATATGGAAAGAATAAAAACAAATAGATTAAGGGGAGGTATGGCATTAGTTATAGGAGAGGGAATAGCACAAAAAGCACCAAAAGTTTTTAAATATACAAAACAAATTGGATTAGATTGGGATTGGATTGAATCAATTATGAAAGTTAAATCATCAAGCAAAGGAACTGTTGAAATAAAACCAATAAATACATATATAAGTGAAATACTTGCAGGAAGACCTATTTTTTCATATCCTATGGTAAAAGGAGGATTTAGGTTAAGATATGGAAGAACAAGAATAAGTGGTATAATGGCCAAATGTATTCATCCTGCCACTATGGAAATTTTAGATGAATTTCCTGCAATAGGTACTCAATTAAAAATCGAAAGGCCGGGAAAAGGGTGTATTGTTTTGCCTTGTGATTCAATAGATCCACCTATTGTTAAACTTACTAATGGAGATGTAATTAGAGTTAATTCTATACAAGAAGCAAAACAATTGAAATCCCAAGTAGAAGAAGTATTATTTTTAGGAGATATGTTAATTACAATTGGGGATTTTATAAAATCAAATCATCCATTAATACCAGGAGCTTTTTGTGAAGAGTGGTGGGATGTAATTTGTGAATCTAAAAATTGTAAAATAAAAGAGGATTTTGATGTTTATGATGCATTTGAATTTTCAAAAGAAAATGAAGTTCCTTTACATCCGAGATATCTTTATTTTTGGGGGGATATAAGTTCTACGCAATTAAAAGAATTATCAGAAGAAATAGTAAACGCAGAAATTGAATTTGAGTCATTAGGTATTTTAGGTAAAATTTCTAATTTCAAATTATCAACAGAAAACAAAAAAGTTAAAAGAACATTAGAGGAATTAGGAGTAATACATAGAGTTAGAGAAAATAAAATAATATTAGATCCAGAAACTGCATATTCTGTTTTAACTACATTAGGAATAAAAAATGGTAAAGACCTTTCATTAGATAAATTCAATAAAGTTTGGGATGAGGACAAAAAAGTTTTGGAAATGTTGAATGAATTATCTGGAATAGAACTTAAAAATAAAGCACCCATATATATTGGTTCAAGAATGGGCCGTCCTGAAAAAGCTAAAGAAAGAGAAATGACTCCAGATGTTAATGTTTTATTTCCATTAGGACATATAAGCAAACACAGAGATATTATTAAAACATATAATGAATTAAAAGAAAAAACAAAAGATAGGGGAATAAAAATAGAAATCTCGAGAAGAAAGTGTAAAGAATGCGGGAAAATAACTTTTTATAATTTATGTGATTGTGGGAGTGAAACAGAACCTCAAAAAATATGTTCGAAATGTGGGAGAGAAATAAAGGTAGGGGATGAATGTCCTTGTGGAGGAAAGGTTTGTATTTATGATTCAAGATCCATTAATATTGTAAATATATTGGATGAACTAAAAGAAAGAATTGGGAATAAATTACCAGATAAAATAAAAGGAGTAAAAGGATTAATTAATAGCTCAAAAATACCTGAAAGACTTGAAAAAGGAGTATTTAGATCAAAATATGGATTATCTTGTTTTAAAGATGGGACTTCTAGATTTGATTTTACAGATGCACCTATGACTCATTTTAAACCAAATGAAATTGGAGTTTCAGTTGAAAAGATAAAAGAATTAGGATATAAACATGATTATTTAGGAAAAGAAATAACAGACGGAGATCAAGTTATTGAAATGTTTCCTCAAGATTTTATTGTTTCTGAAGATGGAATAAAATTTTTTATTAAAACAGCCAATTTTGTAGATGAGATATTAGTATATTTATATCATTTACCTCCATATTATAATATTAAGACGCATGAAGATGTAATTGGTCATTTGACAGTTATACAATCCCCCCATACTTCTGCTGGAATTTTATCAAGACTTATTGGGTATACAAAAGGAAGAGTTGCATATATGCACCCGTATTTAGTTTGTGGTACAAGGAGAAATTGTGATGGAGATGAAAATTGTTTTATGGTTTTAATGGATGTGTTGTTGAATTTTTCAAGAAGCTACTTACCTGAAACAAGAGGGGGAACTATGGATATTCCAATTGTTTTAACTACAATCTTAAATCCTAAAGAAGTTGATGATGAAGTTCATGTAATGGAAGCAATAAATAAACTTCCCTTAGAATTTTATGAAAAAACGGAATTATTTGAAAACCCAAGTAATCTTAACTTAGAATTAATTGAAAATAAGTTAGAAAAACCAGATAAGTATGAAAATATATATTTTACACATGATGTTTCTAATATAAATCTTGGACCAACAAGAACTACTTATGTTCAATTTAAGAGTATGAAAGATAAAGTTGGTGCACAATTTGAGTTACATAAAAAGATAAGAGCAGTTGATGCAGTTGATGCAGCTGAAAAATTAATTTTGAGTCATTTTATACCAGATCTTTATGGTAATTTAAGAAAATTTTCACAACAAACTTTTAGGTGTGTAAATTGTAATGAGAAATATAGGCGGGTTCCTTTAATTGGTAAATGCAGAAAATGTGGTGGAAAAATTGTTTTAACTGTATATCAAGGAGGAGTAACTAAATATCTTAAATTATCTCAAGAAATGGCGCAAAAATATGATTTGCCTATTTATCTTAAACAGCGCCTTGAATTATTAGAAAAAGATATTGCAAGTATTTTCGTAGACGAAAAAGCCCCGCAAGTCTCACTTTCTGAATTTATGTAAAATTTACTTTTGTAAATTTGACATATTTACAACAGAGTTGTAAATCATGTGATAACCTTTTTCTTTCTTTTTAAAAAGAAAGAAAAACGTTAACGAAAAAGAAAAGAAACAAAAAGAAAGAAAAATAAAGGAAAAAAATAAAACTTTAATGAAAAAGAGTATTTTAGTAGAGTTATAAAAAAGAAATTAAAAGCAACAAAAGAACTTTCTGATTTAGCAAATGAGATATTAAGTTAATCATCGTTTTTCATGCTTTCTAATGCGCTTAAAATAGTCCAAATTTGAGTTCTTGCATGTGAAGGAATATTTATATCTTCTGCTATCTCTTCAAGAGAATAAACAACTGCGCCAATTTTTAAAGTAGCATCTTCATTTGTTTTTAATCTTTTTTTAGCATCTGTAATTGTTTTTCTAATATTTTTTGGAATAGAAGTATCTTCTTCAATTTCATCCATAATATCTATAATATCATTAAGATTAATTTCTGTCATATTCACCACCCTCACAATTAATAAGCGGGCCTGGAGAGATTTATTTGTTTATTTCTTTTCTTTTTAGTTGAGTTTTTTATTTTCTTTTTTAAAGAAAAGAAAAAAGTCATTGAACTCTCGACCATCAGCTTAGAAGGCTTACGTGATATAGTTTTCTTTTTTGGAAAACGTAGCTTTTTTCTTTTACAAAAGAAAAAAGATCGTGCCGCTCTGTCCAAGCTGAGCTACAGGCCCATTAATTGTATAATCTTATTTGTATAACCATTTAAAAAGGTTCTTTTGCATTTATATTATATGGCAGAAGCAGGATTTGCACAAAAGAAAAAACAAGATATTATGAAAAATATAATCAAATGCCCTAAATGTAGCGCAGATAATGCAGTAGGTGCATTAAGATGTGGGAGATGTGGATATTCATTTGTAAAACCTGAAGAAGAATTCACAAAAGAGGAGGATGAGAAAAAGAAATGTCCTGTCTGCAGTGAAGATAATTTAAAAAGCGCAAAAGAATGCAAATACTGTGGTTATAAATTTCATGTTTAATTTACATTTTTTCTAATTCTGTTAAGCCTAATAAATTCATTCCTGTTTTAAGAGTTTCTGCTGTTTTTTCTAAAATTAATAATCTAAAGTTCTGTGCATCCTTATTTTCTTCTTTAAGAACAGAAACAGCGCTGTAAAAACTTGCAAATTCAGATGAAGTGCGCAATAAGTAATCACATATTTGATGTGGTTTTAATTCGTCTGCAGATTTTTCAATAATTTCTGAAAATTCTGATAGTAAAAGTAATAGTTTTTTTTCAGTATCATTTATTTTAATATTTTGTATATCTATCTTGAATGTTGGTTTTTTCTTTTTGAGAATACTTTTACATCTTACATAGGAGTACATAACATAGGGTGCAGAATCACCTTCTAAACTTAAAGCTTCCTCCCAATCAAAAGCAATTTTAGTTTCAGGTGCATATTTTAAAATGTAAAAGATCATTGAGTTAGTTGCTATTGTTTTTGCTATTTTTTTATCTTCACAGTTTTTTTCTAATGCTTTTTCTATTCCTTGTTCAATAAAATCATCTACTGAATATCCTATCCATGTTCCTTTTCTTCCTGAAAATTTAATATTTTTTAAAGTGACTTGTTCATAAGTTAAATGATGATAATTTTCTGATTGTTTTGTATAACCCATTTGATTTAAACTATGTTTAACTACTTTTTGAGGATAAATTTGTTCATTGCCAATCACATTTACTATTTTATCTGCTTTAATTTTTTTCTTAGAACCTTTTTTATTGGTCATATATGCAATTTTTTTAGAGGGTTGTGTCATAAATTTAGAAAAATTAAAATCACTTTTTAATAAACCAAATTTCCACATGTGAAAAATAATGTCTTTCCCAGTATAGGTTGCAATTCCATTACTTCTTATTAAAATTTTATCTGGATTTTTCATTTTATCAAATTCTTTCCCAGACATTTTTATCACATAACATCCGTTATTCTCTCCAGTTTTTTCTAAATGAATTATTTTATTTTCTTTTAAGTGTTTGATTCCTTCATTAAAAATAGTATTCATTATATCTGATTCAAATACTAATATTTCGTGTTCAATATTGAAATTAAAACCAGTTTCCCATTGTGCTTTAACACATTTTTCACTTATTTCTCTTGCTTTTTTTGATATTTTTTCGTCTCCTTGTTCTAATTTATGTAATAGTTCTTCTATTTCTTTTTTGATATTGGGATCTTCTGTTTTTAAAGCAACTTTAACATATTCTCTTCCCATCCATTGATCAAATTTAAGATTACTATCTGGTTTATTATTTAAGTTTAGAATTCCCCATAAACTTTGTGCAACCTGTAATCCTAAATCATCAATATAATCCATTCTAATAACATCATATCCTGAATATGACATTAAATTTGATACTGAATTTCCTAATACTGCATTTCTAAAGTGTCCTATATGCCATGGTTTATTTGGATTAACTGAAGGGAATTCAATTATCACTGTTTTTTTATTTTTTTTATTTTTTTCTTTATTTTTCAAAACTTCTTCAAAAAAATTATTTGAAAAATAGATATTGATGTATGGGCCAATACAGTCTATTTTTTCAATATTTTTATCTTTTAATTCATTACTTATTTTTTTTGCTATTAAATTAGGATTTGTTTTATCTTTTTTAGCAATAGAAAAAGCGATAGTACACGCTAGATCGCCAAATGAACTTTTTGGTTTTTCTAAAGAGGAATAACATATTGGATAGTCTAAATTAGTAATTTTATTTAGTTTTATCGCTATTGTTTCCTTTATTTTAGTATACATGTAGTAATTATAGTAATAAATACATATAAAAACATTAGTTGATATAATATATATACAATGTGGGGGTGGTTTAATGGGAGATGGAGGAATCAGACCAACACATTTATCAAAAAAAAAGATTACATCTCGAAGAACTGAGCGTCAGTCAAGTTTTGGAAAGCATAGCGGAATAAAAGGAGATTCTAAGTATATTGAGAACGAGAAAGAATATCTACTTGCTAGATATATGTTAATAGATGCAGATAATATCTACAAATTATCTAGAGGAATTGATTTAATAGAATTTTTAAAAAAGAAGTATAAGTCAGAAGCATTAAAATATTTAAAAGAAGTATCAAATATTTATGCGGATAAAATAGCAAAAGAAGGAACAGAAAAATATCAAAAGCAATTTGAAAAATTAATTTTTCTTGCTAATTCCTTAAAATCTAAGGAAATACTTAATTTTCTTGAAAATGTGTCAGATAAATACCTTTAAATAGGCAAAAACACTTAATAAATAGGTGTTGGTTATGGAGAAAAGAACTTTACCTATTGAGAAATCTAAACGCAAAAAAAATATCTTAGAAGATGAGGTATTCCTCAGAAATATTCAGGGCCAAACAGGAGAAATAGAAGAATTAAAAGGATTATTTTTAGAATATTATATACGTGGAGAAATTAAACAATTAAATTCATTAGCTTTTGAAATTAAAGAAAAATATAACTCTAAACTTGAAATATATAAAAATAAAGAATTTGAATATATTTCACTTTGTCTTGATGCATTAGATTTTTTTTTAAAATATTCAGATAAGTATCAAGATTTTTGTAATGAATTTTATGATCTAGTAAAAAGTAGGTTAACTCCAGAAGTATTAACTAATTTAAGTGGTTCAATTTTAATTTTTAAAATAATAAGATTATCAAAGAAAATGGAAGATATAGGATTCTCTGATAAAGTATATGATGATTTTTTAATTATTGAAGAATCCAAAATGGATGAGATAGTAAAACAGAGTGTAAAAACTCAAGGCCCATCTGGGAATTTATCTGTAGATTTTGATATTTCTTTATTATTATCAAGAATTAATTCAGCTTTACATTGGTTTATTTTTGCAGGGGAAAACGGAATTTTATTTTCGCAGCAAGAGCTTTGTATAGTGGGGGAATTATTTTTTAATTTACAGAATAAAAATAAATTTCTAGAAAATGAATTAAAACGAGTATGGAAACATATTTTTAATGAAGACTTTAATGAATTTAACCTAGATAAACAACGAGAACATTTAAAAGGGATTAAAAATGGAAGAAGAGATTAAAGTATGTCCTGTTTGTGGAAATACAAACTTTCAATGGGTTGGTGGGGGATTAGAACAAATAGGAATATCTTCTGTATCTGGAAAATCAAGATGTATTGGATGTGGAAATGTTATTATTCCAATTTATTTTAAACAGAAGGATTACAAAAAATTTTTAGAACATTTAAAACTTTTATCTAAAAAATAAATCGCGCAGGGTAACACCCCCCGCTAAATTAACAATATTACTTTTTCTTTGTAGTTTTTTTCTTTGTTGTTGTTTTTTTAACTGCAGTTTTTTTTGTTGCAGGTTTTTTCTTTACTGTTTTTTTCTTTGTTGTTGTTTTTTTAACTGCAGTTTTTTTTGTTGCAGTTTTCTTTTTTGCACATTTTTTTACAACCATTTGTAAAACACCTCAAATTTTTTATAGTTTAGTCTCTGCAATAACTTTTATAAACGTTCCTTCAATTTTTAATTTTTCTAAAATTTTATTTTTTAAAATTTTTCATTAAAAAATTTAGAAAAGTTTTATAAATTAGTTTATTTAAATTTAAATCATGGATCAGAAAAACAAAGCGAGTAAAGAAGAAGAATTAAAGAAAAAAGTTTATGAAGCAGCAATTGATACTGCAATCTTAATTGCTAAAAAAGGAGAAGGAGGATTAATAGTTATTGGAAAAACAAAAGATTATGAATGCCATTTTCCAAATTTTTTTGAAAATAAAAAATTTTATATAACTGATAATGGAATGACTGAAGTTTTATCTAAATTAGGTATTGTTGATGGCGCAATAGTTTTAGATCCAGATGGCAGAATTAAAGCATATGGTGCAAGAATTTTAAAACAAGAAACTGCTAAAGGGTTTGGAACAAGGCATTCTGCAGCAAAAGGAATTTCTAATTCTGGTTGTTTAGCAATTTTAGCATCAGAACAAGATAAAGTAGTTAGAATTTTTAAAGAAGGAAATAAAGTTATGGAAATAAACCCCCATACAAAAACAGTAGAAAAAAATGTATCCAAAATTGTTAAAATTTTAACAAAAACAGAAACAGCAGGATTAATTGCAGGGGCAGCAGCAGTTCCCATTATTGGGATACCAGGAGTCATAGTTTTTGGAGGGAGTTATTTTGTTTCTAAAACTTTACTGGGAATGATTAGAGAGATAGACTTTAAATAAGTTTCTTTTTATAATTAATTACTTATTTTATATATTAAATGAGGAATTTTTATGAAAATACCAAATATTTATGAACAAGATTACAAAAAACTAATGGTTCTTCCAATTCTATTAATTATAATTTCGTTATTTTTTATACCTCAAATCAAAGTAGGAATTGATTTTAAAGGAGGCACTATAATTACATTATATTCAGATTATACAATACAAACAGAAAATTTAGAAAATGATTTATTACAAGCAGGAATTAGTTTACATTCAGTAAAACAATTTAAAACCACATTAGGAAATGTAGTTGAAATTGAAATTGAAAATGAAGAATTAATATATGAAGCAGAACAATTAAGATCTGATTTTTCAAATATTTTTGAAAATGTTTCAAGACTTGAATCATATGTTGCACAAACAAATGGGGAAAATCAAACTATAATTAATGAATATACTAATGAAAGAAGCAAAGCAGATAAAATTGCAAATAATTTATTTAAGTTATCTGGTTATACCGAAAAAACAGCAGAACAAGCAGAATCAACAAATGAATTGAAAAGTTTAGTAACTAAAGCGTATCTGAATATAAAATCTGATTATGAAGATAAATTAGATAGTATATTAAAAAGTAATGTTAATTACTCTTCTATAACAGTAGATATTGTTTCACCCTCTCTAAGTTCTAAATTTATTGAAAAAGCAACGTTTGTAACAGTAATTGCAATAGTTTTTGCTGTTATACTTTCATTTATTGTTTTTAGAGATATTATGCCAAGTTTACTTGTATTAACTGGTGCAGCAGCAGATATTATTATTTGTTTAGGTGCTATGGGGTTATTTCAAATTCCATTTACTTTGCCTTCATTTGCGGCATTATTAATGATGTTAGGGTTTTCACTAGATACAGATATGCTTTTAACTATGAGAATGTTAAAACAACATGAAGGAACACCAAAAGAAAGAGCATATGAAGCAATGAAGACAGGTGCAACAATGAGTTTAACTGATTTTATTGCATTTGTAGCATTATTTGTTCTTGCAATAATGACAAATATATCAACATATTATGAAATTTCTGCAATAGCAATTTGTGGATTAATAGGAGATATAATTGCAACATGGTTATTTAATGCAGTTATATTACTAATATATTTAGAAAAAACAAAAAAGGTGTATATATGAGTTTTTCAAGTTTAATTAGAGATAAAAGAGTAATTGCATTGTTTATATTTACATTATTAGCTATTAGCATAGCTTATTTTGGCGGATTAAAATTTGGTATTGATTTTAGTGGGGGTACAAGAATTCCTGTTATACTTGAAAGACCGGTTTCAACAGAAGTCATGGATCAAATGATTGAGACTATTAAAACAAGAGTAAGCACTTTTGGTTTAACTGAAATTAAAGTTAGGGCCAGAGGGGATGATGAAATAATTGTAGAAATTCCAAGTTATGACGATCAGACTGTAAGACAAACAATAGAAATATTAGAAAGACAAGGAGTATTTTTAGCAGTTTTTGATGGAAAATCTGCACTCAAAGGGAGTGAAATTTATACTGGTTCCATAGTTCAAATTCCAGCAGAAAGATCCGGTTGGTGGTCTGTTAGTGTTTCTGTATCAAATGCTGCATCAACAAAGTTTGGAGAAGTTTCAGAAGGAAAAGCAGGATACCCAATTTATATGTTTTTAGATAGGCCTTCAGACGCATCTATATTTATTACAAAAGAACATTTAGTACAAGATACGGAGTTATCTACTGAAGATGCAATAACAATGCTTAATGATGCATTAAGATTAGAAGGTAATTCAATTGGTTTATATTTAATTGACGCTTTTGATAATTATAAAGAAGATTTAACTCCAATTTCAAATACTTCAAAAGCAATAATTTCTAAAGAAACATCTAATGAAATTAAACAAGAATTAAGAGATAAGGGATTTATTTTAATTGAAAAGGAGGATAAAGATTTATATCCCAAATATTCAATATCCACAACACATAATACTGTTGTTAAATGGGATGCAATTGGACTAGTATCAGTTCCTTATTTAAGTCCTTCGTTAGCAGGGGGCCCAGCATCACATAGAGGAACATATGCTATTTCTGGACCTGGAGAAGGGAATACAGTTCAAGAGATGAATTTTAATGCTCAGTTAAAAGCAAGAGAGATGCAATCAATACTCAAAGGAGGATCATTACCTGTAGGTATATCAGTTGGAAGTAAAACCTCAATTCCAGCCCCATTAGGGTCTAAGTTTTTAGAATGGAGTGCAATTGGAGGATTAGTGGCATTATTAATAATAAGTTTAGTGGTAAGTATAAGATATATGGATTTTAAATTAGTATTTCCAATATTAATTGTTTCATTAGCACAAATAACCATTTTAGTTTGTATAATTGGGTATTTTACAATTGATTTGGGTGCATTTGCAGGTCTAATCGCAGCAGTAGGTACTAGTGTTGATGAACAAATTGTTATTACAGATGAATTAATGAAAAAAGATGGTTCTGATGTTAGGACTAAACTAAAGCGTGCTTATGCAATTGTTACAAGGTCAAGAGCAATTATTATTGTTGCAATGCTTCCTTTGTTATTATTTTCAGGATTAGTAGAAATTATTGGTTTTGCAACATCTACAATCTTAGGTGCATTTTTAGGAGTATTATTAGCAAGGTATTCATATGCAGCATTTGTTGAACATTTAATTTTGAAAAAGAAAATACCTTCTGAAAAAAAGTAACTAAAGGTGTATATTTCTTCCTTTTATATATGTTGCTTTTTGACATAAAAATCTTATTTTTTTGTTTTTGAAATTATTAAACTGCTCTTCAAGTGTACTTCCTATGCAGTCAAGCATTTTCCAAGGTTTTCTACATATTAAATCATTTGATATTTTTGTTTTGTATGAACTTGTTATTGCCCAATAGTCTTCTTTTTTCTCTCTGTTTTCTAGAATATATTTTATAGCACCAGATCCACAACTTAGTATGAAAAGGACTTTTATTCCGTTTATCTCATCAAGCATATCAAATAAGGTCTCATATTCTAATTTTGTATCTTCTAATCTCAAATAAGGATTGATTTTTTTTCCATTTCCATGTGCTGCAATTATTATAAAGGTTATATCATTTTCTTTAGATATTTTAGACGTATTTGTAATCTGAGTAATAAAATCTTCGTAAGTTAAACTAATATTCTCTCCAAAAGTTTTTTTTAACTCTGAATTTACAAATTCTTTTTTATTATCTAAGAAGTTTAATACAGGTTTAACTATTAAATATGGGATTCTATCAAAAAAAGGCATTTTGTTAATTTCTGGTAGTATCTTTGGATTTGTTCTTCTAAAACCGATTACTCGGTTTGTTCCACAAAAAGGAATACTCTCTGTATTTGATTTAGGATTAGTTAAAATAGTTGAGATTTCTCTATTTTGTGAGGATGTAATTAAAGTTATTGGATTGTCTTGTTGTATCATGTTCATAATAAACTTGTGTATTTTTATGTTTATAAATGTTTTTATATCTTGTTTTAAATATATATTTTATATTTTTATAGCAGTTATTTTTTAGAATATATTAAAATAGCATAAGAATATAAATAATATCTTCTTATTTTTTTTATGAAACAATTTTCAGTTTATCTAGATGATTTACATGCAATTTATATATTAGATCCTAAGAATAAATTTAATTTTCAGTTTTTTCAAGATAAACCAAAGGAGATTTATATTCACCATACAGGAAATAATTCACATAGTTTAGAAGAAGCTTATAATATAGGAATTTCAAGATTTAATCAGCCTTCATATCATTTTATAATAGATAGAAAAGGGTCAATATATCAAACTCTTCCAATAAATGTAGCAGGTGCACATGTTAGACGCCATAATGAAAACTCATTTGGGATCGCACTTTTAGATTTAATTTCACCTTCTTCTCCTACTCTAGCGATGAAATATTCATTGGGTGCATTAATTGATTTTCTTAAATCTAATTATCCCATAGAAAAAGTCTCTACTCATGTTGAAGCAACAGTTTCTGATGTTAATGAAATAATAGAACAGACGAGAATAAAACAGGATTTACCTTTATTAGATATAAATGAGATAGGTGAATTGACATTAAGTAATGTCGAAAAGTATAAGGAAAATGTTAAAAAAGAAATTAAATATTCAGATGTAGATAAGATTGTAAAAGATTTGTTAAACCAAAGAGTAGAATATGTTAAAAATTGTCCAGGTCCATATTTCAAAGATCTTTTAGATTTATAATCTAAAAATAATAGTATAAATTTAATTTATAAAGTTAAAGTTGCTATTTCTGTTAAGACATCAAAGTATAATTATTGCACATTATCTCGAAAGATCTATATGCTTTAAAAACCTATATGTTGTAGTATTAGAGTACTTATAAACACAATATATTGTGTTTTAAGATATTTATCAATAGGTGTGAAAAATGATTAAAATGAGGCGTAATTTATGAGATGTCCATATTGTATGTATGAAGATACTAAAGTTATTGATTCAAGGCAAGATGAGGACATTGTTAGAAGAAGAAGGGAGTGCGAAAAATGTGAAAAAAGATTCACTACTTTTGAAAGAGCAGAAATTGTCGAGTTTTATGTTATTAAAAAAGATGGGAGAAGAGAGCTTTTTGACAGAAAAAAATTAAGATCGGGCATAATAAAAGCATGTGAAAAAAGACCAATAAGTCAAGAACAAATAGAAGAATTAGTTGATATAATAGAAAAAAAATTGAGGCAACGAAAAACATTGGAAGTTAATTCAACTTTAGTAGGAGATTGTGTTATGAAAAAACTAAAAGTAATAGACACAATTGCATATATTCGATTTGCTTCAGTTTATAAAGAATTTGATGATATTGAGTCTTTTGAAGCAACTCTTGAAAATCTTAAGAATAAAAAGGGGTGAAAAAATGGAAGTATCGCAAATAAGAAAAAGAGATGGGACAATCGTTTTGTTTAATAAACAAAAGATTATTGATGCAATTTGGAAAGCTATGAGAACTGTTAATGAAGGAGATAGAGATAGGGCAGAAGAAGTAGCAGATCAAGTAGTTGAATTATTAAATCATAAATTTAGGAAAACAACTTCCCCTACAGTTGAAGAAATTCAAGACGTTATTGAAGAAGTGTTAATTTTAAATAAGTATGTTAAAACTTCAAAAGCATTTATTTTATATAGAAAACAGCATTCAGATGTTAGAAGAATGGCTAGTTTAATGAATACAGTAGAAACAATAGAAAAGTATATAGACCAAGCAGACTGGAGAGTAAAAGAAAATGCTAATATGACATATTCATTACAAGGATTAAATAATCATATTGCAAGTTTAGTTGTTGCAGAATATTGGTTAGATAAATTATATCCTTCAAAAATTGCATTTGCACATAGAAATGCAGAGATACATATACATGATTTAAGTACTTTAGGAGCTTATTGTGTAGGTTGGGATTTACAAGATGTATTGATGACAGGGTTCACAGGAGTGGAAGGAAAGATACAATCAAAACCACCCAAACATTTAAGAGTAGTTTTAGGACAAATAGTCAATTATATTTATACATTGCAAGGTGAGACTGCAGGTGCGCAAGCATTTAGTAATTTTGATACGCTTTTAGCTCCATTTGTAAGATATGATAGATTAGATTACCAGCAATTAAAACAAACTTTTCAGGAATTTTTATTTAACATGAATGTACCTACGAGAGTTGGATTTCAAACACCATTTTCTAATATAACTATGGACCTAACTCCCCATCCTAGTTATAAAAATTTACCTGTAATCATTGGGGGTAAAATGACTGACGATGTTTATGGTGATTTTCAAGAAGAAATGAATATGATTAATCAAGTTTTTGCTGAAGCAATGATAGAAGGAGATGCACATGGAAGAATTTTTACTTTTCCAATACCTACATATAATATTACAAAAGATTTTGATTGGGATTCACCAGAAGTTAAAAAAGTATTTGAAATGACTGCAAAATATGGAATTCCTTATTTTTCAAATTTTATAAATAGTGATATGAAACCAGAAGATGCCCGCAGTATGTGTTGCCGACTTAGGCTTGACAATAGGGAATTAAGAAAAAGAGGCGGAGGATTATTTGGTGCAAATCCGCTAACTGGCAGTATAGGAGTAGTAACGATTAATCTTCCAAGAATTGGATATTTAGCAAGAACTGAAGAAGAATATTTTGAAAAATTAGATGAAGCAATGGATTTAGCATATACTAGTTTAGAAATAAAAAGAAAAGTATTAGAAAGTTTTACAGAACGTGGATTGTACCCATATTCTAAATTTTATTTAAGAAAAATAAAAGAAACTCATAACCAATATTGGAAAAATCATTTTAGTACAATAGGATTAATTGGTATGAATGAGTCTATGATGAATATGTTTGGTTCTGGGTTATTAGATACTGAAAGTAGAAAATTTGCAATAAAAATTTTAGATTACATGAGAAAAAAATTAGAAGACTATCAGTTAGAGTCAGGCAATATATTTAATTTAGAAGCAACACCTGGAGAAGGAACAACACACAGACTCGCAAAAATTGATAAAACAAATTATCCAAGCATAATTGTAGCTAATGAAGAATCCTATCAGGAAAGAGGAGCAGCACCTTACTATACAAATTCAACCCAATTACACGTTGCATCAACAATAGATTTGTTTGACGCGTTGGATATAGAAGATGAATTGCAAACCAAGTATACTGGGGGGACCGTATTTCATACTTTTCTAGGAGAAAAAATTCAAGATTGGAAAATGACAAGAGAGTTAGTTAAAAAAATTGCACATAATTTTAAACTCCCGTATTTTACATTGACTCCAACTTTCAGTGTTTGTCCCGTTCATGGGTATATTGCAGGAGAATATGAAGTATGCCCTAAATGTGATGAAGAAATAGGGTATGCAGGCATGATAAGACAACTTAATCAAGGTAAAACTATAGATCAAGAAATTTTAGAAGCAACAAAGAAAAAAAGGAATTATTGTGAAGTATATAGTAGAGTGGTTGGATATATACGACCAGTTAAACAATGGAATGCAGGAAAGGTAGAGGAATATAAGGAAAGAAAAGTTTTTGACAAATGTTTTTAATTATTTGTGTATGAAATAAATGCGGGAGGTCAAAGGATGGAATTTGCATATATACAGAAGACTAGTCTAGTAGATTATCCAGGGAATATTTGTTCAACAGTATTTACCATAGGGTGTAATTTTAAGTGTCCTTTCTGTTATAATAAATCCTTAGTACTTCCTGAAGAGTTTCCAAGAAATCCTTTAACTGAAGAACAAGTTTTATCAACTTTAATTAAAAGAAAAAAATTTGTTTCTGCAGTATGTATTACAGGAGGGGAACCCACAATGTATGATGAATTATATAATTTTATTAAATCTTTAAAAAATGAAGGTTTTTTAGTAAAATTAGATACTAATGGTACAAATCCTAAAATAATAAAAAAGTTAATAGAAAATAAATTAGTTGATTATATTGCGATGGATATTAAAAATTCTTTTGAAAATTATACTCTTACTACAGGTGTAGATACCAATACTGATAATATTCAAGAGACAATTAAAATACTAAAAAATAGTGATTTGGAATATGAATTAAGAATTACCATTGTTCCTTCAATTCATAAAATTGAGGATATCGAAAAAATAGGTATGGTATCTGGAGGAAATAATTTTTCAATACAAATTTTCAAAAGAACAAACACATTAATTGATTCTTCTTTAGTAAATGTTGCTCCTTTTTCACAAAATGAATTAAGTATGTTTAAAAAAACAGCAGAAAAATATTTTAGCAAAGTAGAGTTAAAAGGGTAAACTCTTTTCTTTGCCAATAATAGTTTTTATGTTAATTAATGCTTCACTAACAGATGAAGGTAAATCCCATCCATTTCCAACTGCATTAATCACTTTATTTTCTATTTCTAATCTTGCCATTACTGTATATCTATTGCCATATTTTTTAATATGTAAAGCAAGTTTTCCAATGTGTTTATTATGTTTTGTTAATTTATCTAAAAGTTTTTCCCCTTCATGTATTATTTCTTTTGCAAAAGGTTTGTCATATCTATCTAATCCGGAGATATTAATTCTAAGTTCTCTTTCTTTTGAGTTAATCATAGTTTCAAATATATCTTTTGTACTAACTAATCCAACAGGTTCTCCATTTAAACATACAATTAATGAAGGAACTTTTTTATCTATCATTTTTTTAATTGCTTCTGTCAAAGTTTTTTCTGGAGTTATCATCTCAATTTTAGATTTTATAAATGGACTAATTGGTTGTTCCCAAGGATTAATTTTTTCATGTTTTAGTTTTGGTAATCTTTCAGCTGGTTTTATTAATTGTAATCCAATGTCATAAGCACTTAATAATCCAATTAATTTTTTATTATCATCAACAACAGCAAGTCTTCTTACTCCATATTTTCTCATTTTTGTTGTTGCTTCATTTGATAATGCGTTTTTATTTATAGTTATTATGGGAGAAGACATAATTTCTACAACTCTTTTTTTAGGAATATCTTTTTCTCTTAATAATTCGGTTAATACATCAAATCTAGATAAAGAACCTACAACTTTTCCTTTTTTTGTTGTGACTGCTAAGTTTTGAAATCTAACACTAAAAAATGCATTTGATATTTCTAAAATATCTGTATTTTCTTCAAAAATTGTTGGTGCTTTTTGTGTTATTCGTCCACATGGCGTATTGCTGGGATCTTTTACTATATGTTCTATTGTATGTCTTGTATCTAATATTCCATAATATTTATTATCTTTAATCACAATTATAGATTCTTTTTTCTTACCTATTTTAGCCTGGGCTTTTGTTATACTATCATTAAAATTTATCAAATTTGCTTTATTAATTCTAACCATTTCCTCACCCATTTCTTTTTTTAAATAAAAATGTTTAAAACGGCTACATTTATAAAGGGTTTCTAACCTTAAAATAATAGTTTTGTAATTGCAGGGCTGACAGATCGGCTATGTGTTCGGCTGCAGACCGAAATAGGGGGGTTCGAATGATCTTTTTCTTTCTTTTGAGAAAAGAAAGAAAAACCTCAACGAAAAAGAAAGAAAATGAGGTTTCTTAAAAAAAGGAAGAAACAGGAAAGAACAACTCCCTCGCCCTGCTTTTTTAGGTATGTACTCAAAAAATCAAAGAAGAACCTTTTTAAATATTCTTATATTAAGATAAACTATAAGAGTACTTATTTTTAACCAATCAGGTGATTATGTGGATGATTCTAATAAAGTAAAAACAGGAACAACAACATTAGGTCTTGTTTGTTCTGATGGCGTTGTATTTGCTTCTGATAAAAGAGCAACTATGTGGCATTTTATTGCTGATAAAAATATACAAAAAGTATATCCTATAACAGATTATATTGCAATAACTACTGCAGGAAGTGTAGGTGATGCACAGGCTTTAGTTAGATATATACAGTCAGATATAAAGTTATATGAAACTAGAGAAGGAAGAAAAATGACAGTTCAAGGAGCAACAACATTAATGTCAAATATATTATTTGGTTACAAAATGTTTCCATTTTTAGTTCAATTAATTATTGGGGGAGTAGATAAGGAACCAAGATTATATTCATTAGATCCTGGTGGAGGAGTTACTTCTGAAGATTTTATTTCAACAGGAAGTGGTTCTCCAATAGCATATGGTGTATTAGAAACTAACTATAAAAAAGATAAATCTATTAAAGAAAACTTACCTTTAGCAGTAAAAGCAATAGCTACTGCTATGAAAAGAGATAGTGCAACAGGAGATGGAATTGATTTAGTTTCAATTGATAAATCAGGATTTAAAAGATATACAAAAGAAGAGATCGAAAAATTTTAATAATTCACTAACCTCTTTGTTTAGTTAACCAGGTTTATTTTCAAAATTTGAATAAATTTATAGGTGTATTTTGTTCAAAATATATAGAGAGTGATTTTATGGATTTTAAAGAAATAGAGCAAAAAATAAGAGAAATTGTCCCTGAGCAATGTGGGATTACAAATATAGAAGCAGAAGGATTAGATGTAGTTATATATCTCAAAAATGTTAAATTATTTTATGATTCAGAATATTTAATTAAACGACTTTCTGGAAGCATAAGAAAGAGAATAATAGTTAGGGTTGAGTCTAATTTATTAATGGAACCAGAAAAAGCAGAAACTAAAATAAGGGAATTAATCCCAGTAGAAGCAGAAGTTCATAAAATAAGATTTGATCCTATTTTTTCAGAAGTTTGGATTGAATCAGTTAAACCAGGATTAGTTATAGGAAAAAAAGGTATAACATTAAGGAGTATAATAGAAACAGTAGGGTGGACCCCAAAAATATTAAGAGTCCCTACTATGAAATCAGAAACTATAGAGGGGATAAGAAGTTCTTTATTTAAAGAAAGTAAGAAAAGAAAAAAATTTTTAGAAAAATTAGGTAAAAGTATTTGTAAAAATGTTGAAAAAAGTGAATGGGTCAAAGCAACTGCCTTAGGTGGATTTAAGGAAGTGGGAAGATCAAGTGTATTAATTCAAACTCAAAATACAAATGTTTTAATAGACTGTGGGATAAATCCAGTT
>Ga0334889_1001940_pt1 | contig 25139 bp, 23 predicted proteins | sample GraSluR1_MG_2_FD_207222 | JGI IMG/M metagenome (GOLD analysis project Ga0334889, IMG submission 207222) | Sludge microbial communities from methane-producing bioreactor in Wageningen University, Netherlands - Granular Sludge_8_08-R1 | ecosystem: Engineered > Bioreactor > Anaerobic > Unclassified... | reverse complement strand
TAAACAAATTTTTAAAAAACAGCTTAATTTGAAGAAAAAGATAATATTTACAACAAAATTATGTTTTTTGAATTTCTAAGAATAAGCTTGATTTAGTTAAATAATCTTATTTTAAAGAGGGAGGAAAAATATGAAAGTTGTATTTAAAAATGAAATAGGATTTCTTCCGTTAGTTCCAGATTCTACAAACGATTTAAGTTGTTTTAATCATGCATTGGATAAGGCATGTTCAAATTTTAAATCTTCTTTATTAGGAGCGGCGGAATTAGAAATTTGCATTTCAAAAAAACAAATTGTTTCAAAAGTAAAAGTTAGTGAAGAAAAAATACTGAAATCTTTAGAGGAAATAAAATTACTTTTAAGTAGTTTTTCATCGGAGGACTAAAATTTTTATTTTATGTATTTGTTATAACCTAAATAAAAAAACAGATATAAACACTTTGGAATTAAAAAGTGTTTATATCTGTTTTTTTATAAAATTAAATTTTATTATGGAAAAATAGTTAAAAAAATCCTCATAGGTAGTATGGAAATGGTAATTTAAATTTTAATAATAAACCTTGCAGGAAACGTTTCAATTCCTTATAGGTAGTATGGAAATTACTTTTCACCCATTTTTCTCCAAAACTCTTTCCCTGTTTCAATTCCTTATAGGTAGTATGGAAATAATAAAACTGTTATGTCAACAAAACGAAAAAAATGGTTTCAATTCCTTATAGGTAGTATGGAAATTAGGTTTGTTGGCTTCTTTGAACAAAGATGACGAATGTTTCAATTCCTTATAGGTAGTATGGAAATACCGCCTTTCAACGGCGGTATTCATTTTTAAGCAAGTTTCAATTCCTTATAGGTAGTATGGAAATTTCAAACAATTTTTTTTCTTTAAACTTCATATTGATGTTTCAATTCCTTATAGGTAGTATGGAAATAAGCAAATGACATCTTTTAGATATGAGTGCATTCCAAGTTTCAATTCCTTATAGGTAGTATGGAAATTAGGTACGCTTTATTTGAAACGTTGGATCGATACATTGTTTCAATTCCTTATAGGTAGTATGGAAATGTACGATGCAGGAAGTTTTTAGCAAAGATGCAGATCCGTTTCAATTCCTTATAGGTAGTATGGAAATAAAAAAAAGGAGTGTGAATGGGATGAGAAAAAAAACGTTTCAATTCCTTATAGGTAGTATGGAAATTTATGAGAAAAATAACTATGGCAGAAGTTGAGCAATGTTTCAATTCCTTATAGGTAGTATGGAAATGCTCTTAGGTACTACAACTAAAATGTCCGACAATTTGTTTCAATTCCTTATAGGTAGTATGGAAATTTTAATAATCGGTTTCATCTCCTTTTTTATATATCTGTTTCAATTCCTTATAGGTAGTATGGAAATATGTAAATTTCGATACTGACGGTAGAATTGTTGAATGTTTCAATTCCTTATAGGTAGTATGGAAATTGTCATAAGTTTCCATAGGTATAACCCCTTCAATCGGGTTTCAATTCCTTATAGGTAGTATGGAAATAAAAGTTTTATGAATGGCAGTAACAGACCGGTGTATTGTTTCAATTCCTTATAGGTAGTATGGAAATTAGGATGTATATTGTTTCTTGTCGTGAGTTTCTGAAAGTTTCAATTCCTTATAGGTAGTATGGAAATGAGATCAAAGGATGAAAGAGATCAAGGTGGAGATTTGTTTCAATTCCTTATAGGTAGTATGGAAATGAATCAGGATGGACACTTGATCAAATGAGAGAAATGAGTTTCAATTCCTTATAGGTAGTATGGAAATTAGGCACTAATTCAAGAGTCGTTATTAATTTTATGGAGTTTCAATTCCTTATAGGTAGTATGGAAATCAAACGGAAATAAACAATTTGAGTGACAAAAGAATGTTTCAATTCCTTATAGGTAGTATGGAAATCGCCTCTTGTTTTCTAAAGGAAATCTAGGTTTCTTTGTTTCAATTCCTTATAGGTAGTATGGAAATGCGCAGACAAGTGCGAAACTCCAGCGCCACCACGGAGTTTCAATTCCTTATAGGTAGTATGGAAATAAATGTCAAATTCTTTAGCGAGAAACAACCAATTGTGTTTCAATTCCTTATAGGTAGTATGGAAATATTTTCATATTTTTTTCTCTCCTTTTTTGTTTTTTTTGTTTCAATTCCTTATAGGTAGTATGGAAATAGTAAATTTAATGCTCCTATATCAATTTTAGTATTTTGTTTCAATTCCTTATAGGTAGTATGGAAATACTCTGATCTAATTGCTATTTTACAAGCGGCACTATGTTTCAATTCCTTATAGGTAGTATGGAAATGAAGATACGGCTGCAGCAGTTTTAGGAGTTATAGCAATGTTTCAATTCCTTATAGGTAGTATGGAAATTCAATTGGCGTTATTATTAGTGCAGGTTGGGAAACTAGTTTCAATTCCTTATAGGTAGTATGGAAATAAAACTTTCTTTTCTGTTTGTTTCTGTTTGGATTGTGTTTCAATTCCTTATAGGTAGTATGGAAATATTTATAGCCGAAATCCTTGTCAACAACATCAGAAGGTTTCAATTCCTTATAGGTAGTATGGAAATAAACTGCCAACAAAAGCTTTAATTGTTTCTTCTGTGTTTCAATTCCTTATAGGTAGTATGGAAATGAAAAAGAGAGTGGATATCAGACGCAACAAAAACGAGTTTCAATTCCTTATAGGTAGTATGGAAATTTGTTTTTGCTCCAATCGGCGATAACAAGTGTAATTTGTTTCAATTCCTTATAGGTAGTATGGAAATTGTCAATGCCATTTGCATTTGCAGGTGCCACTTTGTGTTTCAATTCCTTATAGGTAGTATGGAAATGGAAACTGCCGGTGTTTTTATATATCTTAAAGTGCCGTTTCAATTCCTTATAGGTAGTATGGAAATAATTCATAGGTGTTGCGGTGGTATAAGTCCTGTTTGGTTTCAATTCCTTATAGGTAGTATGGAAATTTCTTTTGATGAAAGAAAAGGAATGGGAGAAACTTTTGTTTCAATTCCTTATAGGTAGTATGGAAATACATTGCACTTACTATTATATCAGAAAAATAAGATTATTGCAAATTATTTATGAGAGGTTAAAAATTTCTAACAATGCTTTATTGATTAGGGTTTGTGCATTTGTCGAACTACGGTGTTTTTTTCTCTACTACACATCGACTAAAAAATAATATTTTTTAGCATTTTTAATTGTTTCTAAAAAAATACATTCGAGTAAATTTGAAGGTTTAATCAAGCTTTTTAATAAAACGGTTGATTAATTAATTTTAAAATTATGTTTAATGAAGCGATAAAATTAGAAAATTAACTTTTTTTTCACATAAACCGTTTTTTCTTCTTTTATTTGCTTTTAACTAAGATTTTATTTTGCATTAAAAAGAGTTATAATTTTGTTAATAAAGTTTTTTATTTTAAAAATAATACCTGGTGGGATTATGGTTGAAGTTAATGGTACTCTTGTTTGGTATTATATGATTTGTAAAAGAGAATTATGGTTGATGTCAAGAAATATTTTGCCGGATCAATTTGATGAAAATATTGATTTCGGTAGATTTTTACATGAGTTTACTTATAAAAAATCAAAAAAAGAGATTGCTTTTGGAAATGTGAAGTTTGATTTAATTTATGAAGATAATGATAAATTGGTTATTGGTGAAACAAAAAAATCATCAAAATTTTTTGAAGCTTCAAAAATGCAATTATTATTTTATTTGTATTATTTGAATAATTCAGGAATAAATGCTGAGGGTGTTTTACATTATCCGGAAGAAAGAAAAAAAATAAAAATATTTTTAGATGAAAACTCAATAAAAGAAATGGATTTTGTTATTAAAGATATTTTAGAAATAATTAATGAAGATAAACCGCCGGAGGTTGTTAAAATAAATTTTTGTAAAAATTGTGGTTATAACGAGTATTGTTTCTCTTAAAAGGAGATTTTTATGAGAAAAGATCTTTTTATTTTTAATGATGGTGAGTTATCAAGAAAAGAAAATACTTTGCTTTTTAAAAATTTTAATGAAGATAAAAAAAAGTTTGTTCCTATAAATGAATTGGATAATATTTATGTTTTTGGAGAGTTAGATTTAAATAAAAGGGTTTTAGAATTTTTATCTCAAAAAAAGGTTTGTGTGCATTTTTTTAATTATTATGGATATTACAGTGGTAGTTATTATCCTAGAGAGCATTTGAATTCAGGGTATATTTTATTAAAACAGTGTGAATATTATACGGATAATGAAAAAAGGATTAATATAGCAAAAAAGATTATTATTGCAGCAATTGAAAATATACTTCAAAATATTAAGTATTATAATAAGAAAAATAAAGAATTTGAAGATGATATATTTTATATTCAAAAAAATATTGAAAAGATAAAAAGCATAGATTCTATAAATGTACTTATGGCTATTGAAGGGAATACAAGAGAATATTATTATAAGTGTTTTAATAAGATTATTGAAGATAAAGAGTTTTATTTTGAAAATAGAACAAAAAGACCTCCAAAAGATAAAATAAATTCTTTAATTAGTTTTGGAAATTCTCTTATGTATTCTTTTGTGTTGTCTGAAATTTATAAAACTCATTTAGATCCAAGAATAGGTTATTTGCATTCAACAAATGAAAGGCGTTTTACTCTTAATTTAGATATTGCTGAAATTTTTAAACCTGTTATAGTTGATAGAATAATTTTTAGTTTAATAAATAAAAAAATGTTAGATAATTCTTGTTTTTTAAAAGAATTTGAAGGGGTTCTTTTAAACGAAAAAGGGAGAAAGATTTTTTTAGAACAATTTAACAAAAAGATTTTAACTGTTATTAAACATCCCAAATTAAAAAAAGAGGTTTCATATAAAAGGATTGTGAGAATGGAATTATATAAACTTTCAAAACATATTACTGAAGATGAAGAATATTCTGGTTTTGTTGGGGGATGGTAAAAATTTTTGTTATTTTAGTTTATGATTTCAATGAAAAAAGAGTGGCAAAGGCTTTGAAGAAGTGTCGACAATATTTGACTTGGGTACAAAATTCTGTTTTTGAAGGAGAAATTACTCAAGGTAATTTAAAAAAACTAAAAATGGAATTGAAAGCTTTCATGAAGAAAGATGAAGATTCTGTAATAGTTTATCAGTTTGCAAGTTTGAATTATTCTAAAAGAGAAAATTTTGGGTTGATAAAAAATGAGGAAACGCAATTTTTATAAGGAGAAAATAAAATGGTTTTGAATTTAGAGATGAAAGTTGATGAATTAACTCTTCCGGTAAATTATAATCATATTCTTCAAGCTGTAATTTTAAAGTGGATAAATGATGAAAATTATAAAAACTTTCTTCATGATAAAGGGTTTACTTGTCGAGATAGAGTTTTTAAGCTTTTCACTTTTTCAAGAATTTATGGTGAAAAAAAGTTTTTTAATTCTCAAAATAATACTTTAACTTTTTATGAAAAAATAAAACTGAAAATAGCAGGGCTTGATGATTATTTTCTTGAAAATATTGTAAAAACATATTTTTTTGAAGATTATTTTGAAATTTCTAATAAAAAAATTTATTTGGATTCTATTAAAGGAGAAAAAATTGAAAATAAGAAAAATAAAATAATTGTAAAAACTTTATCTCCTGTAACTATTTATAGTACTGTAGAAATTCATGATAAAAAGAAGACTTATTATTATCATCCTTCAGAGGTTGAATTTTCTGTGTTACTTAAAAATAATTTGATAAAAAAATACGAATCTTTTTATGGTAAGAAAATTGAAAATGCTGAATTTAAGGTTTTAAAACATAAAAATTTAAAACAGAGTGTTGTTCGGTATAAGAATTTTATTATAAAAGGGTGGAATGGAATTTTTGAGCTTCAAGGAAGTCCGGAATTATTGAATATAGCTTTAAATGCAGGTTTGGGGGGTAAAAATTCGCAAGGTTTTGGATTTGTTCAGGAGGCGGTTTGATGCAGGAAGCTGTTTATGAAATAGGTAAATTGGTTGTTTCTAAGGCAAGCGATCCTTTGATTCCTCATATAAAAAAAATTAAAAATTCTAAAAATAAAAATGGTGACTCTTTAAACATATTCAAAATAAATTTTGATATGAATAAAGACGTTATCATTTTTTCTATTGAAGAAGAATATTCAGATTTTTCTTCGAAAGATTATTTATTTGTTGGACGAATAGGCGGGCCAAATTCAAAACAGTTTATTTTAAGTGATAATAAATTTGATTATTTTATTTCAGAGAGTATTCCAAATTTATTGAATAAATTGGAAGATGAAGAAAAAAGAAATTTATTTCAGGAAGTGTTAAACAAATTTTATTTAGAAAAAGATGGTAGTTATTTCTTAAATATTGAAAAAATAGAGGAAAATGAAGAAAAAATTGATAATGAAAATTTGAATTTAAAACATGTGAAAGATTATATAACAAAATATGTGAAAAAGAGATTTGATTGTAAGTTAAAAGACGATTTCGCACTTTTTGTTTTGTGTATAAATGATGAGCCTGTTTGTAAAGAGGATTTTTACAGAGAGCTTTTAATTAATAATCTGATTAGTTCAACAGATAAATCTAAAAAGAGTTTAAAAAATGTAGATAAGGGTTGTTGTAATATGTGTGGTTCGGAATCAAATTTGATAAATAATTCATCAAAATTCCCTATAAAATATTATATAACTGATAAGATTACTTTTGCAAGTGATTTTAAATCTGAAAATTTTAGAAAAAATTTTCAATTTTGTGCAGAGTGTGAAAATATTCTTGTTTCAGGGCAGAATTATATAAAAGAAAAGTTAAGTTCAAAGATTTCAAATTTTTCTGTTTATTTAGTTCCTCATTTTATTTTTGATCAGCCTAACGATTTAAAAAAATTGGAAAAGTTAATTACTAAATTGAGTAGTTCTTTTTCAACGGTTGTAAATTTAAAAGAAATAAAGGTTTTAAAAGAAAATCTTGCTGCTTTAAAAGAGGTTATGAGTTTAGAAAGATATGCTTTTACTTTAGATATAATTTTTTATAAAATGAGTAATGCTGCAACTAAGTTCATTAAAGTTATAAAAGATTTGAATCCTTCAATTTTCGATAAATTTGAAGCTGCTTATTATGATGTGTATGATTTGTTTAATAGAAATAATTTGTCTAATAAAAATTTTAGTATAAATCATATTCCTTATTTACTTCCAATAAAAAAAGATAGTTCTGGTTTTGCAAATTATAATTATATTCTTATGATTTATAATAATTTGTTTCAGCAATTAAAAATCGATAAAAAGGTTCTTATTAAAAAGTTTTTAGAAACAATAAATGTTATTTATTATGAGAAATATGGATATACGGTATCTGATGATAAAGATTTCAAATTTAAAGTTATTGAGCAATTAAAATTTATAAAATTTTGTGAATTTTTAAATTGTTTTGAAAAGGAGGAAGCTATGATTACAGATGATTTGAAACTGAATGATAAGTTCATTTCTTTTATTAAGGAAATGAACTATACGGAGCAACAGACGGCTATGTTTTTGCTGGGATATTTAATCGGAGAAATTGGAAAAAAGCAAAATTCAAACAATCAAAAAAAGCCTATTTTAAACAAACTTTCGTTTAAAGGGGCAGATAAACAAAAACTTATTAAACTGAGTGTTATGATTATGAATAAGCTTAAACAGGAAAAAATTTTACAGTATAATGAAATAATTTATTCTCAGTTTAAATTTTTATTCGATAAAAATTTAAATGGCTGGAATTTAAGTAATTATGAAAATGAGTTTTATATTTTATCTGGTTATAGTTATTCATCGGCATTAAATTATAATAAACAAAATGAAAGCAAGGGGGAAGAAGAGAATGGAAATAAAGAATAGCGAATTGCTTTATATTTATGATGCGAAATTTACAAATCCTAATGGAGATCCTGATGAAGAAAACAGGCCAAGAATGGATTATGAAACTGACAGAAATCTTGTTTCTGATGTTAGATTAAAAAGATTTTTGAGAGATTATTTTCAAATATTAGATAAAGATATTTTTGTTACTAAGCTTGATGGTAAAGGTGTAACTTCAAGTGATAGGGTGGGAGATTTAACTGATATAAAAGAAATTTTAGAAAAATGGATAGATGTTAGATTATTTGGAGCTACTATGACTATAAAAGGTGTAAAAGATGAAAAAGGGAAAACAAAAAAAGGGGATAGTATTATTTTTACAGGGCCTGTTCAGTTTAATTGGGGGATTTCATTAAATAAGGTTGATGTAATTGAGGCTTCTATTACTTCGCATTTTACTTCAGATGAAGCTAATAAACAAGGGGCTATTGGTAAAGATTATAGGGTTAAGTATTCGTTTATAGCTTTTTCAGGAATTGTATCAGGTAAAAGAGCAGAAAAAACCTTATTAAAAAATGATGATATATTGCTTATGGATAAAGGGTTAAAAGAGGCTATTCCGCTTCTTGCTACAAGAAGTAAAATAGGGCAATATCCAAGATTATATTTTAGAGTGGAGTATAAAGATCAATTTACTTATTTAGGTGATTTAAGAGATTATATACATCTTGAAAATAATTCTAATTTATCCGAGATTAAAGATTGTGTTTTAGTTTTAGATGAGCTTATTCAATTGTTTGAACTTAATAAAGATAAAATAGAAAAAATTTATTTTTTCCATGATTCGGCATTAAAATTAAAATCAAAAGAAAATTTGGTATCTGTTAAAGAAGTTTTAGAGGGATTTCAAGTTGAAGAAATAGGGTGATTAAATGCAAATAATTATCTTTGAATTGGAGGGTAAATTTGCTCATTTTAGAAAGTTTTTTACAAATTCTTCGTCTTTATCTTATGCAGTGCCTCCAAGAACTGTTGTTCAGGGTATTGTTGCGGCTGTTTTAGGATTGGAAAGAAATAGTTATTATGAGATTTTATCTAAATCAAATGCTAATATTGCTATTGAAAAGATTTCAAAAACTAGGAAAATAAATCAGGTAATGAATTATGTTATGGCAAAAAATGTTTCAGAAATTGCAAGGCACGAAAAACATACACAAGTTCCTATTGAAATAATTGCGGGTTTTGAAGATAATGTGAGATATAGAATTTATTTTAATCATATAGATGAAGAGTTAAATTTAACTTTATTAAATTTATTAAGAGAAAATAAGTCTGTTTATCCATTGTATTTTGGGGCAGCTCCTTTTTTCTGTAAAACGAGGTTTATAGATAGCGTTTTTTCAAAAGAGGAGCTTTCGGATAATTTTATTAGTGTGAACTCTATTATAAGGCGTGATTTAATAAATGATGTGAAAATAGATTTGAAGATTAATAATTTTCATAAAGAGAAAATGCCGGTTGATTTTGATAAAAATAGATTTTTAATTGAAGCTGCGTCTTATGTTTATGATGATTCTTTATATCCTATTGAAATAAAAACAGATTCATTTTTTTATAAAATAGGTGATAAAAATATTATTTTTACTTAAAGGAGAATTTGATTCTCCTTTAATATTTTTTTGAGGTGAAAAATGAGGTTTTATTCGCATCCAGAAAAAAAACTTACAGAACATTTGAAAAATGTTAGAAATATTGCAGTGGAAAATATAGATAATGATTTAAAAAATGCGATGGAATTAGTTTCATATTGTCATGATTTTGGTAAATATACAGAATATTTTCAAGAGTATTTGAAAAATCCTTATGATAATTCAAAAGAAGATTTCCTTAAAGAGCATGGTTTGATTTCTGCTTTATTTGGTGCGTATATTTCATCAAAGATTTTTGAAGATAAAAATCTTTCTTTAATTATTTTTAGTGTGATTTGTAGTCATCATGGGAATATAAAATCTATATCTAAAAGAATAGAATTTTGTCGTACACCAAGAGAAAATGAGAAGATAAAGCTACAAATTAAAAATCTTAATAAAAATTTTGAAGCGATAAAAAATGATCTTCAAATAATAGGTTATCATGATTATTTTGAAGATTTTATTCGTGATTTTGATTATTTTTCATTTGTCGATAGTTTAAAAAAAACAGAGATTAATTTTTGTTTTGAAGAAGATATAAATAATTATTTAATTCATCAGAAGCTTTATTCAAATTTAATTTTTGCAGATAAAATTGATGCTTCAAATACTGCTATTCCTGAATCAAAATTTTTTTCATATATCAAATTGAAAGAAAATATGAATAACGATATTAAAGGTGCGAATTCAGAGAGTGCATTAAATATTATAAGAAAAGATATATTTGAAAAGGCACAAAAGAAGATAGAAGATATTGATTCTCAATCAAGAGTTTTTACGATAACTTCTCCTACGGGTTCGGGAAAAACTTATACTGGTTTTTTTTCAGCTATAAAAATAAAAGAAAAATTTAATAAAGAAAAAATAATCTATGCTCTTCCTTTTACTTCTATAATAGAACAAAATTTTAATGTAATAAAAAAACTTTTAAGTAAAGAAAATGATTTCTCAAAAAATGAGAGTAATTATATTTTAAAACATCATTATTTGAGTGCGGTTGAATTTAAAACCGAAAAAGAATATTATGAAAAACTTCAAGAAGAGTTGTTGATGGAATGTTGGACTTCTGGAATAATAATTACAACTTTTGTTCAATTTTTTGAATCTATTATAAGTAATAAGAATAGATTTTTAAAGAAACTTCCGTCATTAAGAAATTCTGTTATTATTCTTGATGAATTACAGGCTTTAGATATAAGTTATTATACTCTTGTTGAATATGTGTTGGAAAGGTTTGCTCAAGAGTATAATCTTCATATTATTATAATGACTGCTACAAAACCGGTTATTTTTGAAAATGCTGTTGAGTTGATTCCAGATAATAATGTATATTTTGAAAAATTTAATAGAGTTATTTTAAAAATAAATCATGAAAAACAATCTTTAATAAGTTTTGCAGAAGAATTTAAACAAAATTTTGAAGAAAAATCATATTTAATTATTTGTAATACAATTAATCAATCATTGGAATTATTCAATCTTCTTTCTGAATTGAATCCATATTATTTATCTACAAATTTACTTCCGGTTGATAGAAATAAAGTTTTAAACAGTATAGAAGATGATTTGAAAGAGGGTAAAAGTATAGTTGTAGTTTCTACTCAAGTTATAGAAGCTGGTGTTGATTTAGATTTTGATGTTGTTATAAGAGATTTTGCACAACTCGATAGTATAATTCAATCTGCAGGAAGGTGTAATAGAAATAATAATAAAGGTTTTGGAGATGTAAGGCTTGTTAATTTGATAAATGAAAAAGGAAAATCATTTTCTAGTTTTATTTATAGTAATTCTTCAATTGAAATCACAAAAAAACTTTTTAAAAATAAAACTGTAATTGAAGAAAAAGAATTTTTTTCTATTATAAGCGAATATTTTAGTTTGTTAAAAAAGAATAAATCGAATGAAATTTCTGAAAAATTTATTGAATCAATAAAAACTTTAAATTTTAACACGGAGAATTCTGAATGTCCAATAGAGGAATTTGCACTTATAAAAAATAATCCGGGATATATTGATGTGTTTTTGAGAGTGAATGAAGAGGCTGAAAATATCTTTAAAAGTTATCTTGAAATAAAAAAAGAAGATTTTACTATAAGAAAAGAAAAATATCTTGAGATAAAATCAAAAATGAGTAAATATTTTTTATCTATTCCAGAAAAATATTACTCAATTTTAGAGATTTCTAAAGATAATTCATTCTTTCCTAACCTTTCAAAAGAAGCGTGTGATGAATATTATGACAGCAAATTAGGTTTTAAAAGAAATAAAAAATATGAAGAAGATTATTTTGTTTTTTAGTGGATACAAAGTTCGAATTTTTCACGCTTAATTTAAAGAGTATATTTTTGTTGCGTTGTAGGGTATTTGACATTTTTTTTGTTTAGTAGTATAATTATAGTATAGGATACATGAATAAAAAGCGGAGATTCCCTGCCAACCATAAGTGGGAGTTAAAATAGTTTTTTATTAGAAAAGTGGAGAAGATTTTTATTCTCCACTTATTTTATGGTTATTTTTCCTTTTTTTAGAGTATAGTTTATAGGTTCGGTAAAAATTTTACTTCCAGGTTTTATATAATATTTTATATCAATTCCGCTCTTATCATAAAAGTTGTATTCTCGTATTAATTCAAGTTTACCTTCAAATTTTATTTTATTATCGTATTCAATAAAGTTATAAGTTATAAACTCTTTTTCCTTTTCTTTAAAAAAAATATTTTTTGTGCAGTCTATTTTATTTATTGAACTACATTTTATCAATCCAAAGCCATATTTTACTTCCCCACCTACATAAATACTTTCACACTCTTTTATAAAATCTTTTATAGTTTCATCATTAATTTTTAAATACCCTTTCCAAAATAGTTTCTCTTTAATTTTATCTTTTTTGTTAGGCAAGATATAATCAATTTCATGCAACGATCCTTCTACAGCTTCTCTATTTTTTGTTTTGACTGCGGTTGAAACAAAAGTATCTGTAAAATAATATCGGAATTTTCTTTCGCTATAATCTCCTAAATAGAGTTCCCCATCTTTATATTCTGGAGTAAGAACATTTTCAAAATTATCTCCATTTTTTATAATAGGAAAAAAACAGGAAATATTTTCAAACATTTTCTGAATTTCTTGAATTTTGTTTTTATCTTTTTCTTGAATATCTTTTTTAATAAATGAATTGGCCAAAGCTCCCCAAATTGTTTGGCCGGGAATGAAAATTTTTGTTTCTGATACAACTCCATGTTTTTTAAATCCTAAATGTAATGGCTGTATTTGTTCGAAAATAATTTCATAATAATTTTCACTCATATCATTATACCGTTTTATTTGGAGATTTAGCTTTTGAATGATACCTTGCATAAATTAAAGCTTTTTCCATAAGCTCTTTGAAATAAAGTAATTTCATTAAGTCTTTAGATAAAGTTTCAAATTTGTTATCAAGATCATTATCATTGCCAGGTATTTCTAATAAGTTAAATATTTTTATGTATGAATCCTTAAATTTGGCATTTGTTTTTTTACTTTCAATGTACACTTTCATTGCAAAAACGCCATCTCCCGCTAAAACTCCAAGAGTTTTTTCAATATCAGTTTCGTTTAAATTATCGGAAAGTTTCTTTCCAAGAATATTAATTGTATATTCAATATTTTCAATCATTCTTATCCTCTCCTTTTTAACCACTTGCTTTTAATTTTCTGGGTTATTAAAAAATAGTTCAATCCTTCCAAAACCTCTTGTTGTCATTCCGCCAACTCCAAGACTTTCAAACAAAATTTTACTTTCAATTAAGGCATTTTTTATTTGAGAAATTTCGAAATCATTAGTTGATCTCTTAAAAATTCGTAATTCACTATAAAAAATTGTTCCTCTGGGAATCGCTTCTGAAGTAAATAAAGCTTTATCTTTTGCAGCACCTGTTAAAGGATCAATTGAAACGGAAGTTCTTACTTCAAGATTAGAATTAATAATTTGAGAAATAATTGTATCTGAAACAATTATGATATCTTTTATATCAATTTTATTATTCAAGGTTTTAATTATTTTATTATTCAAGGTTTCATTTGTTTTAGTTTTTTCTTCGGCAGTTAAATTATTTTTTAACCCCGTTAATTTTAAATTTATCCATCCTAAATTTATAGATGAATTGTTATTTGCTTCAAAACTTTTAGCGGTTTCATTTGATATTTCATCAATTATTTTTATATTTAAAGCATCATTTAATAATCGTGGAGAAGTTACCCATTTTACACCAAATCTTGATGGAACAGGGAAAAATAATATATTCATATCAGAAATAAATACTTGGCCTTGATTTGATTTATCATTTTTTGAAAATCCAAAACTTTTGCATACTATACACTTTCCACAATGACCTTTACTATTTTCAGAAGAAAAGTTTTCATTAGGTTCATCTTGACCAGCACATTTTAATTTTGAAAAAATATTTTTTTCTTGACGTACCCATTTATTAGGAGTATTATCTAAAAAGACTTTTAGTTTATTTGATTCATTTTCATGTATAAATTTTCTTCTTTCTTCTAAATCTTGGCATTCTTCCTTAAAATAACTATTTAAACAAATACTCATAAAACTTCTCCAAGTACCGGAAATACTACTTCCAGGAATTTTAGGTATTTTTGTTGAAGGGTCTCTAATGATCGTATTATCAACTCTTCCAATAGTAAATCCGCCTGTGCCTATATAAACAGGGTCTTTTGACATAACAAAAACTTTAATATTTTCCAAATACTTTTCCATAAGTACCTCCTATAAATTAATTTGATTGTATTCGTACATATCAATAAAGCATTTCAAACAGCTAATAAATTTCTCTTTATTTAGTATTTCAAACGTTTCTTTACTATTAATAAGAATATCTTTTATGTTGTCTGATAAATTTTTTCCAAAAATATTTATAAAATGTGATTCGAGAAGTATTTTTGAACTTTCAAATTCTTTGTTGTTTTCAAAATTACAGCTTTCTAGAATTTGATAAATTAAAGTTACCATTTTTGTGGCTTTTGAATAATGATTATCATATATCTCTTTAAATTTTGATAATTTATTCCATTGTTCCCAATCATACGGTCTGTTAGATTTTAAAAATAGTTTTCTTTTTGATTTTTCATAATAAATTTCATTTCTTCTAGCATTTGAGTCTAAAAATTCAAAATCTATTGTGTTGGGAAAAATTTTAATGTTTTCGTTATTATTTTCATTAGTATTATCAATAGATTTTACATAGGCTTTTTCGTTGGGTTTATTAGGGAAATAAAATGAATAGATGTTATCATTATTATTATCAAATTCAAATAAAGAATAATAAATTGAACTATTTTTTTCTTCTAGAGGGCCCTTCATTTGAAATTTTGTTTCTAAAAATTTTTTATATTCTTTTGCGTTTAATGATTGCTCTAAATCTTCAAATTTTATATCTCTTCTAATATTTCTTAGTGCTTTTATACCTAAATATAAAGGTTTTTTGTAATTCTGAATTATTATTCCCATATGTAAAGGTAGTTTTCCATAAACCCATTTGAATTTTTTAATATATTCAATTTGAATATTTTTAATAAATGAATTAACTTTAGTTGCAGGAATACAAAATTGCCATGAAATTGGAGTTGGCCTTATAATTGAAAAATAAGGTAAAAAAGGTTTTAATTCTGCTTTACTTCCTTTTGTAAGAGTAATTTTTTCATTTTCATCATTATAATTAGTTAAAATTATATCTTCTTTTAATTTTTCATCTTCCAAAATAGAATTTATATCTAATAAATCAACAGTTGATAAAAAATAAAATTTTTTTTGATGTTTGATAACATTAATATTATTATATGAATATTCTTTGAAATCATTATTTGAATTATTGTTTTTTTCTTCGAGGGTAACAACAAGTCTCTTTGGTTCGTTAATTTTAGATATATCTAAAAAATTTGAAATATTATCTTCAACATCTTTAAAAAAATGCAAAGTTGAATTCCAAATTCTATTGATTCTTGCCGGTGAAGCTGATTTTGATAATAATGTTTGAGCTAACATAATTGATAAAAAATTTATGTCTGAATTAGTTAGGTTTTTAAAATGAATCTTTCGTTCTTTAAAATTTAAGATATTTTCACTACTAAGATTTTTTGAAAATATTTCTTCTTTATTTGTATTGATAAGCGGCTCTATAAAAAAAGTTTCAAGCTGTTTAATAATAAAACTAAAAATAAATAAATTTTTTATTTTATTAAAATCATATGTATTACAATTAATAGATAAGTTCTCTAAATTGATATTTTCAATACAAAAATTTATATTATAATCGTCATTATCTTTATATTTACTATAAAAGTTATTTATCACTCTTTTGAATACATCTTGGTTGGTTTTTCTAAGGTTATTTTCTGCAAGCTTTAAAATGTCTAAAATCTGATCAAAAATTTTTCTAATATTTTTATCTAAAAAATTTAGAAAACACATAAAATCTTCTTCGTTTAATTTTTCAGAAAAATCATTTATGTTTTTTAATTTATTAAACATGGTTTCAAATTTTTCTATTAAATCTGAATAAGCTTCTTCATTATGTAATAATAGTGTATCAATATATTCTCCATTAAGCCATTTATTTAGTTCAAATTTTAATGTAACTAAAGCAATATTATCACTATTTCTACTTCTTAAATCGGAAGTCCATATAGTATCTTTAGTTGAATTTTTTTCCCAATATTTAAAACGACTTTCCTTTCTTTCGTTGCATATTTCACATATCATTTCGTTATTTTCATTTTTCATTTCAGCAACTCTGTTATTACATATTTGACAAATGATGTAATGATTATTATTAATGTGTTTTGGAGAATCAATTTTTGAAAAATCAGCTTTTAAAAAATTTTCTTTTGCGGTTTCAACTAATTTACCTAATTGTCCTAACCCTTTGCTTTCTTTTGAGGAAATTATGTAAGGATATATTTCATCATTAAAATTATTTTTGAAAATACTGTATATTTCATCTTTTATCTCATTATCATTTAAATTTAGATTTTCAGGTACAATAAAATAGATTCCTGTTTCATCTCTATAAACTTCATTTCCTAAATAATGGTCAATCTCAATTAATTTTTTAATTTCTTCATCAACAATTTTAGCTCTTTCTCTATACCATAAAACATGAGCTGGTTTTAACCCTATTTCAGCAATAGATAATTTATCGTATTGAATACCTAAAATTTTCCATTTTATTGAAGTTGGATCATTTAAATAATCAGTATATTTTTTATTATCTATTAAACAAGAACGTAAAGCGGCTTTATACATTGAACTTGTCATATAAGCTTGATCCCAAAGAGTTACGTCATTTATTGGAAATCTACTATCGCTTAATAAATTGAGATACCATTTTTTTACAGAATCAAGAATATAGTTTTGGATTTCTTCCCATTTTGGGTTATGATAATAATCATTTAATTTTAAAAAATTATCTAATTCTTTAAAAAAACATAATCTATATCTATCAAAAAAAGATGGATCAATTTTTTTAATTTCGCTTCCAAAAGCATTAACAATATTTACTGATTTTGAGCCGGAACTATTTGGTTCACCTTTTTCTATACCAGAATTGACATTTTCACACCCTCTAAAAAATATTTTATTAACTATTTCTAAACTTGAGATATCACCTTTAAAAAATTCTATCCAATTTTTATTATCTAGAGTTTCGCAAATTTCAGAAAAAGATATTTTATTATTTGAAAATATAAAATCTTTTAGTTCAGAGGATGTTTTTTCTAAATCAATTTCAAAGCGAGATTTATAATAATCTTTATAATTATAAAATCTTTTATAACCATATATGTTTTCATCAAAATCAGCATTTGGGAAAATATCTTTCCATATGTTTAATTTCACATGAGTCTTCCCAAGATTAAAAAGTAATGAAGCAATTTCTATTTTTAGAATTTCATTTTTATTATTATTATTATTATTATTATTATTATTATTATTATTCATCCTTCATCATTCCTTTCCAATGATTTTCAATTTCTTTTAATTTTTCATCATTGTTGAAATAATAAAAACTATTTTCTTTTGATATTTTACCTATTCCCCACCCAAGTTTTGATTTCGCCCCTATACCTTCTTTTTCAATAGCATTAATAACACATTTCAAAATATTTTGAAAATCCAAAATAACCTGTTCATATTTTGTCAAATTATACGGAACATAAACTAATTGTAGAATGCCTTCAGTTTTTTTAGGAACAACTTCATAAAAAATTGGGTTTTTTCCAGCTCTTGTACCTCTATTTTGAGGGTTAATTACTTCAAATGAAATTTTATTAAAATATGTAGGATAAAAAATCAACATTCCTTTTTGAGTTTTTAGTGTGCTTTTATTTATATATTGTATTAAAGAATCACTTATTTTTTCTTTTGAAAATTTTGTATTTATTCCTAATGAAAATATACAGTAGTTTAAAAAATTTAATAAAAGATTTTCACCATTTTTATCATTATTATTCTTCATTAAATCTATTTTATTTTCAATTTCTCTAAATTCAGTTGAACCACTTCCAAATAATCTTAAAAATGAATCAAAATTTTTAAAAAAGTCGGAGTCTTTAAATACACAATTCAAAAAACTTTTTGAAATAATACCTTTCCAAGAACTACCTCTAATCATTGGTGTTTTAAAAATTTTTTCTTTTATGATATTATTTGTTATTGGATAAAATTCATCATCATCTTTTGAGTAGTAAGGAGATTGAAGTTTAAAATTAAAGCTAAATATAAATGAATTTTTTGGGTGTTTAAAAATAAAATTTTTTGCTTCAATATTTTCCTTTATTCCTGAAATTTTTTTTATTTTTTCAGTTTCAATCTTATTTTCAGAAGAATTGATATTTTTAAAGTTTTCGATAAGCTGGTTAAACGTAAAATCTTTTAGAGCCACATTTTTAATTTTAGAATTTATGGAATTGAACTTAGAACTTATTTTTAATATAGATAAAATTTCATTATCTTTTATTAGGTTAGGATATAAATAATCTAATAATTGTTGCTTTATGACATTTGCATTGGATTTATCAATTATTCTGTTGCATTCACTTAATTTGGTTTGTATTTTTTTTTTGTTTGTATAATTAAAATCAAAAATATGTTCGCTATTCATTAGTTTTATTCCCCTTTTCATTAAAAATTTTTAAACAATATAAATTAATGAAATCTAAAGAATATTCCCCTTTATCATTTTTATTAACAATTGGAATTATTTTAGTACCAAAAGGGCCTTCAAAATCTTTAGATTTCACTGTTGAATATCCAAAGCAATAATGTCTTTTATCTAGGTTATTTTCTTCCTTTTTCATTTTAATTCTAGATTCACTTTTCTTTTTAACGGCTGCTTTTATAATCTCTTCAAGAGATTTTTCTGAACAAATATTTTCATAATAAAAAATTTTTGGTTCTGAATTATTAAAATTTTTTATGTTATTTGAGATCTCGCTAATCTTATCTTTCTTGATAAAACTTTCAAAATTTATTTCTAAGTCTTGTGAATTATTTTCTGATAAAAAATTTAAATTAATATTTTTAAATGGAGTATTTATTTCACTTGAATTTAGAACTTTAATTCTTCCATAACCTATATTTGCTCCGGCACCAATAAATCCATATTTTTCAATAGCTTTAAATAAAGGGTAAATTAAATCTTTTGCAATAACGGAATAAGTTTCAAGTACTACTTTAAAACTACCATAAAAATTCTCTTTTTTATGAAACCAATATTTTTTATCAATTTTTTTATTATTGTTTGACTCAAATAGTGTTTTTTTTATTTCGTCAATCTTTTTTATTTCGTCAATCTTTGTTATTTTTATCAACCCTCCCCAACCAGTGCAACCAAAAATAACAGAAGGTATTGAAAGTAGTTTTTTTTGATATAGTTTTTTAGCAATTTCAAGTTTTAATAATGAAAAATCAGTAATAGAATTTGAAATTGAAATTGAATTTTTTAATTCCGAAATAACTTCTTTATAATTATTTTCATCTAAAATTTCATGTAATTTTATATCTGAAGGATTAGACAAAAAATAGAATAATTCAAACCAAAATCTCATTGACCCTAAAATAGAAGAAGGTTTGATTTCAGTATGTTCTCCAGAACAATTCCCCGTAAACAACGGAGTAATAGTCTCAAAAAATATAGAGAAATTTTCTTTTGAATTACAAATGTTAATCACCTCCAAGTAATAATTTTTCAAAATTCCTTATAGGTAGTATGGAAATATGGGAAATAACAGAGCAAGAATATAACCTATTTGAGTTTCAATTCCTTATAGGTAGTATGGAAATTTTTTGCAGCTGTTCTTCTTCCCAATTGACATCGTGTTTCAATTCCTTATAGGTAGTATGGAAATTGTTATATATTGGTGATAATACAACATCAAGAAGATAGTTTCAATTCCTTATAGGTAGTATGGAAATCCTTTATTGTCAGTTTTTTATTAATACTGTCAACGTGTTTCAATTCCTTATAGGTAGTATGGAAATTTGGATGAAGATACAAAGGAAGCAGAACCAGAAAAAAGTTTCAATTCCTTATAGGTAGTATGGAAATCTTTTACCTTGCCAAAATCTTCAAGTGCTATAATTCGTTTCAATTCCTTATAGGTAGTATGGAAATGATAACGGTCGTTGCGAAGTGTTCGCAATTAATCTTTAGTTTCAATTCCTTATAGGTAGTATGGAAATATCATGGCGATTGTCTTGAAGTCATGAACGAACTAAGTTTCAATTCCTTATAGGTAGTATGGAAATTGTTTCTGCTAATTCTATAATAAGACTTTTCCCTATGTTTCAATTCCTTATAGGTAGTATGGAAATAATCATTGTATGCGGAGTATCATAAACTTTTGAAAAGTTTCAATTCCTTATAGGTAGTATGGAAATAGAGCAATAGAAAAAAACAAAATGCAACACAGGGCAGTTTCAATTCCTTATAGGTAGTATGGAAATTTTTATATTCTCCAACTGTTAGCATTTCAATCACCGTTTCAATTCCTTATAGGTAGTATGGAAATATGCAGATAAAGGACCGGGATCAGTTGAACACGGTATGTTTCAATTCCTTATAGGTAGTATGGAAATAATCATTGTATGCGGAGTATCATAAACTTTTGAAAAGTTTCAATTCCTTATAGGTAGTATGGAAATCGATATAACCCTAAACCTGTTTGCGTTTTATCAGAGTGTTTCAATTCCTTATAGGTAGTATGGAAATGGGATCTTTTTTTTTGACAATTAATTAAAAACGTGGTAGTTTCAATTCCTTATAGGTAGTATGGAAATTAGAAAATGATGAGTTTATGTTTTTTGATGGGAATGCGTTTCAATTCCTTATAGGTAGTATGGAAATTTAGAAAATAGCTTACGGCAGCTTACGTGTTGTTTGGTTTCAATTCCTTATAGGTAGTATGGAAATCTATTGTAGCCAAAAAAACTTGTGTTTTACCACACTGTTTCAATTCCTTATAGGTAGTATGGAAATTAACTACTTATGAGGGGAGATGAACAGAATGACTGAGTTTCAATTCCTTATAGGTAGTATGGAAATATATAGCGTCTACATACCTGTAAAATCTGTACTACTGGTTTCAATTCCTTATAGGTAGTATGGAAATATATAAAATCATTATTTTTCCTCCTCCTTTTCTTCGTTTCAATTCCTTATAGGTAGTATGGAAATGGTAAATGCGATCCAAAAACTGCGGTATGTTTTCTTGAGTTTCAATTCCTTATAGGTAGTATGGAAATTAATGTTTAATTTATTGTTTTCTAAAATGCAAAACTGGTTTCAATTCCTTATAGGTAGTATGGAAATCTTCTGTTTCTTCTTCTTCACCCAAAGACAAAATGTTGTTTCAATTCCTTATAGGTAGTATGGAAATCCCGCAAAATGCAACGCAGAGGCGGAAAATGGAATTGTTTCAATTCCTTATAGGTAGTATGGAAATAATTTTTAAAATATGTCTTAAGTCACTAACGATATCGGTTTCAATTCCTTATAGGTAGTATGGAAATTTTCGCCTGCTTTTCTTCTTTCACAGGGTTCACCTTTGTTTCAATTCCTTATAGGTAGTATGGAAATAACTAAAACATGTTCAAATTGTGGTTTCAAGAATAAGTTTCAATTCCTTATAGGTAGTATGGAAATTGACCCTTACTATTTTAATTAGGTATAACTAATTAGTGTTTCAATTCCTTATAGGTAGTATGGAAATGAGGATACATTTATTTACAACCCCCACGGAGATAGCGTTTCAATTCCTTATAGGTAGTATGGAAATTAAAAAAATTAAAAATGATTCAGTTGGTCTGCATAGGTTTCAATTCCTTATAGGTAGTATGGAAATAAATACAAAAAATATTGTACACCAATCAAAGACACGAGTTTCAATTCCTTATAGGTAGTATGGAAATCTAAAAAAGGAATTTAAAACACAACTTGAACAGTATAGTTTCAATTCCTTATAGGTAGTATGGAAATTCAGTTAACCTAAAAGCGGAAACGAATTTATTTTTGTTTCAATTCCTTATAGGTAGTATGGAAATGTCGCCTGAAGCCACAGGATACACCAAATTTACCTGGTTTCAATTCCTTATAGGTAGTATGGAAATCTAAAAATAATAAACGACAACAAACTAATTTATGATATGTTTCAATTCCTTATAGGTAGTATGGAAATCTTGAATCCCTTTGATGGTGTATTTTGATTTTAAAAAGTTTCAATTCCTTATAGGTAGTATGGAAATTGAACTCTGAAAATTATCTTTGCCAACCACTCCCCGTTTCAATTCCTTATAGGTAGTATGGAAATGAACGAGAAGCTTTATTTATTTGTTTCGTGTGAACAGTTTCAATTCCTTATAGGTAGTATGGAAATGCGTTTCAAGAAGTTTCTTTGTTTCAAATTTTAAAGGTTTCAATTCCTTATAGGTAGTATGGAAATTAAAAATGAGTGAAGTTTGCAAGAATTGGAATCAATGTTTCAATTCCTTATAGGTAGTATGGAAATGATAGAAATGTCTAACAAGATAGAAAAGATTCAACCGTTTCAATTCCTTATAGGTAGTATGGAAATAGTTAGGAGTAGTTTCGGATGGAGCAAACCTCACAAGTTTCAATTCCTTATAGGTAGTATGGAAATGGGGATTCAGAAATTAACGATCCACACATTGAAAGAAGTTTCAATTCCTTATAGGTAGTATGGAAATTTATTTTTTTATTACAAAAACAACATTCCATGCAAAGTTTCAATTCCTTATAGGTAGTATGGAAATTAAAGCGTGGGAGTTTGTTTTGTTCATTTTTTCAAGAGTTTCAATTCCTTATAGGTAGTATGGAAATCTTATAGGTGTGATATTTATTGAAAGCTTAGAAATAAGTTTCAATTCCTTATAGGTAGTATGGAAATCAGGGCTTTTGTTGGCGATTTTTGATAATCTTTGATGTTTCAATTCCTTATAGGTAGTATGGAAATGCAAATCCTTAAGCGTGAAACTGCCAACAAAAGCTTGTTTCAATTCCTTATAGGTAGTATGGAAATTTATGCAATCGTTGAATTAGAGAGCGGAAGAAACCCGTTTCAATTCCTTATAGGTAGTATGGAAATGTACGTTTGCCATTTTGTTCTACCTCCTGTCTCCGAGTTTCAATTCCTTATAGGTAGTATGGAAATGCATTGCACTTACTATTATATCAGAAAAATAAGATTATTGCAAATTATTTATAAGAGGTTAAAATTTTCTAACAATACTTTATTGATTAGGGTTTGTGCATTTGTCGAACTACGGTGTTTTTTTCTCTACTACACATCGACCAAAAAATTTAAGGAATAAAAATATACGATTTTATTTATTATCTAATTCTTTTATTGCCCAGTTTTGATGTTCAAGAAGCATTGAATTTATTGCTTCTTCTTTTTTTAACCATACTAAATAATGGTCGTTTTCTATTGGTTCTGATATTTTTTTTATTAAATTAACTTTATAAAAATATCCTATGCCTTTTAAATATTCTTTTAGTTTAGGTGAAAATTCATAAATTGCTGCAGTGCCTATAAATTTTTTAATTTCTATAGAATATCCTGTTTCTTCAAGTAATTCTCTGTGAAGACATTTTTTAATTGTTTCATTTTTTTCCAAACCGCCTCCGGGTAAAAAATAACCTCTTTCTGTTTTTATAACAGCGATTTCATCATTTTCATTAACTATTAAAGCGTATACAGCTTTTCTTTCTTTGTATTGTATGCCTTCTGTTTTTTCTCCAAATTCTTTCATGGGTTTATAAAACTCCTTTTAATTTTAAAATTGTCATTCTAATCCATGAGCGTTTTCTATGAGTTTAGATAATTTAGATAATGCTCTTATTGCAGGAGCTCCATCAATAATATCATGATCAACTAAAATCGACATATACATATAATCTCTTATTTCTATATTATTTTTAACTACTCCTGGTTTTTTAACTACTGAGCCTAATGCAAAACATAATGGATGAATGCTTACTGGAACAACCCAACCGTTGAATCTTCCAATCATTCCTACTGCGGTTATCATAACTGTTCCCATATTATTTTTTGTTAAAAAGGGGTTGTTAATAATTTTTTTCCAGATGTATCTTCTCATAAATCCTGGCATTAAATAATATAATTGCATTAATCTTTTATTCTTTTTTTCTTCTTTGCCTAATACATAATTGCTTTCATTATGTATTTCCTGATTTTTTGCATTTTTAAGTTCTTCGTTGATTTCAAAAAGGCTTTTTTCATTTGCTTTTCTTAATAAATAAGGTAACGGAACTTTTTTTCCTTCAACTTCTCTTTCAATTGCTATTGAGATATCAACATCATTAAAAGTTACTACCTCTCTTTTACCTTTTTTTACTCCGTGAATTTGTTTAAATTCTTCTGATGCAATGCTTACACATTTTATTATCCATGAATAAAATGATATTTTTTCATTTGCTTTTCTTTTTTCTTTAAGAAGTTTTCGGGCTTTTGTTACGTCTAATTCGATTAAGGCTTTGACGTGATGTTTTTTAAGCCCAATTGCTCCTATGTCTATTGTGGCGATTCTGCTTGAAGGGAATTTTTCTATATTGTAATTTCCATATTTATTATTTTGCATTTTTATTCTCCATTATTGATTTTTATAATTAAATATCGGTCCTCTGTAAAAGATATTGGGTAAAAATTATTGAACGATAGTAGGTTATTGAAAAAAATATTGAAGCGAATAAATAATCTAAAAACTTTTTAAAACTCTCCGCTCTGTCATCTCGAATGACGTTTTTTTGGAGGAGAGATCTGCGAACTTTATTTTTTTATTAATTTATTTCAAAACATATAAAGTATAAACCGCAGATTTCTCCTCAAAAAAAGAACTCTTTTTTCGTTCGAAATGACAAATCACATAATTTTCTTTTACTATTTATAAGTTTCAACTTTTCATAATTGGTCGGCTAAGTCGGGGGCATCGCTGCCCCTTTCTCGCCTAAGAACGGTACGTGAGACTTTCGCCTCATACCGCTCAAGCATTCAATAACTCAGTTTTA
>Ga0334889_1001933_pt1 | contig 25213 bp, 24 predicted proteins | sample GraSluR1_MG_2_FD_207222 | JGI IMG/M metagenome (GOLD analysis project Ga0334889, IMG submission 207222) | Sludge microbial communities from methane-producing bioreactor in Wageningen University, Netherlands - Granular Sludge_8_08-R1 | ecosystem: Engineered > Bioreactor > Anaerobic > Unclassified... | reverse complement strand
TAAATCTCGCAACACGAGGAACTCCTCCATGTCCAGCATCAGCACAACCCCTGAGTTTCAACTCAGGGATTAGCAGGTGGACAGTTTTATTCCGCCATAATTGGACAGATTTAGACCGCCAGTGACAGTATAAAACTCGAATCAGTCAAAGTTTCTGATTTTGGATCTAATTGTCTATCGATCTGAGCTAACTCTGATATTTTTCCGTTAAGTTGTTGCTTTAAGCTTATTCTCATGTATTCAACAAAATTTCTATTAGCTTTAATTAAATTCAAAATGTTTCTGATTTTTTTATTCATTAGGTCACTATTAAACGAATATTGGATTGAACTTAAAGTCTCTGTCAGATCTCCTTCTCTTTCAGCTATGTCTACTATTAGCCTATCACTAAGTTGATGTTGCTGAATAAGGTTATCTCTAGTCGATTGTAACATATAGAAATCGTCTGGCCTATAATATTTCATCACGCTCTCTATACGCTCAGATTCGAATTTTGCCTGAATGAGGGACGCATACAGCTGGAATAGTTCATCTTTTTGTCCGTTTAATAGTGTGTAAACTTGTCGTCTCTTCTCATGATCTTCTTTATCTATTCTTCTTTTCTCCATTATATAAGTTCCAAATAGGGTGATCAAGGTGCCGATTACAATACCTGCCACACCAACGATTGCAGTTGACAATTGGCTTTGTTGGGGTTGTATTGAAATAATTAAATTCATATCTAATTCCGTGTGAATTTTATGTGACAGTAATCATCTTCGATTTGAGCGGCTACCCCTTCCTACTTCAATGCCATGAGGTGCGTCTCTATCGCCTCCCTGCTGTTGCTGAGGGCCTCCTCGATCGTCTCTCCCTGAGAGTAGCAGGCCAGAAGCTCCGGCACCTCCGCCCAGAAGCCGCCCTCCTCCGCAATTTCATGATCCCACCATCGTGCGGCGGCCTCAGCACCCCTCCTCCTCCTTCCCCTCGATCTTCTCCAGCTTCTCCAGAACCGGCCTCGTCGATACGGAGTTCATCTCAAGCCCCAGCTCCTCGGGAGCTAGGCCCAGGGCGAGCCCCGCCATCTGGGTGACGTATAATACGGGGAGGTTGATCTTTTCGCCGAACTTCTTCTCCAGGAGCGGCTGGTTGGCGTCGAGCATCAGGTGGCATAGTGGGCACAATGCGACGACGAAGTCGGCGCCCGACTCCTTGGCGTTCCGGAGGATCCGGATGAGGGTCTCGGCGGCCGCCTCCTCCTCGGGCATGAAGATGGGGCCGCAGCAGCACTTCATCTTCAGCCGGAAGTCCGTCGGCTCCGCGCCCAGGGTCCGGATGAGGTCTTCGAGGATCGATGGATTCTCGGGGCTGTCGATCCCCCCGCCGGGGCGCGTCAGGAGGCAGCCGTAGTAGGGGGCGGCCTTGAGGCCGGCCAGGGGCCGAGCGATCGGATTCTTCTCCTTCGGACCGTTCTTCTTCTTCTGGTCCTGATCCCCTTCATCGGCCTTCCGGAGGGCCCTTGCGATCGTCTCGATGACGTGGAAGACCTCTTTTTCTCCCTCGTACTTCACCTCCAGCGCCTCGTTCACCCGCTCCCGTACTTTTCGGTCGCCGAGGCGGATCATCGCCGCCCGGAGCCTGCTGTAGCAGATCGAGCAGGAGGCCATCACCGGCAGGTCGGTCCTCACCAGGTTCCTCGCCGCCAGGGCCGTCGAGACGACTTCGTTCGAGACGTGGGTGGCGCCGCAGCAGTTCCAGTCGTCGATCTCATCAAGCTCGACCCCCAGAGCCTTGCAGACCGCCAGGGTCGAGATCTCGTACTCCCTGCCGGTCGACCGGGCGACGCATCCGGGGTAGTAGGCGAGCTTCATTTTTCGGCCTCCTTCGTCTCTTCGGCCTTTTCAGCCTTCTTTGTCTCTCCAGCTTCAGCCGCTTCGACCTTTTCTGCCTCAGCCTTTCCCTCGTCTCCGAGAAGCTCGAAGATCCGCCTAATCTCCTCGGTCCCCTCGATCCTCTCGCCTCTGGCGGCCTCGAAGCCAAGCTCGATCTTCCCCTTGGGGACGAGCTCCGCGCCGAAGGCCATGATCTGAGCCGCAGAGCTGGGGCTTCGGATCATGTACTCCGCCGAGAGGAGGAACTCCGATATCCGTCCATAGTCCCTGATCTGGCGGGCGAAGATCCCCTCGAAGACCGAGTCTCTGCACCTTTTCCCCTTCTCCTCGTAGATCGTCTTGAGGGCGGCGACGACGGCCATGGGCCTGATATTTCTCGGGCAGCGGACGGTGCAGAGGAGGCATGAGGTGCAGAGCCAGATCGACCTGCTCTCAAGGGCAGTTTTCTCCTCGCCTTCGAGGACGAGCTTTACGAGCTTTCGGATGGGGACGTCCATCAGGTGAGCGGTGGGGCAGCTAGCGGAGCAGGTCCCGCACTGGATGCAGGTCTTCACCTCGTCTCCGGCGAGTTTGAGGACTTTCTCTCTGAACCTCTCCCCCTCGGCGGTAATGGTCGCAGCCGCCACCGCCGTCGCATCCATCGTCTTCGCCTTCGCCTTATCCGTCATCTCTCCTCACCTCCCTCGCCCTCGGCCGAAGCCTTGGCTCTTTCCCTCTCGATCCGTTCTCCGATCTTCTCGCTCGCCTTCCCGATCTCGTCCCTCTCCCAGACGAACCTCACCTTCGGCTTGTTGATCACCGCCTCGACCCCTGCGAGGGCCTCGTTGATCCTCGATAGGAGGTCTGGGTCCCTATCGGGAGCCTCGATCTCGGGGATCGGGGCCCTCTCTATAGCGGGCGGTTCCACCACCCCGGTGAGGTCCGGCCGCCTCCTCGACTTCGAGACGATCGCGGAGATCGCCTCCTTCCACTCCTCAGCCCAGGGCGTCTCCATAACCTTCGTATGAGCGACGCCGGTCCTGTCTACCTCTATGGCCAGGCAGTGGCAGGCGTTGGCGCAGGCCCCGCAGAAGATGCACTGATCTTCTTCGACCTTTATTTTGCCGTCCTCGCCGACGTACCAGCAGTCTGCGGGACAGACGTTGAAGCAGGCGTGGCAGCCCATGGGGTCGCATAGTGGAAGCTGCCGCTCGACGAGCCTTATATCCCCCTCGAAGGGCTTGGTGATCTCCATGGCGTCGTAGGGGCATACGAGGAGGCACCTGCCGCATCCGATGCATTTGTCCTCGTCGACCTCGATCTCCCCGGAGAACTCAAACTCCTCCTCCAGCTCCAGGGGCGTACCCTCCACCTTTATCGCCTCCTCGGGACAGATCCCGACGCAGAGGCCGCAGTGGTCGCAGAGATCCTCGTCGACGAGGAGCTGCTCGAAGGGTACGAGGTCGGTGGGGGTGGGCTCTCTCTCCGTGAGGAGGAAGGCCTCGCAGAATTTGGCGCATCTTCCGCAGAGGTTGCACTTCTCGGGATCGACCTCGATCTTACCCTTCCCCTCCCCCTTCTCTTCCTCCCGGAGGGGGCCGAAGACGTCCCTTGTGGGGTAGAAGACGACGGTGATCGCCTCCGTCGGGCAGACCGGCTCGCATAGGGCGCATGGGAGGCATTTTTCGTTCGGCTCGGCCTTCGAGACGAGGCGGGGGTACTCCTCCATCTCTCTGTAGTCTCGATCGTTCGCGGTCATCCTGTAGGCGTCGACGGGGCAGAAGGCGGCGCACATCCCGCAGAAGACGCATTTATCCAGGTCGATGAGGACCGGCGGGGCGTCCAGGCCCGTGGCGATTTCGACGACGGGCCCCAGGGAGAGCGCCTTCGTCGGGCAGAGGGCGACGCAGATCCCACAGCCGTTGCACTTCTTGTAGTCGTAGTCCAGGACCTTCACCGAATCTTCCGACCTCTGGATCGACTTGATGTGTGAGCCCTCCACCTCCATCTCCTTCTCGATCTTCATCACCATCAGCTATCGCCCCCTTCGGCCTCCGGCGCTCGTAGGGCCGCGAGCTCGGTCCCCACCGGCCCCATCTCCTTCAGCTCCCGGACGAACTTTCGGACCTCTTTCGCCAGGATCTCGCCTTCGCTAGCGGCACACCAGATGATCTTCACCCTCCCGGGGTTGATCCCCACCTTATCGAGAACTCCTTTTAGGACCTGGACCCGCTGGTATGCCTGGTAGTTCCCCTTGTTGTAGTGGCACTCGCCGAGGCGGCAGCCGGATATCAGGACCCCGTCCGCCCCTCCCTTCAGCGCCTCGATGACGAAGGCGGGGTCGACCCTCCCGGCGCACATCACCCGGATCGCCCTCATGTTCGTCGGGTACTGGATCCGGGAGGTTCCGGCGAGATCCGCCCCGGCGTAGCTGCACCAGTTGCAGAGAAAGCCGACGATGAAGGGGTACTGCCCCTTGACCGCCGTCGCGGCCCGGATCTGCGCGAGGATCTGCTCGTCGGAGAAGAGGGTCATCTCGATGGCGTCGACGGGACAGGCGGCGGCGCAGGTCCCACACCCCTTGCAGGCCGCCTCGTCGACGAGGGCGGTTCCGTTGACGGAGATCGCCTTGCTGGGGCATGTCTCGACGCAGAGCTTGCAGCCTATGCACTTCTCGGCGTCGACGACGGCGACGACGGGGTCGAGGGCGAGCTCTCCTCTCACCAGAAGGCCCATGGCCTTCGACGCCGCCGCCTCGCCCTGGGCGATGGAGACCTGGATCTCCTTGGGTCCCGAGGCGCACCCCGCTATGAAGACGCCGTCGATGTGGGCCTCCACGGGCCTCATCTTGGGGTGGGCGATCTCGAAGAAGCCGTCGGGCCTCTTGGAGAGGCCCAGGAGGTTTCCGACGACGTCCGCATCCCTGTTCGCCTCGAGCCCCGCCGATAGGACGACGAGGTCGTAGGGCTTCGAACGGAAGCCCCCCAGGAGGGTGTCCTCGTAGTTGACCCGGAGCTCTCCATCCACCTCCTCCACCTCGGAGACCCTCCCCCGGATGAAGTTGATTCCGAGCCTCTGGGCCCGGATGTAGAACTCCTCGTAACCCTCTCCCCCGGCCCTAAGGTCGATGTAGTGGATTGATACCTCGGCCTTGGGGTATTTCTCTTTTATCAGCTGGGCGTTCTTGAGGGCGTACATGCAGCAGACCCTCGAGCAGTAGGGGTTTCCGACGGTCTCGTCCCTGGATCCTACGCACTGGAGGAAGGCGACGGACTTCGCCACCTCCCCCGTCGAGGGGCGGACCACCTCGCCGCCGGTGGGGCCTGCGGCGTTGAGGAGCCGCTCCACCTGGAGGCCCGTGATGACGTCCCTGTACCTCCCGTACCCGTATTCCTCCTTTCGGGCCGGGTCGAAGGACTGCCAGCCTGTGGCGACTATGATGGCGCCGACGTCGAACCTGAACTCCTCCTGCGTTTGGTCGTACTTGACGGCGTCGACGGGGCATGCCTCGGCGCAGAGGCCGCAGCCGATGCAGGATTCTGGGTCGATGCAAGCGACGAGGGGCACCGCCTGGGGTATCGGCATGAAGATCGCCTTTCTCTTCCCGAGGCCGAACTCGTACTCGTCGGCGACCTCCACGGGGCAGACCCCGGCGCACTCGTTGAGGCAGCCCTTGCAGAGCTTCTCGTCGACGAACCTCGCCTTCTTGACGCCGGAGACGGTGAACCTTCCGACGGACCCCTCGATGTTGAGGATCTCGGCGTAGGTGATGAGGGTGATGAGGGGGTGGTTGTAGACATCGGTCATCTTCGGCGCCAGGACGCATATGGAGCAGTCGTTTGTAGGGAAGACGTCGGTGAGAAGCGCCATGTACCCCCCGATTGTCGGCCTCCTCTCCACCAGATATACGTGGAGGCCGCAGTCGGCGAGGTCGAGGGCAGCTTGGATCCCGGCGACGCCCCCGCCGATGACCAGGACCTCCCGGCTGACGGGCATAGTCTCACCGGTGAGGGGGTTTAAGAGGGAGGCCTTGGCCACCGCCATCCTGATGAGATCTTTAGCCTTCTCCTGGGCCTGGGGCGGCTCTTCCATGTGGACCCAGGAGCACTGCTCTCTGATGTTCGCCATCTCCAGCATGAAGGGGTTCATCCCCGCCTCGGAGATGACCCGCCGGAAGGTCGGCTCATGGAGCCGAGGCGAGCAGGCGGCGACGACGATGCTCTCCAGCTTGTGTTCGGCGATGTCCTCCTTGATCGTCTCCTGGCCGGTGTCAGAGCAGGTGAACTGGAGATCCCGAGCGACCTCGACGCCAGGGAGGGTTTTGGCGAACTCCGTGAGGCTTGAGGGCTCCAGGACCCCGGCGATGTTCAGTCCACAGTGGCATACATAGACTCCAATTCTCATCGAAAGGACTCCAGATAATCATTAGAATTCTCGAACTTAAAGGTACCTGTTAAGGGATGAAGGCGCGAATATGCCAAAATGAATCAAAAAATCTCTTCATACCCTGCGTAAAAGATGGCATTGGGTTTGAAAGATCCAATAAATGGTGTTTTTGATCAACCTGAAGTCAAATCGACGGTTTTGTCGCTGAAATCATTCAAAATGCCCTTTATGAGAGCGGTTGATCTGTAAAAGTCAGGTGCCGGGAACGGGATCCGAACCCGTGACTTCCAGATGCCTCAGGAGACGAGCGCCTCATATTCGCATTCCCTATGAGTCTGGCGCCCTAACCGACTAGGCCACCCCGGCACAGCAGATCCCCTAGGGCAATTAGTTACATAAACGTTGTGCTCATCTCCCTCTCGCCCTCCTGGGACAACTTATTTCTAAGGGGGAGCTGGATATGGCCGCTGACTAAGATGTCTTCGATCATATCCTGCACTGTGAGCGAATCCCTATCGGGAAAGGTCGTCGTCCTCGCGGTCACGGGCTCCATCGCCGCGGTGAGGACCGTCGACCTCGCTCGCGACCTGATCCGGCGGGGGGCTACCGTCCACTCTGTCATGAGCTGTGCCGCCACAGAGATCGTCCATCCATACGCCCTGGAGTACGCGAGCGGAAACCCCGTGGTGACGAAGATCACGGGAAGGGTCGAGCATGTTGAGTTCTGCGGCGTCGGTGGCAGGGCCGACCTCCTCCTCATCGCTCCTGCCACCGCCAACACCATCGGAAAGATCGCTTGCGGCATCGACGACACCCCCGTCACCACCTACGCCACCACCGCCCTCGGGTCCGGAGTTCCCGTCGTGGTCGTACCCGCCATGCACGAGGCGATGTACCGCCATCCTGCAGTATTGAAGAACCTGGACGCCCTCCGGTCGATGGGAGTCGTGGTCGTCGACCCCCGGATCGAGGAGGAGAAGGCGAAGATCGCCGAGAAGAAGACGGTAGTGATGGAGGTCGAAAGGCTCCTGGGCCCCGGCGACCTCGCGGGAAAGAAGGTCCTGGTGACCAGCGGCGCCACCGCCGAGAAGGTAGATCCCATTCGGATATTGACGAACAGGGCCTCGGGGAAGACCGGCACGGAGATCGCTCTTGAGGCCCGGAGGAGGGGGGCGGAGGTGACCCTCGTCCATAGAGGCCGTCTCGGATTGCCGCTGCACGAGATATCCGTCGAGAGCGCCGAGGAGATGGGATGCGCCGTCCTGGCGGAGCTGGAAGGGGGCAAGTACCACGCCATGATAGCCGCCGCCGCCGTCTCAGACTACACCCTGGATCCATCGGCCGAGAAGATCAAGTCCGGGGGCGAGCTGGTCCTCAGGCTCAAGACCACAACGAAGATCATAAAGAACGTCCGGGCCCTCCATCCGGAACTGAAGATGGTGGGGTTCAAGGCAGAGACATTCCTCTCCGACGACGACCTCTTATCGAGGGCTAAGGAGTCGATGGAGAAGAACCGGCTGGACATCGTCGTCGCGAATGACGTCGGGAAGGGTGGTATGGGGACGGAGGATAACAGGGTCCTGATCGTGGCGCGGGATGGGACGATCTCTGAGGTCTGCGGTCGGAAGAGGATCATAGCCAAAGCCGTCATCGACGCCCTGGTGGGGGAGTTATCCTGAAGGCCTCGGCTCCCGCCCATATAACGGGGTTCTTCGCAGCCCGGCCCAACTCCGATCCGAAGCTGGCGGGCTCCGTAGGCTGTGGCCTCAACCTGGACCTATTTGCACGAACCGCAGTCAGCCCTTCAGAGGAGACGGCGGTCTTCCTCAATGGCGTCGAGGCGTCGGCGCCGGTTACGAGAAGGGTAGTCGATAGGCTGGCGCCGGAGCACGTAAGGGTGGAGACGGAGCTATCGATGCCCTTGGGGTCCGGGTTTGGGGCGAGCGGAGCCGGGGCCCTGAGCTGTGCCTACGCCATAAACGGGGCCTTCGGCCTGGCTCTCACCGCCGACGGAGTCGGGGAGGCGGCCCACAGTGCGGAGGTCGCCTCCGGGACCGGCCTTGGGGACGTCATCGCTCAGAACGCCGGCGGCCTGGTGGTGAGGCTCTCACCGGGGGCGCCGGGGGTGGGGGTCGTCGACAGGATCCCGGTCCCGCCCCTCAAAATCGACTGCATAGTCAGGGGCCCCTTATCGACCGAAGAGGTCCTCTCTGATCCGGGGACTATGAGGGGGGTGAACCGAGAGGGGGAGCGGGCCCTGAAGGAGCTTCTAAAGAGGCCAATTTTGGATAGGTTCGTCTCTCTATCGTGGGAGTTCGCTCAGAGGTCGGGGCTCGCGAAGGATTGGATGGAGGACGCCGTGGAGGCGGTGGAGGCTTCTGGAGGCAAGGCGGCGATGGTGATGCTCGGGGACGCCGTCTTCGCCCTCAACGGGAGGGATGCGCTCTCAGAGTTTGGAGATGGTATATCTGCGAAGGTCAACCTCGGGGGTGCCGGCCTTGAGTGAGGTGCCCAGAACCCATCCGAGATACGCATCTCTTATGACTAGGGAGAAGGTGGTGGAGGGGGTCGAGCGGGGGATCACGGGGCTCAACGGCTTGATAGCCCAGGGGAGGGGCGAGGCCCTCGACTACATCATCGGCGAGGTGACGACGGCTCCCGCGATGGAGGCGGAGCAGGCGGCGGCTGCGATGCTCCTCCTCGCCGAAAGGCCCGTCTTCAGCGTCAATGGAAACGCCGCCGCCCTCGTCCCCGAGGAGATGGTGGCCCTCGCGAGCAGGATCGGTGCCCCCCTGGAGGTCAACATATTCTACCGGACCGAAGGGAGGGTCAAGAAGATAGCCGACCTCCTCAGAGGCCTCGGGGCTGAAACGGTCTATGGAGAAGAGCCGGATGCGGTGATCCCCGGCCTCGACCACCCTCGGGCCAAGGCCGCGAGGGGCGGGATATACGACGCCGACGTCGTCTTCGTACCTCTGGAGGATGGGGACCGGTGCGAGGCCTTGGTGAAGATGGGAAAGGGGGTGATCACCGTCGACTTAAACCCCCTCTCCCGGACCGCCAGGACCTCGACGGTGACGATCGTCGACAACGTGGTGAGGGCTCTGCCCAGTCTCATATCTCTCGTCGACGAGATGGCGGGCCAGGACGAGGCGGAGTTACGGCGGCTGTTGGAGGGCTACGACAACAGGGCGGTTCTCAGACGATCGGTGGAGGAGATGATCTCTCATCTAACCCATCAATTTTCAGCTTTGGACGGCTGATCCCCACCAAAATATTTTATATACGGCTTGCATCAACCACTTCCCATGCCCAAGCGGGTCATCTCCCATCAGGAGCTTATCGAATCGGTACACACCGCCACCAGCGCTCCCTTCGACGCCATATACCCGAGCGACCGCAGCTATCTCGCCCTATCCCTTGGGGAGGTCTGGGAGACGGTCCAGTCCTTCGGTCCCGGCTCGGGGAATGGGGACGGGGTGGATGTAGATCATCTTGCTCGGAGGCTCTGGTACGCCTTCAAGGAGAGGGAGAGCCGCTCTGCCTGCGGGATGGTGAGGCTGGACAGGCCGATCGTCCGGGACGTGGTGGGGGTCGTCACCGTCGACGACATATTCTCCGAAGGCGGCCACGACCCTGTGGGGCTCGACGACTGCGTCTTGAGCGACGACCTGGCGGAGTACGCCGAGGAGGTGGGGATCCGGTTTGGGGCCGAGGCGAAGAACGGCGGCGAAGGGCGTCGGGGCGATCCAAGGGGGAAGATCGAGATGACCCTCATCGATCCCCAAAATAGAGACGTCTTCAAGAGGAGCGATGGAGGGAGCTTCGGCGCCGGCGGGTGGCGGGTCTCGGAGATCAGGGCCATCGCGGTCTGGTTCTGAAAGCCGACCTTAAACCATGGACTTCTCCGGCGTCGCCGACTCGTTCAGCGAAGAGGGGGTCGGTGACAATTGGAACTCGCTTCTTTGAGGGTTTGATCGCCGACCTCAGCTCACCTTAGCCCTGATCTCGGCGATGGCGGCCTTGATCTCGGCTATCTCCTGGCTGAGCCGCTCATACTTCTCCTCCATCCTATCGCTTTTGAGGGTCGATATGATCTCGTCTCTTCCGCGGCGGGCTTCTTCTCGGGTGGCGGAGACCTCCTCTCTGATGGCTCCGATCTCGGAGGTGTCGGCTTTGATCTCCTCGAGGATGGATATGGAAGAGTCCTGCTTGTCCAGCATCATCCTGCTGACGGCCAGGTTCTCCTTGCTGACGGCCAGGTTCTCCTTGCTGACGGCCAGGTTCTCCTTGCTGACGGCCAGGTTCTCCTTGCTGACGGCCAGGTTCTCCTTGCTGACGATCAGGTTCTCCTCGCCGAGCACTATGCTCCGGTGGAGAAGTCCCACCGCCACATCGAACCTCTCTCCCAGCTCCTCCTGCCAGTCTCCTCTTATGATCATGAAGTAGGGAAACTCGCCCGTCGCCGAAGCCCAGCGGACCTCCAGCTCCCGGACCTGTATCGGACCGTCCTTTATTCTAAGAGCCTCCACAAACTCCTGGAGGGCTTCTTCCTCCCCTTCGCCCACGATCCTGACATCGTAGGGCTCCTGGTTCTGGACGGTGCCGGAGAGCGCGAGGTTCCTTCCTATCCTCTGGACCACGTCTCTGAACCCAACCCTCTGGACGTCTCCTCTGGCGAGGATCTCGACTCGTTTCATATTCCTTTTCCACTGGGGTTCTCCTTCCATGTCAGGATTTCGGTCGAAGATCGAGAAGATCGTGTCAGGTGCACAAAGAGGCCTCAGCCCCATCTTAGGGGCGCGTATGGCATCTGTGTGGATGGCTTGCATGATGGCGTGTCCGCCGGTCTTCGGGGCCGAAGGGGGCGGCGGCCCCTTTAGCCTCAGCTCCCAAGATGGCGGCGGCCAGCGACGATGGGGGCCTTCAGCCCGAGGGGCCTGGGACGGGTCTCGGAGATTCGGGGTTAGCCGTCTCGTTCTGATCCGCCTCTCTTCTTCTTAAATATCTCAAAGAGCTGCTGGACGTTACCTGAGAGGGGTTTGAGCGGGTAGTAAGCGGTATCGATAGAGGGATTACCAATGATCGACAAAAAGAACCGGATGCAGGACCAGATGCTCGAGAAGCAGGATGAGTCGACGGGGGAGATCCGGGGGCTGCGGACGGATATGAAGGACCACATCGACTTGAGGTTTGCGAGGATCGAGACCGATCTCGCCGAGGTGAAGACGGCCCTGATAGAGAAGGGGATCATCTGACGGCAAGGATATATCTCCTCTCAGGTTCTGCTCTCGTTTTGGAATTGACCTTCTCGTGCCGTCTCTGGCGGACCCTTTTATGAGTCGAAAACGAAACGCTCCAGAGATGGGGTTAGGGGGCACTTTGTAGCCTCTTCAGAGTCGTCTTCTGCGCCGCAGCAGTCGAGCCATTGATTCGGCTCCCCCACCGGTGGTGGAACCCAGTCGTTCATGGTGACGTTGAGGTTCATCCGATGCTCTCCCAGGTAGTCTTGAGAGATGAGCAGTTTGGGCGCCCCCGCTTCGTCCAAACGGATGACGTCGAGGTTGGTGGAAGACCCTATGGTTTCAAGGTTCATACCGTAGAAGCTTGTCTTATTCGCGGATTTCATCTCAATAACCCCGTCAGAGGTGATGTTGACGGAGGTGACGGACCTGTTGGTCTGGGCCCGGTATATGCTCTCTTTGGAGAGCTTCCAGGAGTTGATGGAGGTCGCGACCATGTCCCCGTTGTTCTGGTAGTTTTCGCGGGTCCTGATCCCGGGGCCGAGGTAGGAGATCTTTTTGTAGTTGCTGAAACGGGCAGGCCAGCGCTCATCTATATCTATCTTGATGAAATCCTCGCCTGGGGGGATGTCGACGCTCTCGTTGGTGGACTGGTTAGTCCCGTTCTTCAGCCTCGTTGAGACGTAAACAGGCCCTTCACGGCTATTGAGGACCATCGATTCTTCGTATTTTAAGGTTCCATTTGAGGATGAGGAGAGTTCATGCGATTCTATCCCAACGAAATTCTGAACGTGAGTCAACTTCGAGAACGACCCGTAGCCAGAGACGGAACCGCTCATCTCAAAGTTCAAATCCCGGGTAGAACGATCGATGCTCCAGCTGGTGGAGTTCACCCTGGCATCAACATAATAGCCCATTCCGGCATCGGAGAGCGGGATAAAAATTATGCTGAGGACTAACGTCGCCAGCAAAATCTGATACCTCTTCCTCAACACATCTCCCACTCCCTCATCATACTTCTAGTGGGTCTTGAGTTTCAGATTATTTATGCCTTGCGGAGGCCTGCTTAATATGTATTTTTAAAAAGATTCAATCGTGCCCGATTTGAATCGGGCGCGATATCTTCATTCGCCTATGGCCCTGATGAGCCAGTTCAGCTTTACGGTCTCGTTCGTCTCTGCTACGAGGGTCTCCGCAGGGACGAGCTGGCCGTTGATGATGAGGTAGGAGTTGTTGGTTCCGTTGCCCATCTCCGCTCCAATAAACATAGCACCACGATCGTAGAATATCACGTAGAAGTCCCTTGGTACCTGCAGGGGAGGGATGTCCATTTTATATAAAACTGGACCCTCGGCAGATGTGAAGTAGAAGTTCTGGGCATCCGCAAACTTGTAGAGGAGGTCACCTGCCTTATCCCTCACTTCGATGAGGAAGTTTCTGTCCTGGGGGAAGTGGCCTGTGGTGGTGTTGAAGCCTGCCCAGCCCATGATCACGATCGATTTGAGGATCCATTCGGGGGTGGGAGCGGTAAAATGTACGACCTCTCCTATCTTCAGACCATCCGGTCCAAAATCGGCAGCGGCAGAGTACAAAGTGATGTTCATATCGGAGATGTTCTTCCCGCTGTCGGAGATCAGAATGATGGGGCCGCCGCTGGATGCCTGAGCGGATGGGGGGGTGGCGGCCTTTCCCGACGGGCCAATTTGCTCCACCATCGATTCATAACTGAACGATTTGACACCTTCATCTGCGGCCAGGGCTCCTGACCCCAGAGAGAAACATAATAATATCGCTATCAAGAACTCCCTCATCTTGACACCCGGATAGACCTAGAGGCTGTGGGCATATATATTTGATGCTTAAGAGAGGGGGCTATGATGGAGCATCATCCCCTCTCACCGAGTATACCATCCCCAGCTGGTAGGTCTCTACAGAGTCCAGGAGGCTGTAGGGTGGATAGTAGACGTAGACCGGCACCTCGATGGTAAATTCGTTGTTCAGATAGTACCAGAGGGCTGGAGTGCTCTTTCCGGGATAATCGGAGTCGAACTCCTCTGCCTTTTTATCGACCAGCTCCGGATACCCTCCCCAGTTCTCTTCGTCTTCATCCGTCTCTGAAGGGTCTTTGTAGCTTATCTCCACGTCGCCGGGGGGGAGGGTCTGGAGGGGTAGGCCCGTGGCCTGTCCCGCCATCTCCAGCTCGCCGATGGGGGCAAATCCGATCCCTCTCATCTTCGCGCCAAAAGTATATTTCTTATCGTCATCAAATTTCGTGTAGGTGGCCAGCTGAGATTCGGCCAGGCCCATGACTTTTGCGTCGATGTGCCCTTCCTTCTCTCCACCGGGGTTTTGGACCTGGATGGAATATATCACCCCCTGGTCTTTGCCCTCTGCGACCGCCGGAGCCGTCTCGGCGTCGGGGGTCAGCTGGCCTGTACTTCTCATCATGAGATTGTCGGCGAGCCCCGGAACGGGGGTTAGGGTCGAACCGAATCCGGTGGATGAGACGGTCTTTGGACCGAGATCTGCCTGCTGCTGGTAGACGAAGTTCTCGGCCTGGACCACCTCCTGGACCTGGAACTTGTCGTTGCCGTAAGCCGTCTTGAGGCTGCCATCTTTGACGCCGCTCTTCGCCGATAACTTCAAGAGGTTTTTGTTATCATGGCCCCCGACATCGACGGCTCCCTTAAATGCGAACATCCCGGAGTCGGTCTGGGCACTGGAGAAGGTGGTATCTCCATTCAGGGTGAGGGAATAGGAATATTCCGTTTTGGGCTGGATTGAAGCGCCTCCATTGCTGTATTTTATCGATTGGGGCAGCAGAGTGCAGGCGGACCCAAAGTTGAGGTTTGACCCCTTTAGGGACATGGACATGTCGTCGTGGGTGTTGTAATAGCCCATATTGAGCTCCACGTTCGCCCCGGAGCCGACGATGGAAGATGCCATGATCGCCATGATAATTAATATATATTTCATACTAATCCCTCAATTTACATGTGCGAAGGACATATACGAGTTGCAAGATGTATCCTCAATGGCGAGGAAGCTTGAGAAGTCGTAGCCGTAATAGGCCATCTGGTTGTTGTAGGTTCTGTAGTCGAAGTTGACCTCCTCCTGGAGGAAGTCTGCGGGCGTATCCATCTCCAGAGATCTCTGCCTGAAGGTCACGGTGAGCTCTTTATTGACGAATTCGTCGGTGTGAATCATCACGGGAACCGGTATCGGCAGCCTGGTGGTGACGGTCTTCTGACTTCCGTCGAGGTTGAAGGAGTGCTCCCCTCCTTCCCCGACTTTGGCGATCCCCATGCCGAAGGTCTCGCTCTTCGCCATGGCGTATTCCTGGCTGTAGCAGACCCCGCCGGTGGACCTTCCCGTCATGACCAGCTCAGAGCTGGTGGCGTTGGTGGCGGTCACCTTGCTGCTGAAGGATACCCCGCCCCCCAGGATGCCGTAATAGTTGCGGGCAGTAGTATAGATATTATGACTTATTATCGCCGCGCCCCCACCGGGCTGAAGGACGTGGGAGTCGACCTGACCATTGGAGCTGTAATTCATCTCAGGAGTTGTTACCGAACTTTCCATCATCGTCCTCGACGCTGAGATATCAGAGTCGGTGTCGACCAAAAAAGAAGAGGTGGAGGCGCTCGTCTCGACGACTCCGCTCGCCTGGGTGGCCAAGGCCAACATCGCCACGAATACCAGGGCAGCCAGAGCCAGTCTCATCTCCGAGCACCACACTTCAATACCGTTCTAGTTCAGTCTCAAGTCTTCACCATGGTGCAGGCGCAGGTACGGCGGGTGCGCTGTCCCAGTGCGGGTTCCATTCGCCGAAGGTGGACTGGGGGTTGGTCATCCAGAGGGCGCCCCAATAGGCCACTTCGCCTGATCCGAGTCCTGCGGCCAGCTGCTGGTCATCGGGCGGGAATATTGCAGTCGCCGCAGAGCCTATAACCTCCGTGATGATGGGGTTGGAGCAGTGCGGATCGCAGGCGCCGTCGAAGTTGGCCCACATGGTGATGCCGCCAGAGTAGGTCGGCTCAGCCCATCCGGAGCCCACATAGTCCTGCTTGATGTCGGCATCTACCTTGACGCCCATGTTCGCGGTGTTGAAGTAGCCAGCACCATATTCATCCGCATCTATGGTGGAAGTGGCCGAGATGACATCCGTCACCACGAAGTGCTTGGTATCAGTCTGGGTTGGGGCGTCAGCTGGGATATCGGAGAACCCGACGATCGCCCTGCTGTCGAATTCGGCGCTGGTCCTCGCGAACTCGCCACCGACCCAGAGGTTCTGGTAAGCAGACGCTTCTCCAGAGATCTCAGGGCCTCCTGCTACGGTATCCTGGGCTGAGAAGCAGAGCTTAGCGTCGCCGCCCTGGGTCAGCTGCGTATAGAAGTTGTTATTTTCAGCGCTGTAGGAGGGGTTCACCAATCCACCCGGTCCCTGTTCGCGGTCTATTTCGACGTCGAGAAGGGTGTTGTCGATCTTCAGCCAGGCAGCTCCGTACTCGGTGTTGGGCTGCTCGGCGTACGCGCCGCTGGTGGTGTTTATGAACTGGTCGATTATCCCAGCTCCGGCCTGCTCATAGCCGGTTTTTGTATAGGTATACTTCAGCTCTTCGCATATATCCCATGCCGCGGCAGATCCGATCATGGCGACCGCCGCAAGCAATGCTAGAATGGCTTTCATCTTCTTATCGCCTCCGCAATCTTTCTCTCCTCGAATGGACCATCCGAGGGAATGACATAACCTGGGAATCCAAAGCGGACCTCAGGGTTTTGCCTCCAACATACCATTGGTACTGTCTAAGTTATAAATGGATAGTAATTTATATTTAGGAATCGTTTTAAGAAATCGCTGTACGAGTGCATATTAAGGCGCCGAAGTCAGGGGGATAGATATGTACAGAAGGTAAGTAATTGAAATATGTAGAATTGACGTCCGGTTCATAGGCGGCGATTCAGGGCTATTAATATCGATTGTAATTAAAGAGTTCAAAATATACATTATACTTTATTCGTTGATCTTAAGAGGGTCGGCACCATTCCTGCCCTTCTCCCCTCGAAGGCCGCCGCAGCGATGGTCCCTGAGGCGACGACCCTTCTTCGCGGGCTATCGAGGGTCGGCCCGTCGCCCCCGCCCTCCCCCGCGATCTTCTGGCATGGGGCATCTGGTCGATATCGATGAGAGCGAGCTTCAAAGGATGGGCTTAGACGGGCGGTCAGCAAGGCGTATATCATCTCAACGATTACGGCCAAACCGAACGGATCGTATGGGACCCCGGCACCTAATGCGGAAAATAATCTTTTCTATCTAAAGGCAAAAAAAATATTAGATGGGATTTTTCCATCTGCAACCTTTTAGAGATCGGTTTTATCAGAACGAAAGCGTAGCAGAGCCGCCGCTCGTATACCAGACTGTACACTGGTATGGTTCATCATCTGAGAAATCAGTTACCTCGGTGACGCCTTTTACTCTTTTCATAACACCGTTCGGAGCCGTAATTATGGCTACCGTTCCGTACTGGATGACAGACCACCCGTCAGCAGGGACGGCCTTATCGATGCTAAACTCGCTTTCTCCACCAAGCTTTGCTTTCTCATCTGCCGCACCAAGTCCGGCAAACCCTACCATTGCGATAAAAATCGCAAGTACTAACAGTACTAGGTTCTTCATAACTTTTCCTCCCACTCATTTTAGTAAAGCCCTTGCTTTACACCTGGGCCAGGTACATGATCCCATATAAGCTTTTCCATCAATTGCTTCTATCTTTGAAAGTATAATTATATCATTTTGGTAAACTTATTATAATAGAATTGTCTATTATCTTTTTGTGAAGGGGCGTAGGATCGAATCTGCAGGGCCGGAAGCGGTGGAAGATCAAGGCTCCAACGCTAACTGTCGACCTGGTCCCATTAGAATTGATCTCTATCGATGCCATTGCTAACTTTTCAATGGATCTTAAATCAATTTGTTCGAATACGACGGGAGGATATGCCCAATTATTGAATAAAATGCTAAAGATAGATGAATAATATCTTAAAGAATTAAGCGACGAGCTGCTGCAAATGGACAATGGCATAAATTAAGAAGCTGGAAGTAAAACTATTTAAACTAAAACATATTATAAAAACTATTAATCTAAAATGGCCCGAAATTTTCATTAATAGAATTAACTTTTTTAAAAGTTTATATTAATTCATCCCCCCTTCTGATCTCCACGCCTCGGCTTGTATCATCCCCTGGAACTCTCGGATATAATCTGCCCATGGTTCGGCGGTCCGATGGGAATTACGAGGTCTTCCTGGACGGATGCCTCGCATAATGGTCATCAATCTTCTGAAATGACGGGAGCGATCAACCGCCATCTCGGCGCTGAGAAGATCCTCGAGCCGATGATGCACGCCAGAATGAACCAGACCTAAAACATCACGATTTTCGTTGTGACGCCTGAGCATGAGAGGTAAATCGTAAACGGCGATAACCTTCTGCATAATGACGTTCAAAATTTAAGAATTTCAGATAAGGAGATCTGTAATGGACCAATGGTGCCGAAAAATCTATCGGATATGCAGGAGATAGAATTTTTAGTTCTATGGAGAGATAATAATGAACCAAAAGTTCAGATTTGCTCTCGTTCTGGCGGTGGGGCTACTTCTTCTTGTCTCAAACGCTTGGGGGTGCGTCTTTGCGAGCTTCGGAGGCTCGAGCGGGGGAAGCTACTCCTGGATTTCTGAGACTCTTAGCACCAATCCAGAGGGGAGCTATTACAGCGAAGCATCCCTGGGCCACGGAGACGCCCCAATCCTGGAACAGGACACCCAGATCGAGGCCATGGATTACAGCGCCACCAAGGGGGCGTACAGCGATGGCGGAGACTACGCGGAGGTGACGTACTCCTTGAAGAACGCGGTCCTTAGAACGGCCTTCTCTGCCGAAGCCTCCAACATGGGCGGCTATGCGATCGCGAAGGAGAGCTGGGACGTAGTCAGCGCAGACTCGATAGCCTTCACTGCCCGCGCCAAGAACAGGAAGGGCTATGAGGCGAAGGTGACGACGGATATAACGAATGGTGGGGTCGATTTCGAAAATGAGGCCATGGCGTCCGCGACGACTGCGACCGCCACTCAGAAGCTGAATCGAGCCTGGGGCGACGAGATCCTTCGGTCACTATATGCCAAAAACGGCCGCAAGATCGGCAATCATTACTCTAAGACCTCGTTCGTTTATACCGGAGATCCTCCGAAGTACGACTACGAAGATACGGCAACGGCCACATATTCTGACGCCGTCGTAACCCCCGCCGGAGGGCCGCAGATCCCAAGCCCGCCGACGATCCCGCCAGGTGAATATGATCCGCCTCCATTTACGCCGCCTACACTGCCCTATACGCCCTATCAGTGGCCGACAGGAGAAGGATGGTAGAACAAGATCAGATGGCAGGATAAATCGGATGGCAGATATGGGGGCATCTATAGACGGGATCTTTGGCTGCCCCCAAAATAGTTTTTCATTTCTCGATGAGGCAGAAGGAGGATAATTGACGACGAATCGCGTCCGGGGCCTCTCCGTCGCCTTGATCACGATCTTCTGCATATCGAGCGTTTGTGGTGCTGTCTCCTGGTTTGCCACTGTGGATGGCTGGAAGATTCATCGAGAGAGCGATACTCTGGCCTTTGACATGGAGAGCCGTGTAATAGGAGAGATCTCTTCGATAGAGGTGACCCCCGGGGGCCAGCAGATGGGGGGGTACCATTCGAGATATGCGGATGCGGAACTGAACGATGTACGTCTTCGAGATAGAACGGGGGCCTATGAAGGCGAGATCGAATCGCATGACCTCCTCTACCTCCGATCGTCTGCAAAGGAAGAGATAAAACGAGAGGTGAGCAAGCCCTTCGGTGTGGAGAGATACGTCTTCAACTATTATGAGGTTTGGCCTGTGATAATCGGCGCTCATCGCGAAGTCCGATATGCCGGCAGGGGGATTAATGATCGAGAATTCTCCGGAAATAATCTCGACTACGTCGGGTCCGGCTTTCTCTATAATACAGAGCTCTCAAAGATCAATATACGGAATCTGAACCTTTATCGGATGAACGTAACGGTCGTTGCGGGGGATGATGGCGTTGAGCTGGTCTCCTTCCTGCCGACCAAGAATACGACCGTCTGGATCAGCGCCGAAGCCACGGGGATCTCCAGCCTCAGATACCGGCAGATCGCCGGGGACCAGAAAACCGTTCTCAGCGAAGGCGAAGACCGGATCGTTGGAACGACGAGGCAGAGAACTGTGATAGAGATGAGCTCTCTTCATAAGAGGGATGGGAGGGGCGGATGAAATGAGGGAGAAGGGCGTAGCTCAGAATCTGACGGCAGATCTCTGAATCAGATCGTATTCTTCGACGCTTTTTTCGTAATAATATATGCTCAGGTTGAAGAACTCCCTTGCTTTGACTGCGTACTCGTTTCGGTTCGTCTCGTAAAATTTGGCCATATTCCATAGATATAATCTAAAATATTTCAGAGCGCTTTCCATGTAGAATTGATACTTGACGTATTCATCCGGCGACTGAACCGAGGATAGCATATCATAGGTCTGAGCCGTCAAGGTCAGTATGGATACTGTAGCCACCATAGCTTCGCGATTTGTAATATTATTCTTTACAAATTCATCTAATATATCTGAAGAGTATCCCAAATCTTCGCTGTATTGGTTGCCCGCTTCTTTTATTAATTTGAGATAATATGAACTGTTGCCGTCCGGATCCTGAGTCAAAACCGTCCCAAAAGGTCCTCCTTCCACCATCAATTCTCGACTCTTATCCATCGGGGTGGTATTCAGGGCCGTGGAGACTCCCGTCGTCGTCGCCGCCAATAAAAGGACTAAAAGAATTCCCCTTCGCATGGCAAAGATCTGTATCCTTCGATATATTATTACTTTTCGCCAACCGATCAAATTCTCTGGTCCGCACCCTCCACATAAAGCGGCTTTGGTCTAGGCCCAAATTGCCGTCCAGGGGCGGGTTTGCCCCACCGACTTCAAAGCCGCCTGCCCTCCAATTTTCCGCCAAATGGGGGAAGAACCTGACCCGGCTCGTAATTTTACGCCCTGATGACCTCTATTCGACGATTTGCGTTGAAGTAAAAAAGGTCTGCGATCGATTCACCACGTCGACCCGAACCCGGATTCGAAGGATTTGATCTGATCCATCTTTGAGCTGACTTCATCTCTGAGGGCAATTATATCAGAACCGACCTCAAAACCTGAACCTGGCTCAATTCCAGATTTGAAGGCTGATAGAAGGGTGGAATCGGCGTATCCTGCGAATTCTAACCTCTTTATTGGGGCGGTATAGATGCTCTCCTCCTCAGGATCTGAGGAGACCGCCTCGCTCTCGATGATCAGATTCAAACCAAAACTGATCTCATCTTTCAGAGTGGTTAAGTTAACGGGGGGGGCGTTCATCAAAGCGATCCAGTTACCTGTATCTTTCTTTTTAATATCTTTGATCATAGAAAGTTCCGGATCATATGCGCCCTCAATCGCCGAATTGGCGTCGAATAGGCGGACTCCTTCGTCCGCTGATGCAAACTCAGCCAAAGCTAGGAATAAGATAATACAAGTTGAGATCCTGGCTAATTTAAAGACGCCCATCTACGACACCCTAGGTTGCTCAAGGGAGACTTTTCCACCCCAAATAACTGAGTACTATATCCCCGTAAGATCGTATAAATCAGCATGAAGCTCAATTAAGAAAGAATCGTTAGTATTTCAAGTACATGGGAAGCGGCTCTCTCTGAGAGGCCAGAAAGAAGAAACCAGGACCTGTAGCTCTTCCTTTGATCGACCTGACGGAATCCAAAAAATTGCGACCTCTTCTCCATGGACGGTCATGATCACTGAACGCGGAATTTGAGTATAAGGTATTTCTGCTTCCGTCAAGTTTATATTCATTGCCGATCCTCTGGAGGAGACAATTATCTTGATGGATTGCGATTTATCCCCTCGCGGATCTTTCCTGGGGGGGGCGAGATGTGATCTGTTGACTTTTTCAGGTTCAATAACTTATAATAAGAAGGCCCACCGATAAAAAAAGGGTCAAGAATAAATTATTTGGGTTATGGCTCCATAAGGAGGCGTAGATATGGAGTTCTCAGGCAAACGTCATTTGGGGATGGGAATTTATATGGAGGCGGACTTTCAGTTCCCAGCAACTCAGCATTATGGCAACCTCCGCTAATATAGGTTGTGAAACGATCTGCAGTTCGGAATATGCCGTAACAATGGTACAGAAGACCTTTAAAAGAAAGGCGAGAAAAGAGAGTGTGGTAAAGGATGGTCAGATATCGGCCAGCGGTCAAGATAATATTAAAGATTCTTGAATGCATCGCTAGATATCAGTCGAAGGACCGAGCTTTGAAGACTCACGTCATCCAGTGCGCCAACCTGAAGACGACATCCGGGGAGAGGTACTTGAAGATGCTGCAGGACGCCGGATACGTCTTAGAGACGAAGGAGAGGTGGGGCGGCCGCACCGTCATCGCCCTTGAGCTGACGGAGCTCGGAAGGGAGAGGTACAACTGGTTCAAGAGGATAAACTCGGAGCTCTTCGAGTCAGATGAGTGGGGTGATTGAGGATGGCAAAAAAAGATAGCCTTACGGACATATCCTACGGATTCGTGGAGGAGATCGAGCGGAAGAAGAGGCATCTGAAGCTTCTTATCATGGGGGGGTTACTCCTCGCGCCTGTGGGGCTCGTGGCGAATGGGATCGCCTTGGTATCTTACTCCCACCAGAAAGGGCTCTTCGATTTAAATATGACCGTGGCGGCGATCAACATCTTCCTGTGCAGCCTCTTCCTGATAATCGGGATAAACCAATACGCTCTATTGAAGAGATGGAGGAGGGATGTTGAAGAGCTCGAAGAGCTGGAGGAGAGGATATTCGAGGAGGTAATTCGTCGTTAGTGAGGTCACCACCTTCGGACCCCTTTGATTTTGATATGCTGGATCTCGAGATGATCCGGAGCAGCTCATCTGATGCGGTAATTGCCCCCCGTCAAATCGATGATCTCTGGAGTTTGGCTCATTAAACGCCGGTTTGACCATCGAACCGTCTCATCTCTCGCTTTAAAGAAGCACTCGCTCAGAGATACGTTCCCTGTCGAACGCATCTCCTCATCTATGGCTTTGATCAAGTTGTATGTGAAGACGGAGAGAGATCCGAACCACTTTTCGTTGCTTGGCTCATCCTTTTTGGAGGATGTCAGCACAAGCTGCCCATCACCCGCTATCTTCAGATCGCCACTGTTACAGGCATCGATGATCACCGCAAGGTTGTTCAAATCCTTCATATATCCCCGGAGCTCCAGCTCGCTGATCATGGTCGAGAGGTCGCCATTTTTTGCATCTTGTGGAACAAGATAGAAGGTACCATCATCATCCCGGACGCCATGGCCAGAAAAGTAGAATATTATATTTCCTCCATGTTGTTTCGTCCTGAGATCCTCTAGCGACATACTTAATATGTTCTCTTTGGTCGGCTTCATATCAGTTTTATCCGTAAGCTCGATGACCTGGTAGCCGCAAGCTTTTAGGATTTCGGAGATTTCGTTGGCATCATTTACAGATGTCCGCAGCCCCCTCCAATCCGAATAGCTGTTGATGCCCACCACCACAGCATAGTTCCCGGCATCCTCGGTCTCTATTTCGTCGATCTTCTCCTCTTCGTCCCACCTTTCGAAGAGATACGGCACGATATGATCGCTGGTTATCTCTCCATTCTGAATCAAAGATTCGATATTTTGATTGATATCAGGGCGGAGATACCTCTCGATATGGCTGATTTCGAACGAATTTACTGCCGATGGACCCCATGAGCCCGAGCTCAGAGCAGAATTCAAGCGCTGATCATTCTCTGGATCTTCTTTCTCTGAGTCGATCTCGCTATTGTAGTTCAGGATCTCTTGGATATAATCGAAGTTCGAGTCGATATCATGCACAGGATCAGAACCGCCTAAAAGATGCGTGATCTGCGTTTTCTCGTTCACAACTCTTGCTTGTTCATATTTATAATTCAAATTGGCATTATTTCTCGGGATAATGTCGGAACTTTTGACGTGAAGGGCTGCAGCAACAGCAGAGTCTGGGGGTATGTTCTCCGCATATTTATATAGGTTATCCGGATCGGATGGACCATAAGATCCGACGTAAAGATCTGCAATCGAAAGGTCGATTTCCATCTCCGAAGCACGGTTTAAGTTGGCTTGAACGTCCCTTGACTTATCATAGATGCTCTCCATTGAAGGATAATTTCTTTTGGTCTTTTCGGAATATCTCATTTCTGATAGTAAGCAGTCCAAATTAGCTCCCGTATTTGATCTGAGATCCGATTTCGAAACCCTGAAGTAGCTTTCCCCATCATCAATATACGTCTCATCGGCAACGAGGCGATCTAAATTTGAGCTCGATTCTGCTAAATCAGAACTCGCGATCAGAAGATAATTTGCTGAGAGATCTACCGGCATTTCACTTCCTGAAGGGTGGCGATTCAAATTCGTCGCTATCTCAGATCCTGGGGTGGAGCTGGCGATTGAGAGGTCGCTAGTATCGTTTTTTTTATCAGTATCGTCTGCTGGGAGGGCATCCAACCTCCGATACGAGCTTGATACCATCAGATCAGGGCTCGCGATCCGATCTCCGACTTTCTCTTCTTCTGATATACCCTTCAATTTGTAATAAGAATAACTTGATGCACCAGATTCTGCCATCAGGTCCGTTCCGCTGGGGCCGCTCCATGCTGTAAGGATATCCAATGCGTCCTTTGATGCCGATACGGTGCCGTCGCTCAGGGCGGATGCGTGGGCCGCTACTATCATGGCTATCAAAACCGGGATCAATAGCCGTTTCAACCGGATCACCTTGTTATCAACCAGTGTTATTAATCAGCTTCTTGTTTCATATCTTTGAGCATTTGATTTGGGCTTTCAACCTTGCCCCCATCATAAACATGATCCATGGGTCATCGGTTAAGGAGTTTAAGCTACACAATATTGCCATTTTTCACACGAATTATACGTCATCTAGATTTTATCCGATTTAAAGACTGACTTGCTGTAGCCTCTTTGACCAAGCCAATCTCACCGTACTTGCTATCGAGATCGCTGCCTCATCGCGATTCTTCTCTTAACCGATGACCAATGAAACATGATCAGATAATCAATTTCTCCTACCAACATATATAAATTCTATGCTATTGAAGTATCCAATAAAGATGGGATAGATGAGAGCAAATTCAGATGAATGACCATTTCGAAAAGACGATTGCTCAGGATCATTCTTCCAGTTATTGGTTGAAATTCGGGAGAACAAAATTTAAAATCAATAAGACTAAAATAAAATAGTTCAGGTCGGAGATATAGTTCTAAAAATCCTGGCCCAGGACGAAGCCGATTCAAAGATGCCATCTAAAAGCCTGTCATAGAATCCCGTTTATGAGACCTCTGAGGATGACATTTTTGATGGCTCAAAGTTACGACCGGCGGCTTTCGCCCCTTCAACCCCAAAGCTCAATCTCTTTGATTGTGGGGGCCAAATGCATACCTATCTAGTGCTCTGTAACATAAGTTTTAAATCTCATAACATACCATACCATTAGGATTGTGTCACGGAAAAAATTGTATTGTGTAAGACTTGAGGAAGGGGAACGAAAGGAACTAACCAGCTATCTTAGG